>Ga0208826_1001258_pt1 | contig 21925 bp, 20 predicted proteins | sample AD_UKC115_MetaG_FD_184451 | JGI IMG/M metagenome (GOLD analysis project Ga0208826, IMG submission 184451) | Active sludge microbial communities of municipal wastewater-treating anaerobic digesters from Hong Kong - AD_UKC115_MetaG (SPAdes)... | ecosystem: Engineered > Bioreactor > Anaerobic >...
TCCAGGTGCGGTCGGAAAGATAGCCGACGATCGGCTGCACGATGAGGCCGGTCAAGGGCGCGGCGATCCACAGCACCGGGATGTCGTCCACGCTCGCGCCCAGCGTCTGGAAGATGCGGCTGACGTTCGCGTTCTGCAGGGCGAAGCCGAACTGGATGCCGAGGAATCCGAAACACATGTTCCAGATTTGCCAGAAGCTCAGGGCGGGTTTGGTGGTCATGGATTCGTGGCAGGCGACAGGAGAGGTCAGCTTCCCTTCTCCCGTCGGGAGAAGGTGGCGCGGCAGCGCCGGATGAGGGAAGGGCGCCGATGGTTTCGATAGGCCGATCGATATCGCAACGCTTTTTCCTCATCCGCCTTCGGCACCTTCTCCCGACGGGAGAAGGGAAGCAAATGCTATGGCAACGGCACGATGCGCAGTTCGCCGTAGTCGGCCTCGTTGAGCGGGCCGCTTTCGCCGCCCTGCTCGCCGGTGTAGAGCTTGTTGCGCGACAGGAAACTCATGTTGAAGCCCTGTTCCAGGGTAAAAGTACACGTTTTCCCGGCCTGTGCCGCGAACGTGGCCGCGGTGGACAGGTCTTTCGCGACGCTGTGCGGCATCACGAGCGGCGCCTTCTGCTGTGGTTCGCCATCGCAGGCGATCGCGAGCATCTTCACCGCGGCGGTGATGCCGGTGTTGATCGGGCCGTGCCGGTTGTCGTAGCCGAGACGCAGCTGATAGCGGCCGCCGCGCTTCGCCGTCCACGCGCGCGGCCAGGCGCCGCCGACCTCGTCGAACTGGCCGAGGCGGACGATCGGACCCGGCAGTGATTCGAGTTCGGTCGAGGGATCCACGCGCGTGGTCCACAGGCTTTGCAATGCCGGCGTATCGGCGATCTCGATGCTTTTCAGCGCCTGCTCGCCGCCGGGCTTCCAGGTCTGGACGAGTTTGCCGTCGAGCCAGAAGCGCACGGGCGCGTGACTGCCGTCGGCGATCCGCGGCGCGGTCGGTACGATCTCGGGCGTGTCGGGGGCGAACTGCGGCGCGCTCAGCTTCAGCGCGGCGGAATCGGCGTGGATGCCGCGCAACGTGATGCGGGTCAGCCTGCCTTTTGTTTCCGCTTTGTCGGCGACGAGCAGGTTGGCATCCTTTGCCAAGTCGTGCGGCTGCGCCAGAACGATGGTGCGGTTGGCCAAATGCAGCGCGATCGTGGCGTCCTTGCCGAACAGCATCGGCGCCAGTTCGACCGGAATCTTCGGTTCGATGCGCTCGCCGTCGACGCCGAACACGCCCTCGGTCACCGCGTCGAGCATCGCCGCGATCGACCAGAGCTGGCGCGGCGAGTTGACCACGGGGCCGCTCCACTTGCCGTCCTCGACATGGATCGCGCCGCTGGTCAGCTCGTAGTTCTCGTAGTTCGAGCCGGACAGCGCCGCGCCCTGCAGGATCGAGCGCAGCTCGTGGGCGATGCGGTTCGCGTCGTCGAGCTTGCGTGCGGCGCGCAGCGCGTAGGCGCTGACGAACGGCCAGATCGCGCGGTTGTGGTAGATCGCGACATCGTGATGCTCCGGCCAGACCACCGGGCTGCCGGCCGGCCAGGTCGGGTAGTTCGCCAGCGCCCGGCGCGCGCGCGCGGGCGCGGGGATGTCGGCGAGGATCGCGAGCGCGGTGCCGAGCAGGTCGTAGGCCTCGATCGTCTGCGGGCCGTCGGCGGCGCCGATGTAGCTCATGTAGAGGCCGCGGTCTTCGCGCCAGAAACGCGCATCGATCGCCGCACGCAATGCGTCGGCTTCACCCTGATACCGCGTCGCGGCCGCGGAATCGTCGCGCGATCTGGCCATCTTTACCGCCAGACGCAGCGCCTCGTAGTGGAGCACGTTGGTCGACAGCGCGAACGACTCGGCGATGAAGCGCACGTTCTTCTCGGTCCACACCGGATAGGTCTGCTCGCGCCAGTCGAGGAACGAGGTTTCGCCGCGATAGAGGCCGGTTTGCGCATCGAACGCGTACTGCCGGTCCTGCGCGAGCGTATCCCGCAACGCTTGCCAGGTCTTGCCGGCGAAGGCCTGGTCGGCGAGCAGGCCGCGCGCGCCGAGGAACCAGACGACGCGATCGGTCGAGACCGGCCAGCTGCCGCCGGAGCCGGTGTCCTGGACGACGTAGAGCCCCTGCGGCGCGGACGCTTCGCGCACGTCGGACAGCTTGAATTCGAGCGTGCGCCGCGCGCGCGCCGGATCGAGCCAGCCGAGCGCGAGGTCGATCGAATAGGCCGAATCGCGCGTCCACACGAACGGCCACTTCACGCCGGTGACGAAACAGTCGCAGGCGATCGGATTGCCGTGGTTGTAGTCCTCGTCGTTGACCTGTCTGGTTCGAGCTTGCGTCGCCTCGGTCTGTGCGAGCGCAAACAACGCATCCACGAGTGGGCTTGCGGTTTCGCTGCGCAGCGGCTGGGCGGCGATTTTGATCAGCTTGCCGTTGGCATCAAGGCGATAGCCTCCGCTTTCGCGGATGGCCTGCGCGTGACGTCCCTGGAATTCTATTTGGGTTTGCCAATTGCCTTGCGCACCGATCGACGTGGCGTCGGATACCGGAACAACCAGTATCGAGAGCAATAGGCTCGTCACTCTCGCGCAGGCGAGAATCCAGTTTTTTCTTTTTCGTTCCGAGAGGAAGCAAAAACTGGATTCTCGCCTGCGCAGGAATGACAGTTCCGGGGTTTGTTGCGCGGAATTCCTCATCATGTTTTCGTTCGCTCGATTCGTGCGAAGACCACAGCATACCCAGGCAACATCGTCGCGCCATGCTGCGCTCCCACGTTGCCGTTGCGCGGCCCGGGGCAGTCGATTTGGGTGAGTTGCAAGCCTTGCGGAATCGGTACGTTCGCCTCATCCATGCCGAGATTGAGCGCGACGAGCAAAATCTCGTCGTCGTGCGTGCGCGTGAACATCAGTACGGGCTCTGGGGCGTCGAGAAAACGGATGTCGCCCCATTGCAATGCAGCTTGCGTCTTGCGCCAGCGCAGGAAAGCGCGAAAGGCGTTGAGCGGCGAATCGGCGTCCGCCTCCTGGCGCGAGACCGCGCGCGCGCGATGTGTCGGTGGAATGGGCAGCCAGGCTTTCGGCGCATCGGTAAACCCGGCGCCGTTGCCTTCGGTCAGCCACGGCATCGGCGTGCGGCAGCCGTCGCGGCCCTTGAAGGTGGGCCAGAACGCGATGCCGTACGGATCCTGCAACGCCTCGAATGGCACCTCGGCCTCGGGCAGGCCGAGTTCCTCGCCCTGATAGATGCAGACCGAGCCGCGCAGCGAGCCGACCAGTGCGACCAGCAGTTTGACGAAGTCGGGCGCGGGCGTTGCGCCGCCCCAGCGGCTCGCCGCGCGCACGACATCGTGATTGGACACGGCCCAGCACGGCCAGCCCTCGTCGACCTTGGCTTCGAGCGTCTCGACCGTGCGCCGGATATAGCCGGCCGAGAAATCCTCGACCAGCAGCTCGAAACTGTAGCCCATGTGCAGGCGGCCGGCGCGCGTGTATTCGGCGGTGGTCGCGAGCGAGTCCTCGGAGGAGATCTCGCCGAGCGTCGCCGTGCCCGGATATTCGTCGGTCAGCCGGCGCAGTTCTTCGAGAAATCCGAGGTTCTCCGGCCGCGTGTTGTTGTACCAGTGGTACTGGAACGCATACGGATTGTCCGGCGAGAAGCCGCGGCCGACGCGCTTGTCGACCGGTTTGGCCGGATTGTCGCGCAGCTGCGTGTCGTGAAAGCAGAAGTTGATCGCGTCGAGGCGGAAGGCGTCGACGCCCTTGTCCAGCCAGAAGCGCAGGTTGGCCAGCGTCGCCGCGCGCACCTCGGGATTGTGGAAGTTCAGGTCCGGCTGCGCAGCGAGAAAGTTGTGCAGGTAGTACTGGCCGCGACGCGGTTCCCAGCGCCAGGCGACGCCGCCGAACAGGCTCATCCAGTTGTTCGGCGCGGTGCCGTCGGCGCGCGCATCGGCCCAGACGTACCAGTCGGCCTTGGCATTGGTGCGGTCCTCGCGGCTTGCGCGGAACCAGGCATGCGCGTTCGAGGTGTGGCTCAGCACCTGATCGATCATCACCTTGAGACCGAGCGCATGGGCGCGGGCGAGCAGGCGGTCGAAGTCGGCCATCGTGCCGAACAGCGGATCGACTTCGCGGTAGTCGGCGATGTCGTAGCCGAAATCGGCCATCGGCGAGGCGAAGAACGGGCTGATCCAGATTGCGTCGACGCCGAGGCTGGCGACGTAGTCGAGTTTTTCGATGATGCCGGGCAGGTCGCCGACGCCGTTGCCGTCGGTATCGAGGAAACTGCGCGGATAAATTTGGTAGATGACGGCGCCGCGCCACCAGGCTCGATCGGACATGTAACGGCTACTCCCTGTGACGGTCGCGAGTCGTGCGCGGCGCGTTCTGCTTGCCGGTAAAGCTTAGCGCGCGACATGTCGGCCGGAAGCAGCCTGCATACGTATTCGACGCACAAATGCGGCACCATCGCACCAAGCAGGCAGTTTGGGTGGGCCATGAGAGGGCTCGTGGTGACGCGGCAGCAGATCGCAGAAAGCGACACTGTGCGGCAAAAAACCACGTTGTCTCTTGCCCGAGTTGCATGCGCTCACTATCATTTGCGGGCTGTAATGGCGGGACACGCGATGACGCAGACGCTGCGAGCGGGTTCGAAGTCGATCAGATTGCCGATCCTGCCGCATCGGTCTTTGACGGGTACGGGTTTGTGTCTGTTCCTCGCCTTGCAGGGCGTAGCCATGGCGGTTTTTGCCGGATTGGCGGCGTGGTGCGGAGGGGTGTTTGCTCCGTATTTCGCATTGCTGGGTTGGGGTGTGTTGGCGTATGTGTTGAGCCGTGTCTGGCGCCGTAGCGCCGTCGGCGAGGTGATTACGCTGAACGTGTCGGGCCTGGAAGTCGCGCGTATGGGCGGTCCAGGGCCGTCGGTGCGGTTCCATCCCGGATGGGTGCGGGTGGCGTTGTTGCCGGGCCGTCATGTCGGATGGGCGAGCCGATTGCTGTTGCGCTCGCATGGACGCGAGGTGGAAGTCGGTCGATTCCTGACCGAGGCCGAACGCGTGCAACTGGCGCGACGGTTGAACGAAATGCTCGTGGTTGCCAAGCGTCAAGGCATGAGCGACTGATCAACTTTTGGGATGCGATGATGCGAAATATCGGCAAATGGGGGTTGGGCGCCGGGTTGACGGCGGGCTGGGCGGTGGCGTTCGCGGCGGCGCCCGAGCGCGTGCCGTGGCAGCTCAACATGCACCCGGGCGTGACCCAAAGCTCGCACGATGCTTACGATCTGCACATGCTCGCGTTGTGGATTTGCGTCGGCATCGGTTTGATCGTGTTCGGTGCGATGTTTTACGCGATGTTCGCGTTTCGCAAGTCCAAGGGTGCCGTGCCGGCGACGTGGTCGCACAACACGATCGCCGAGACGATCTGGACCGTCGTGCCGATCCTGCTGCTGGTCGCCATGGCGTGGCCGGCCACCAAGGTGCTGATCAACGAAGCCTATACCAACGAATCGCAGATGACGGTGAAGATCACCGGGTATCAGTGGAAGTGGGGCTACGACTACGTCAACTGGGGCGACAAGGCCTACCACGTGCATTTCATTTCCCGTCTCGATGAAAAAAGCGACCGCACGCGGCAATTGCGCTCCGGCCTGAATCCGGGCGACGTGAAGGATGCGCAGGGCGAGAACACCTACCTGATCGATGTCGACAAACCGCTGGTGCTGCCGACCAACACCAAGGTGCGTTTCGTCGTCACCGGCGACGATGTGATCCATTCCTGGTGGGTGCCGGCGCTGGGTTGGAAGTCCGACGCCATCCCCGGCATCATCAACGACACGTGGACCAACATCTCCGAGCCCGGCATCTACCGTGGCCAGTGCGCCGAGCTGTGCGGTCAGGATCACGGCTTCATGCCGATCGTGGTCAAGGCCGTGCCGCCGGAAGACTTCAAGAAGTGGCTCGACGAGCAAGAGGCGGCCCAGAATCCGCCCGCGCCCGCTGCGGCGCCCGTCGCCCAGCAAGGCGTCCCCTCCATGCCGTCGAACGGCTAAGCACCACACCGGAATTTTTGCGAGGCTTTCCACCATGGCCAACACCAGCGCTCACGCCGATCACCACGACGACCACGATCACAAGCCCGAAGGGTTTCTCGATCGCTGGTTGTTCACGACCAATCACAAGGACATCGGCACCCTGTACCTGATTTTCGCTTTCACGATGGTCATCATCGGGGCGGCGATGTCGGTCGTCATCCGTACCGAATTGGCATCTCCGGGCCTGCAACATGTGCAGCCGTATTTCTTCAACCAGATGACGACGCTGCATGCGCTGGTGATGATCTTCGGCGCAGTCATGCCGGCCTTCGTCGGCCTCGCCAACTGGATGATTCCGTTGCAGATCGGCGCGCCGGACATGGCCTTGCCGCGCATGAACAACTGGTCGTTCTGGATCATGCCGTTCGCCTTCACCATGCTGCTCGGCACGCTGTTCATGCCCGGCGGCGGCCCGGCGGGCGGCTGGACCATGTATCCGCCGCTCGCGCTGCAAGGCGGCGCCTCGGTCGCGTTCATGGTGTTCGCCATCCACATGATGGGCATCTCCTCGATCATGGGCGCGATCAACATCATCGCGACCATTCTCAACATGCGCGCGCCGGGCGTGGATCTGCTCAAGATGCCGCTGTTCACCTGGTCCTGGCTGATTACGGCGTTCCTGCTGATCGCGGTCATGCCCGTGCTCGCGGGCGCGGTGACGATGCTGCTCACCGACAAATTCTTCGGCACCAGTTTCTTCAACGCCGCCGGCGGTGGCGACCCGGTGATGTACCAGCACATCTTCTGGTTCTTCGGCCACCCCGAGGTCTACATCATGATTTTGCCGGCGTTCGGCATCGTCTCGGAAATCATCCCGACCTTCAGCCGCAAGCCGCTGTTCGGCTATCAGGCGATGGTGTATGCCGTGGCCTCGATCGCCTTCCTGTCGTTCATCGTCTGGGCGCACCACATGTTCACCGTCGGCATGCCGCTCGGCGGCGAGCTGTTCTTCATGTACGCCACCATGCTGATTGCCATTCCGACCGGCGTGAAGATTTTCAACTGGGTCTCCACCATGTGGCAGGGCTCGATCAGTTTCGAGACGCCGATGCTGTGGGCGATCGGCTTCGTCGTGCTGTTCGCGATCGGCGGCTTCTCCGGCATCATGCTCGCGTTGGTGCCGGCCGACTTCCAGTACCACGACACCTACTTCGTCGTCGCCCACTTCCACTACGTGCTGGTCACCGGCGCGCTGTTTTCGATCATCGCCGCGATCTACTACTGGTGGCCGAAGTGGACCGGTCGCATGATCAACGAAACTTGGGGCAAGGTGCATTTCTGGTGGACGATGGTGTTCGTCAACCTCACCTTCTTCCCGCAGCACTTCCTCGGTCTGGCCGGCATGCCGCGCCGCATTCCGGACTACAACGTCGCCTTCGCCGACTGGAACCTCATTTCCTCCATCGGCGCCTTCGGCATGTTCGTCACGCCGTGGATGATGATCGCCATCTTCGCCATGTCGAAGAAGCAGGGCGCGATCGCGCCGCAGCGCCCGTGGGAAGGCGCGCATGGCCTGGAATGGGAAGTGCCTTCGCCGGCGCCGCACCACACCTTCACCAACCCGCCGGTGATCAAGCCAGGCATGCTCGCGCACGGCGATGTGACGCATTAGTGCGATCATCCGTGGCCGCGTATTTCAATAAAATCTTCCGCGTCCAAACACGCTGAATCGAACCGATGCAACACGTACCCGCCAATGATCTCGACCGCCGCCGCGCCGCCGCGCGCCGTACGGCGTGGATCGTCGCGGGCGTTGCGTTGGCGGTGTTCGTGTTGTTTCTGGGGCAGACGTTTCTGAGCGTGCATCGATGAGCGCGACGGGCGAGCAGAAGAAAAACGGGCGCGTGGTCAAGATCGCGCTGATCGTCTGCGTGGCCTCGTTCCTGTTCGGCTTCCGCGTGATGCCGCCGATTTATCGCATCGCCTGCGAGCACATCTTCGGCATCAAGTACGAGAACAAGGTGGCCGACGGCGCCAAGGTCGCGGCATTCAAGGAAGACGATGCGCGTCTCGTCGAAGTGCAGTTCGTCGGCAACGTCAACAGTGCGCTGAACTGGACATTCGCGCCCGAGGTGTTCAGCGTCAAGGTGCATCCGGGCGTGTTGACCGAAGCCTGGTTCGATGCGGCGAATCTCGCGCCGGACGCCATCGTCGGCAACGCCGTGCCGAGCATCGCGCCGAATCGTGCGTCGCTGTATTTCAACAAGACCGAATGTTTCTGTTTCACCGAGCAGACGCTCAAGGCCGGCGAGTCGCGGCGCATGCCGGTGCGCTTCATCGTCGATCCGAAGCTGCCGGCGGATATCCAGCAGCTCACCCTGTCGTATACTTTTTACACCAATGAAATCGCCACCAAGCGTCTGGCCGCACAGCCTGCCGCGGTGGGCCCCAACAGTTAGTTTTTTGCGCTCATCCCTGATCGCGAAGATCAAAAAGCGGCCGTTCGCGACCGCACTTTTCAATTAGAATCCGCCCGTTTCGACGTATTGGAAACCAGCCATGTCCGACGCAACCGCTCACGCAAATCCCGGCGTTTACTACGTCCCCCACGGTACCAAGTGGCCGATCGTCGGCTCGTTCGGCCTGCTGTTCACGCTCGGTGGCGCGGCGTTTTGGCTCAACGAGCACGCGGCCGGGCCGATGGTCATGGCCCTGGGGGTTGCGATCATCCTGTTCATGGTGTTCGGCTGGTTCGGCACGGTGATCCGCGAGTCGGTTGCCGGGGTTTACAACAAACAGGTCGATACCTCGTTCCGCATGGGCATGATGTGGTTCATTTTCTCCGAGGTGATGTTCTTCGCCGCCTTCTTCGGTGCGCTGTTCTATGCGCGCGCGCTGTCGGTGCCGTGGATCGGCGGTGAGGGCGATGGCGCGCTGACCAACTTCTTCTTGTGGAAAGGCTACGCGCCGGCGTGGCCGACCAACGGCCCCGAGAGCATCGGTGGTGCCTTTGAGACGATCCCGGCGTGGGGCGTGCCGTTGTTGAACACGCTGATCCTGTTGTCCTCGGGCGTGACGATCACCATCGCGCACCACGCGTTGCGCGCGGGCAAGCGCAAACCGCTGATGATTTTCCTCGGCTTGACGATTCTGCTCGGCTGCACCTTCCTGTGGTACCAGGCACACGAGTACATGGAGGCCTACAAGGAATTGAACCTCACGCTCGGTTCCGGCGTGTACGGCTCGACCTTCTTCATGCTCACCGGCTTCCACGGCCTGCATGTGACCTTGGGCACGATCATGCTGATCGTGATCTGGCTGCGTTGCGCACGTGGCCACTTCGACCGCGACCATCACTTCGGCTTCGAGGCCGTGGCGTGGTACTGGCACTTCGTCGACGTGGTGTGGCTCGGATTGTTCCTGTTCGTCTACGTGCTCTGACGCATCGCCTCCCCGCGAGGGAGGCGTTGAATCACCGCCCGAGATCGTGCGGCTGGATGATGCCGAGCCAGATGCCCAGGATCACGAGCAGAATCAACAGCACGGAAAGGCCGATGCGCCGCGTCAGCGCCTTCACCACGCGATCGCTGCCGCTTTTGTCCGTCATCATGTAATACAGGCCCGCGCCGAGGTTGTAGACGATGATGGCGAGGAACGCGACGATGATCAGTTTGGTCCACATGGCGAAAAGTCCGGTCGTGTCGATGATGGTGAGGGCACAGTATAGCGGCGCCACCATCGCCCTTCCTCCGTCATGACGACGCAGCATTGGCGTCGCCCGTCCTGGTTTGCGTTGTTGCTGACCCTCGCAAGTATCGCCGTGTTCGTGCGACTCGGCGTTTGGCAACTCGATCGCGGTGCCGAGGCTCAGCGCCTGCTCGCCGCATTCGCGGACGCGCCGAAAGCGGCCATCGAGGATTTCGCGGCGATGTCGGGCGTGCCATCGGAGAATCGTTTTCCGCATGTGCGCGTGCGCGGTCGCTTTCTGGCCGATCGTGGTTGGCTGCGCGACGAGCAGGTGCGCAACGGCACACTCGGCGTCGAAGTCTATGCGCCGTTCGTACCGACCGACGGCGGTGCGATTCTTCTGGTGGATCGCGGCTGGATCGCCTGGTCGCACCAGCGCGATACGCATCCGGAGCTGCCCCTCTTGCCGACAGAGGAGACCACGCTCGTCGGCGTCTACGCACCTTATCCGGGCAACGGTTTGCGCGTTGGCGGCAATGCGCTGACGCGTCAAACATCGTGGCCGAAGTTGACCCTGGCGATCGATGCGAAGGAAATTGCCGCGGATCTGGGGCGGCCACTGCGGCCGCGCGTACTGCTGCTCGACGCGGATTCGGCAACGAATTTCGTGCGCGAATGGACGCCGAGCATGATGTCTGCGGAGCGACATCGGGGTTACGCAGTCCAATGGTTTGCGTTCGCCGTTGTGGCGGCGGCGATTTTTCTCCTTCTACATCGCAAGAAAGCCCAAGAATAGGCGCCATGAGTCCGCATATCGACAACGACAAGGCCGTACACGCGGCGCGCAATCGCAATCGCTGGATGTTGATCGGCGTCGTAGCCGTGTTCATCGTGCCGATACTGTTCGCGATCGCGTTGCATCTCGGCGGATGGGAACCCAAAGGCACCAAGGCGAACGGCACGTTGATCGATCCGCCGAAACAAGTGGATGCGATCGCGATCACGATGGCCGATGGTGGGAAATTCGTCTGGCGCAACCCGCAATGGCAGTGGACATTGCTGGCACTTCCAGGCACGAACTGTCTGCAGCGATGCCGCGACGAACTGGCCGATCTCGTGCGCATGCGCGCCACGCTCGGGCGCAATGCCGAACGTTTGCGTCTGGTGTATCTCGGCCCGGCTTTGCCGGCGCCACTGCTGGCCGCCTTGGCGCCAGTGCAGGCCGGCAGCGACGATACGCGCGCGTTTGCCGACCTTGGTGCGCGGCGTGACGACGAGCTGGCCCTTGCCCTGGTCGATCCGGGCGGGTTTCTGATGATGCGCTATGCCGAAGGCTACGATCTGGGCGGGGTTCGTCGCGATTTGCCGAAGGTCGTGAAATGACGGGTGGAATTTCGCCACGCGCACCATCGCCACAGACTACGCGGATGACCGCGGATGGTGCAGAATGGGCCCGCGCCCGCGCCCGCGCTGGCGCGCGCCCATTCATGTCCGTTGCGACGGATCCGTTTTTCAGCGAAACAGCGTCATGAGAACAACCGGAATCGCGCGGCTTGCGTGGATCGCAACTGCCTTCGCCCTCGTCGTCATCGTCTTCGGCGCTTTCGTGCGGCTGTCGAATGCGGGTTTGTCGTGCCCGGACTGGCCAACCTGTTACGGCCAGATCACCTGGCCCAAGCACGAGGCCGACATCGCTTCGGCCAACGCGGCGTTTCCTGATCGTCCGGTCGAATCGGACAAGGCCTGGCGCGAACAGGTGCACCGGTTTCTGGCGGGCGGGTTGATCCTGACCACATTCGTGCTCGCGATCTGGGCATGGCGTCGCAGGCGCGATCTGCACAGTTTGGCAGTCGTTCCATTTGCGGCATCGATCGTCATCCTGTTTCAGGCCTTGCTCGGCATGTGGACGGTGACGTGGAAACTCAAACCGCTTGTCGTCATGGGGCACTTGCTCGGCGGCATGACCACGTTCGCGTTGCTCGCCTACACGGCGTTGAGTTTGAGCGTGCCGAGGATCGGCAATCCGCGGTTTTCCCTGATGGAGAAAGACAAACTCCAGCGTCTGACCGCCATTGGCCTCGGACTGGTCATCATGCAGATCGCGCTCGGCGGCTGGACCAGTTCGAATTACGCTGCGCTCGCTTGCGGGTTTGATTTCCCGACCTGTCTGGGCCAGTGGTGGCCAGCCAACATGGATTTCAGCGAAGCGTTCGTGCTCTGGCGCGGCATCGGCGTGAACTACGAAGGTGGCGTGCTCGACGGCACCGCACGCATCGCGATTCAACTCGTGCATCGCATCGGCGCGTTGATCGTGTTCGGACACATCGCCTTTGCCGTGTTGCCGCGCGCCGTGCGTCGCATCGAAACGCGCCCCTTCGCCCTTGCGGTCGGTGTAGCGTTGCTGCTGCAAATCTCGTTGGGCATTGCCAACGTCCAACTCGGTCTGCCGTTGCCGGTTGCCACGGCGCACAATGGCGGCGCGGCACTTCTTCTGCTGGCGTTGCTGGCGCTGCTCGTGCGCGTGCGACGCGGGCAGTAAGCACAACGTTCCGACCGACGACACAATGGGCTCTCGCCACGCCACGACTTCCATGCCCCATCTCGCCCGCCAATATTTCGAATTGACCAAGCCGCGCGTCGTCGCGTTGATCGTGTTCACCGCGATCATCGGCATGTTTCTCGCCGTGCCGGGCTGGCCGCCGCTGCGCGAGTCGGTCGCCGGGTTCCTCGGCATCTGGCTGGCTGCCGCTTCGGCGGCGGCCATCAACCACTTGATCGATCAGCGCATCGACAAGGTCATGGCGCGCACCGCGCATCGCCCACTGCCGACCGGCGCGCTGACGCCGGCCAAGGCGCTCGCCTTTGCCGTGTTTCTCGGCGCGTTGTCGATGACGATCCTGATTGCCTTCGTCAATCCGCTGACGGCCGCGCTGACCTTCGCTTCGTTGATCGGCTATGCCATCGTCTACACCGCCTGGCTCAAGCGCGCGACACCGCAAAACATCGTCATCGGCGGCGTGGCCGGCGCCGCGCCACCCTTGCTCGGCTGGACCGCGGTAACCGGCCACCTGCATCCGTATGCGTTGCTGCTGGTGCTCATCATCTTCGTGTGGACGCCGCCGCATTTCTGGGCGCTCGCGATTTTTCGCCGCGACGACTACGCGCGCGCGATGGTGCCGATGCTGCCGGTCACGCACGATGTCGAGTACACGCGCTGGCATGTGCTGTACTACACGATCCTGCTCGTCCTCGTCACCGTGTTGCCGTATCTGACCGGCATGAGCGGCCTGTTTTATCTTGGCGGCGCACTCGTGCTCGGCATCGGGTTTCTCTATTACGCCATCCGATTTCTGAAACCGCCCTCGGCGCTGTTTGCGATGAAGGTGTTCCATTACTCCATCGTGTATCTGATGGCGCTGTTCGCCTTCCTGCTGATCGACCACTACCTCGACGCCCCGGCGCTGCAGCGCACCGTGATACCGCTCGAACGCATCGGCTGATCGCTTGCGCTTTCGTTGGATCGAATTCGGTTAGCATGCCGCCTCAGGCAAACGATGGGGATGGCGATGCGCATCGAATGGGTTTGGGCTTGGCTGGCATTGTTCGCTTTCGCATGCGGCCCTGCGGTGGCCGCAACCGATTTCAACGTGCGATTGTCGGCCACCGTCGCGAAAGCGCCGCAGCAAGGCCGTTTGCTGCTGTTGTTTTCGAACGATTTCAGCGATGAGCCGCGCAATCAGGTCGACCACACGATCCAGTCGCAGGCCGCGTTCGGCCAGAACGTGAAGGACTGGAAGCCGGGTACCACGGTCGCGATTTCTGCCGAGGCCGACGGCTACCCGCTCGCGCATATCGCCGATCTCAAGCCCGGCACGTACCAGGTGCAGGCCCTGCTCAACCGCTACGAGACCTTTCATCTCGCCGACGGTCGTGTGCTCGATCTGCCGCCGGATCAGGGCGAGGGCCAGCACTGGAACCTCAAGCCGGGCAACGTCTACTCGACGCCGCAGAAGATCACGCTCGGTGCCGGCGGCCAAATCGAAGGCCAGGCATCGATGACGATCGCGCTCGATCAAACGATTCCGGCCATCGTGCCGCCCAAGGACACGAAGTACATCCGCCACATCCGCATCCAGAGCAAGTTGTTGTCGACGTTCTGGGGCCGGCCGATGTTCCTGTCCGCGGCGGTGCTGGTGCCCGAAGGTTTCGACGCGCATCCGAAGTCGCGCTTCCCGCTGATCATCTTCCACGATCATTTCGTGCCCGACTTCGACGGCTTTCGCACCGAGCCGCCCGATCCGAACTTGAAGCCCGACTACAACGAGCGCTTCCATCTGGCCGGCTACAACCGCATCCAGCAGGAGGAAGCGTACAAGTTTTACCAGCAGTGGATCGCGAAGGATTTTCCGCGCGTTTTGATCGTCAAGTTGCAGCATGCGAATCCGTACTACGACGACTCCTACGCGGTCGACTCGGCCAACCTCGGGCCCTACGGCAGCGCGATCGAGCAGGAACTGATCCCGGCCATCGAGAAGCAGTTCCGCGGACTGGGCACGGGCTGGTCGCGCTTTCTCTACGGTGGCTCGACCGGCGGCTGGGAGGCATTGGCCGTGCAGATTTTCCATCCGGACTACTACAACGGCGCGTTTGGCGCCTGCCCGGATCCGGTCGATTTCCACGCCTACACCCACATCAATCTCTACGACGACAAAAATGCCGTGTGGATGCAAGGGCCGATCAAGCGCATCGCCCAACCGGCGATGCGCGACTATCTCGGCCGCACGCTCTGGGCCATGCCCGACGCGATGAACTACGAGCTGATGCTCGGCAGCAACGGCCGTTCGACCGAACAGTGGGATATCTGGCAGGCGGTGTATTCGCCGGTTGGCGCGGACGGTTATCCCAAGCCGATTTTCGACAAACGCACCGGCGCGATCGATCATGCCGTCGCCGCCTACTGGCGCGAACACTGGGACCTGACCGACTACCTCAAACGCAACTGGCCGACGATCGGCGAAAAGCTGCGCGGCAAGCTGCATGTCTATGTCGGCCTGTCCGACAACTACTTCCTCAACGACGCCGTCTATCTGATGCAGGCCGCGCTGGAGAGTTTCCGCAACCCGGCCTACGAAGGTGAGGTAACGTACGGCCTGCGCGACGAACACTGCTGGAATGGCGATGCGGTCACGCCGAACGCGTATTCGCGCCTGCGCTACAACACGATGTACTTGCCGAAGATCGTCGAGCACATCGAAAAAACCGCGCCGAAAGGGGCCGACCTCACCAGTTGGCGATATTGAACGACTACCGCGCCCGATCTTGCTGCGCCTCGTTCAGAAAATGGGCTGGACTTTCCCTGGCCGTCTACGCACATTAGGCGCATTCCCACCGATGCGGAGGCGGTCATGGCGAGTATCTACGACTTCAGCGTGAAGGACATCGACGGCAAACAGCAGTCGTTGGCCGCGTACAAGGGCAAGGCGATACTCGTGGTCAACGTCGCCAGCAAATGCGGATTCACGCCGCAGTACACCGGGCTCGAAGCGCTGTACCAGAAATTTCGCGACCAAGGCTTGGTCGTACTCGGCTTTCCGTGCGATCAGTTCGGCCATCAGGAGCCCGGCGACGAGGCCGAGATCAAGAATTTCTGCGCGCTCAACTACGACGTGCAGTTCCCGCTGTTCGCCAAGATCGAGGTGAACGGCGCGAATACGGATCCGCTGTACCAATATCTCAAGCGCGAGGCCAAGGGCCTGCTCGGCAGCGAGTCGATCAAATGGAACTTCACCAAGTTTCTCGTCGACAAGAACGGCAAGGTGGCGAAGCGTTATGCACCGACCGACACGCCGGAATCGATCGAGAAGGACATCGCGGCGGTGCTGTGATCGCGTAGGCCATGCCGAGCAAAAAATCACGCACTCAGATCGCATCGCAATGAGCAGCCAAGGCAGCGTATCGCTCACCCGCCAGGACTTGAAAACCCTCGCGCTCGCCGCGCTCGGCGGCGCGCTCGAGTTCTACGATTTCATTCTTTTCGTCTATCTCGCCGAACAAATCGGTACGCTGTTTTTCCCCGCATCGACGGCGCCGTGGTTGCGCGAATTGCAGACCTGGGGCGTGTTCGCTGCCGGCTATTTCGCGCGCCCGCTCGGCGGCGTGGTCATGGGTCACTTCGGCGACAAGTCCGGGCGCAAGCGCATGTTCACCCTCAGCGTGTTCCTGATGGCGGCGCCGACGCTGTTGATCGGCCTGTTGCCGACCTACGCGCAGATCGGCGCGTCCGCACCGATTGCGTTGCTTATCTTGCGCATCGTGCAGGGCGCGGCAGTCGGCGGCGAAGTGCCCGGTGCGTGGACCTTCGTCGCCGAACATGTGCCCGCATCGCGCACTGCGTTCGCGTGCAGCACGTTGACCTCGGGTTTGACCGTCGGCATCCTCGCCGGTTCGTTGCTTGCCGCCGCGCTCAACGCCACGCTTACGCCGACGCAGATGCTCGACTGGGGTTGGCGCATTCCGTTTCTCATCGGCGGCGCGTTCGGCTTCTTCGCCGTGCGGCTGCGGCGCATGTTGGTCGAGACGCCCGTGTTCGAGGCGATGCGTCGGCGCCGCGAACTGTCGCACGAGCTGCCGTTTGCGGTCGCGCTGCGAGGCCACGGCGGTGCCGTGCTAGCCTGCGTCGCGCTGACTTGGGTGCTGACCGCGGCGGTCGTGGTCATGATCCTGATGACGCCCAAACTGATCCAGAAACTCGATGGCATCGCGCCCGCGGTCGCGTTTCTCGCCGACACGATCGCGACCGTGGGTCTCGCGCTTGGCAACCTCGGTTTCGGCCTCGCCGCCGATCGCTATGGCACCACACGCGTCGCTGCACTCGGCTGCGTGCTGCTCGCTGGCGTCGTCTATTTGTTTTATCTCGGCGTCGCTGCCGCGCCGCAGTACTTGTACCCGCTGTCGTTCGTCGTCGGTTTGAGTGTCGGCGTGGTCAGCGTCATCCCGACCCTGCTGGTGCGCGCGTTTCCTGCGCCGGTGCGCTTCACCGGCGTCGCGTTTTCGTACAACCTCGCCTACGCCGTGTTCGGCGGCCTCACGCCGATCTTCATCGGCTGGGCACTGCGCTTCGACCGGCTCGCGCCTGCGCACTACGTCGCGGCGATCTGCGTCGTCGGCATCGCGACCGTGCTGTTCAGCGCGCGGCGGCGGGCCTACACGCCCGCTTTCGCCTGAGCATGCCAAGGCTGTTCTGCGCCGCGCTGGCGACACGGCTATTCGCGCCGTGATACTCGTCTCGCCGCGACTGGTTGACGCCCTCGCTTTGCGACTATCATTTCGTCGGCGACTCTCCGGCCGTTTCCTGCCGATTTTCCCGTCGGTGTGCGATGCGAGTCATGGATGCAGGTGCACTACATTGGGGACGGAGCCTACGAGATGACGGATGTGTTTTTCGAACGGCCGTTTTTTTTCGCCGTACGCGTATCGCCGCGAGGATGCCAAGGAAAAAAGACGACCGTTTTCATGCACATCGCTGCACCATCGATTCGTGCAATTGTCCGCACATAAATTGCATATTTGTGTGTAGAATGCAATTTTAGTCCGACAAATTGCACGAACTCACCATGAAGCGCGGACTCACCGGCCACTATTTGACCCTCTCCACCCTGGGGGAGACGTGCCGCGCGTTCGTGCCGAATCCGCTGCCGCCACAACCGCCCTTGCAGATGGACGGCCGCCTGCACGCCCTCGCGCAGGATGCCGCGTTGGCACTGGGTCGCCTCGATGCCGTTTCCGAGTTGCTGCCCGAACCGCAGATATTTCTCTACTCCTACATCCGCAAGGAAGCCGTGCTGTCTTCGCAGATCGAGGGCACGCAATCCTCGCTTTCCGACCTGTTGCTGTTCGAAGCCGAAGGCAGCCCCGGCGTTCCGCTCGACGACGTGCGCGAAGTATCGCGCTACGTCGCCGCGCTGGAACGCGGCGTGGAATTGCTGCGCGAAGGCTTGCCGCTTTCGCTGCGCCTGATTCGCGAGATTCACGCCATCTTGCTGCGCGACGGACGCGGTGCGCACAAATCACCCGGTGAGTTTCGGCGCAGCCAGAACTGGATCGGCGGCACGCGCCCCGGCAATGCCAGGCACGTACCGCCGCCGCCGGAGCAGATCATCGAGTGCATGGGTGCGCTGGAAAACTTCCTGCACGGCAAGCCCGAGGCCGTGCCGGTGCTGATCCGCGCCGCGCTGGCCCATGTCCAGTTCGAGACCATCCATCCTTTCCTCGACGGCAACGGCCGCGTCGGACGCTTGCTCATCACCTTCTTGCTGCATGCCGAGGGCGTCCTGCGCCAGCCTTTGCTGTACCTCTCGCTCTACTTCAAGCAACACCGCGAGCGCTACTACGCTTTGCTGCAAGCGGTTCGCACCAAGGGCGACTGGGAGGAATGGCTTGTCTTCTTTCTCAAGGGCGTGGCGCAGGTCGCAACCGAAGCATCGCAAACGGCGCGCAAACTCCTCGCGCTGTTCGAGCGGCACCAGCAGCAGACACGCGCGCTGGGTCGGCTCGCGGTCTCGGCGCAGCGCATGCTCGACCACCTGCAACGCCATCCGGTAACGACCGCGCCGGCGGCGGTGGCCGCCACCGGCATGTCGTTCCACACCGCGCAGAAAATGTTCGCAACACTGCAATCGCTCGGGCTGGTCGCGGAAAACACCGGGCGCAAGTACGGAAAGGTTTACAGTTATACCGATTGCCTCGCGCTGCTCAATCAGGGAACGCAACCGCTGCGATAGACCATGCTCGCCAAGACCCCAAACCGCCGCTCAGCGTCCGTGCCGAGGTATGTCGAAGCCGAGTCGGCTCAACCAGCAAAACCGTTGCTTTTCTCCGGCCCCTCGTAACACCCGTTGCTCGGTGATGGCGTTCCGCCCGACTGGATTGCGGCGGTGCTGTTCAGCGCGCGGCGCACGGCGTACGCACCATCGTTTGCATGAGTGCGTCGAGCGCAGCGACCGGGTCGGTGCAGCGCCCGGTGTGCACGGCGGAAACCTGGATCAGCGCGCTGCGCGGCGCGGTCAGCCAGTCGAAACGCTCGCGTCGCGACAGCGCGCCGAGCGCACCGGCGGGCTTGCCGCCTGCGCAGATGGCGGGGATCGCGGCGAGGTGTTCGGCGATCATGGCCAGGTCCGCCGCCGGATCGAGCGCAAGCACGCGCGCCGCATCGAGCTCGATGCGTGCGGCGAGAAAATCTGCGTGTTGGCAGGCGAGGATCACGCCCGCATTGACGAATTCTCCGCGCTCCACGCGCGGCACGACGCGGATCACCGCGTAATCGTAGATCACGGGCTTGCGCTCAAGCGGCATGGGCACGCGCCGCCTCCGCAACGAAAGCGCGCGGCGCGTCGAGCCGTCGGGTCAAGTACTCGACGTAGGCCGCGCGCTGTTCGCTCGCATCGGCAAATGGGGCGCCGTCGCCCAGCCACGCATCCGGAATTTGCGCGACGATATCGCCGATGATCTGCGGCGTCAGCGCGCTGCGCATGCCGGCATCGACTTCGGCGATGCGGCTGGCGAACGGCAGCAGCACATGATCCTTGATCTGGGCGAAGGGTCGCGTGCTGCGTGCGCGCCAGTCGTCCCAATCGTGATGAAAGTACAACGCCGCACCGTGATCGATCAGGCGCAGCTGGCGGTGCCATACGAGCATGTTCGCGTTGCGCGCGGTGCGGTCGACATTGCTGACATACGCATCGAACCAGACGATGCGCGAGGCCAGCTCCGCGTCGGGCGGCTCGACCAGCGGATCGAACGTGACCGAGCCCGGCAGATAATCGAGCGCGAGGTTGAGGCCGGCACTGGCGCGGATCAGTTCTTGAATCTCGGGGTCGGGTTCGGTGCGTGCGAGCTCCGCGTCGAGTTCGACGAAGGCGATTTCGGGCACGTCGAGGCCTGCCGCGCGGGCGAGCTCGCCGGCGAGGAGTTCGGCGATCAGCGCACGCACGCCTTGTCCCGCGCCACGGAACTTGAGCACGTACAGGCCCTGGTCGTCGCCCTCGACGATGGCGGGCAGTGAACCACCCTCGCGCAGCGGGGTGACGTAGCGGGTGGCGGTGACGGTGCGCAGTTTCATCGGCGCCATGATCGACGATTGCCTTGGGTCGCGTCCATGCCGGCAGCGCTGGCGGGGAGAAATGTGGCTGGTCATAATGGTGCACATGAGCACATCCAACCTCGATGCGATTCTGATCGGCGGCGGCCATAACGGCCTCGTCTGCGCCACCTATCTGGCCAAGGCCGGGCTCAAGGTGCTCGTGCTCGAAAAGCGCGGCGTGGTCGGCGGCGCGGCGGTGACCGAGGAATTCCATCCCGGCTTTCGCAACTCGGTCGCCGCGTACACGGTGTCGCTGTTGCAGCCGAAGGTGATCCGCGAGTTGGAACTGGAAAAGCACGGATTGAAGATCGTGTTGCGCCGGGCGAGCAATTTCCTGCCGCGCCCGGACGGCACCTATCTGCTGACCGGCGCGGGGCGCACGCGCGATCAGGTCGCCAAGTTTTCGCAAAAGGACGCCGACGCGCTGCCCGAATACGAGCGGCGTCTGGATGTGATCGCCGACGTGTTGCGCGAGCTGGCGCTCGAAGCGCCGCCGAACATGACCTCGGGCGGCTGGATCAAGGCGCTGCCGGAACTGCTGCGCGCCGGCAAGCTCGGCAAGCGCTTGTCCGCGCTCGATGCGCAGATGCGCGGCGAGTTGCTCGAGCTGTTTTCGGTGTCGGCGGCGGAGTATCTCGACCGCTTTTTCGAAAGCGAGCCGATCAAGGCCGTGCTCGGTTTCGATGGCATCGTCGGCAACTACGCGAGCCCCTACACGCCGGGCAGCGCCTACGTGCTGCTGCACCACGTATTCGGCGAGGTCAACGGCGTCAAGGGCGCGTGGGGCCACGCGATGGGCGGCATGGGCGCAATCACGCAGGCGATGGCGAAGTCGGCGCTGGCGGCGGGCGCGCAGATCCGCACGGGATGCGGCGTGCGCGAGGTGATCGTGGAAGGCGGCAAGGCCGTGGGCGTGATTACCGACCAGGGCGAGACCTTGCGCGCGCGCGCCGTCGTCGCCAACGTCAACCCCAAGTTGTTGTACGAGCGTCTGTTCGATCAAAAAAATGTGCCCGCGCTGACGCGCGAACGCATGGCGCACTACAAATGCGGCTCGGGCACGTTCCGCATGAACGTGGCGTTGTCGGGCCTGCCGAGTTTTTCCTGCCTGCCGGGCGCGGGCGATCACCTGACCGCCGGCATCATCATGGCGCCGAGCATCGACTACATGGATCGCGCCTACCTCGACGCGCGCGCCTACGGCTGGTCGCGCGAGCCGATCGTCGAAATGCTGATTCCCTCGACGCTCGACGATTCACTGGCGCCGCCGGGCCAGCACGTCGCCAGCCTGTTCTGTCAGCAGGTCGCGCCGACGTTGCCGAACGGCAAATCGTGGGACGACTGCCGCGAGGACGTCGCCGACCTGATGGTCGCGACGGTGGACAAGTTCGCCCCGGGATTCAAGAACCTCGTCGTCGGCCGCCAGATCAAATCGCCGCTCGATCTGGAGCGCGACTTCGGCTTGATCGGCGGCGACATCATGCACGGCGCGCTGACCCTCAACCAGTTGTTCAGCGCGCGACCGATGCTCGGCCAAGGCGGTTACCGCGGTGCGCTGCCGGGTTTGTACCTGTGCGGCGCCGGCACCCACCCGGGCGGCGGCGTCACCGGCGCGCCGGGGCACAATGCGGCCAAGGTGATCGCCAAGGATTTGGGCTGAAAGGCCGGGTGGACCAGAGCCGGCCCACACCTGCCGTATCGACATCTACAACGCGAGCGCAATGCTCACAGCTTCAAACCGTTTTCCACGTCCAGTACCTTGCGCCGGGCGAGCGCGAGGTTGGAGCGGGCACGGTCGAGCACGACATAGAAGAACAGGCCGGGCTTGCTCGCGACCGGACGAATGATGTGATACGCCTTGCCGAGCGTGATGAGGATATCTTCGATCTCGTCTTTGAGGCCGAGTGCTTTCATCGTCTTCAATTTTGCACGGACGAGCGTGTGCAGATTTTTGTGTGGGCGGAGTTTCGTTCACTGCTGGGGCAGGCGCTTCTCGGACCGAAACGTAGATTGGTTGAGTGCGGCCTTCCAGTCGCGGATCGACATCG
>Ga0208826_1001259_pt1 | contig 21898 bp, 21 predicted proteins | sample AD_UKC115_MetaG_FD_184451 | JGI IMG/M metagenome (GOLD analysis project Ga0208826, IMG submission 184451) | Active sludge microbial communities of municipal wastewater-treating anaerobic digesters from Hong Kong - AD_UKC115_MetaG (SPAdes)... | ecosystem: Engineered > Bioreactor > Anaerobic >...
CGACCGTCCCCCACAGCACGGCGGTGGCCCCCGCCAGCAGGTAACCGGCCTCCCGGGTCAAGCGGGTGCCGTCCGGCAGAACCAGGGGCACGACGGCCACCGGGGCCAACATGCAGAAGATCGGGGCCAGCAGCACCCGGCCGTGCATGAAGTCGCCGCCCTGGCGGATCCAGTAGATCCCCTGCAGCAGTCCGCTGCCGGCGAAATAGAGCACCACCGCGGCCGGGCTCTGCACGATGCGGGTCAACCAGCCGAAGTCGGAGGGTACGCCACCGTGGCGGACCCACCACGGCTGCGTGCGGGTGACCAACATCACCAGGCCGAGACCGATCAGCAGCACGGCCGGGATCCACAACAGGTAGGGACCGTTGAAGTTGGCCAGGTACACCAGCCCCTGGGCCCACTTGGACCCGGAGGCGTCCTTGGCCACCGCCGGGGCGGGGAACAGCTGGGCGTAGTAACCCATCCGGAAGATCTGGTACGCCACCGGCAGGAGGCCGCCCGCCACCACGATCAACGCGCGCCGGCGCCGGCCCCGCGCCGCGACGAGCATCATGACCAGCACACCGCCGCCGACCAGGGCCAGTTCCGGGCGCACCAGAACGCTGATCCCGGCCAGCGCGGCCAACGCCGCGGTGAACTCGCGGCCGACGGCGTTGGGGCCGGCGACCCCGCGCGCGTCGGCCGTGCGCAGTGCCTGCGACCAGCAGACGAGCAGCCACCACAGCAGCCCGAGATAGGCCAGGACCAGACCGTTCTCCAGGCCCGAGGTAGCGAAGTCGCGCGCCGGCGGGATGGCGATGTAGACCAGTGCGCCGGCCGGCAGCAGCAGCGCGCGGCGACCCGCCAGGCTGGGCGCGTACAACCGGGCGGCGCCGAGCATCAGGAACACCACCCCGAGGACCGACAGCGACAGCGCCAGCGTCAGCGCGACGTACTCCAGGCGCAGCGGGCCGCCGATCCAGCCGCCGAGATAGGTCAGATAGGTCCACAGGGTGGACGTGTTCGACTCGACCCGCTCGCCGGCGTTGAACACGGGCCCGTTGCCGGCCATCAGGTTGCGGACCGTGCGCAGCACGATCAGACCGTCGTCGGCGATCCAGCGACGCTGCCAGGCGCCCCAGCCGAACAGCGCGGCCACGGCCGCCACGCCCGCCCACAGGCTCAGGCGGGTGAGCGGCGCGTACCGGTAGACCGGCCACACCAGCGGCGTGCTAACCGAAGTAGACCGCGGCACAGACGATTCCGATGAACGCGAGCGCGAGCACCTGGAGCACCCGGTCGTGCAGCGCGATCTCCTCGGGTTCGCCGGCGTCGCCGCCGTCGATGTCCACCGCATATCGCAGGATCGCCACGGCGAACGGCACGATCGAGATCGCCCACCACGAGGCGGTGCCCTGGTCGCGCTCGAAGGCGAACAGGGCGTAACACAGCACCACCGACGTCGCGGCCAGTGTCCACACGAACCGCAGATAGCTGCTCGTGTAGCGCTCCAGGGATTTGCGGATCTTGGCCCCGGTGCGTTCGGCGAGCTGAAGTTCGGCGTACCGCTTGCCGGCGACCATGAACAACGAACCGAACGCGAACACCAGCAGGAACCACTGGGACAGCGGGATCTGGGCCGCCACGCCACCGGCGATGGCGCGGATCAGGAAGCCCGACGACACGATGCAGATATCAAGCACGGCTTGATGTTTCAGCCCGAAGCAGTAGGCCAGCTGGATGGCCAGATACACCGCGATGACGATGGCCAGGTTCGGGGTGACCCACCAGGAGATCGCCAGCGCCGCCACCCCGAGCACCACGGCCAGCCCGTAGGCCAGGGACACCGGGACCACCCCGGCCGCGATCGGGCGGAAGCGTTTGGTGGGATGTGCCCGGTCGGCCTCGACGTCCTGCGCGTCGTTGATGAGATAGATGCACGACGCAGCCATGCAGAACGCCACGAACGCGATGCCGACGTGGGTGGCCACCAGTCCGTGGCTGTAGTGCACGTCCTTGCCCAGTGCGGCCAGCGGCGCGGCGAACACCAGCAGGTTCTTCACCCACTGCCGGGGCCGCATCGCCTTCACAATGCCGGCCGCCAGGTTCTGGGGCGGCGCGGTGGCCGTCGTCGGCTCTTCGCTCACTTGTCTCCTCCGATGCGGTCGGCCGCGGCTTCGGTCGCCCTGGCGACCAGGGCACCGACGACCACCCCGGTGGCGACGTCGGTGGGGTAGTGCACCCCGAGCACCAAGCGGGACAACGCCATCGGGGGCACCAGCAGTGCGGGCAGTGTCGTGGGCAGGCCGACCGCGCGGCCCAGCAGCATCGCCGCCGCCGTGGTCGATGTGGCGTGCGCGGACGGGAAGCTCAACCGGCTCGGGGTGCCGACGTTCACGGCGATGGCGGGATGGTCGGGGCGGGTCCGCTTGACCACCCGCTTGATCAGGACGGCGGCCGCGTGCGCGCCGAACGTCCCGACCCCGGCGGCGATGAACTCGCGCCGGCGCCCGGGTGCGAGCAGCGCGCCCAGGCCGGCCAGTGCCAGCCAGCCCAGCGAGTGCTCACCGAAGAAGGACATGGCGCGCGCGACCGGCAGCACCCCGGAGCGGCGCCCCACGGCGGACTGCACCGCCACCAGCGCCGCATCCTCACCGCGCACCGGCGGCGCCGGCTCAGCCATTGGTGAGTGAATTCTGTTCCAGCAGAACGGCTTCCCACCTCTGCGTGCTGGTGAGCTGCGGCAGCGCCGCCCGGTACACCCGCCGCATCGTGTTGAACTTCCGATACAGCTTGACCTGCCGGCGCAGCGATTCCCGCAGCAGTCCGAACATCTTGGCCCGGTCCCGTTGCCGGTACACCACGCCGCGGCCGTCGGCCGTGGTCACCGTGACACCGTCCACGTTGCAGAGCAGGAACCAGCGCGCGTCCTGGGTGGTTACGTTGAGTTCGGGCCGGACGTGGTGCTCGGGATCGGCCTCGCGCAGTTGGTGGGCGATGCCGCGAGCCAGCCGGAAACCGATGGCGGGCAACCGGACCGGCGGCTTGTGCACCCTCTTGCGGGCCGATGGCACCGGCAGCGACGTGGCTCCGGGCAGAACGACGGCGTCGGGGAACTCCTTGCGCAGGGCGTGCACGTCGGGCAGTGCGGATTCCAGGATCGAGAAGATGTGCTCCGGCCCGGCGAGAAAGTCGTCCATCGCCTGGTTCTGGATCGCGACCGTCGAATACTCCAGGCACAGAAGATGTTTCACGGTTGCCTTGAAGTGGCTGGCGATCAGCCCGCGGACGTCGCCGTCCCAGTGCAGGGCGGCAACCACCAGGCGGTTGCGCAGGTGGAAGTACGCCTGCCAGTCGATCGCGTCGTCCTTGTCGCTCCAGGCCATGTGCCAGATGGCGGTGCCCGGCATGGTGACGGTGCCGTAGCCGTGCTCGGCGGCCCGCAGCCCGTAGTCCGCGTCGTCCCACTTGATGAACAGCGGCAGCGGCTGGCCGAGCTCCTCGGCCACCTGGCGCGGGATCATGCACATCCACCAGCCGTTGTAGTCGACGTCGATCCGGCGGTGCAGCAGCCTGCTCTTCTCTTCCTCGGTGTCGGCCAGCGGATACTTGGCGAAGTCGTGGTCGTACTCGGTGAACGGCGCATGGGTCCACATGAAGTTCGCGCGGTCGACCACCTCACCCATCACGTGCAGGTGCGAGGGCTCCTGCAGGTTGAGCATCTGGCCGCCGATCAGGGTGGGCGACTTGGCGAACCGGTTGAGCGCCAGGGCGCGCAGGATCGAATCGGGCTCGATGCGGATGTCGTCGTCCATGAACAGGATCTGTTGACAGTCGGTGTTCTTCAGCGCTTCGTACATGACCCGGCTGTAGCCGCCCGAGCCGCCGAGGTTGGGCTGGTTGTGGATCGACAGGCGGGTGCCCAGGTTCGCCGACGCGGCCGCGAAGTCGGGGTGGTCGACCACCTTGCGGTTGCCCTGATCGGAGACGATCACCGCGTCGATGACCTTGTCCACCAACGGATCCGACGTCAGTGCGGCCAGCGCGTTGACGCAGTCGTCGGGCCGGTTGAAGGTCGGGATGCCGACGGCGATGCTGGCCCGGCCCGGTGCCTCGACGGCCGAGTACCACGCGGCGTCCTGGACGGTGACGGCACTGTCGGTGGTGATGTCGAACCAGATCCAGCCGCCGTCCTCGAACGGGTCCAGCCCGACCTCGAACTCGATGGTGTCGGGGGCGTCCGCGGTGCCCGAGAACTGCGCGCCGCCCACGGTGATCCGGGCTCCGGTCGCCTTCGAGCGATACACGTCCACCCGGCCGCCGCCCGTCAGCGTCAGGCGCAGCACCACCGATTCCAGCGTGGACCACCGGCGCCAGTAGCTGGCCGGGAAGGCGTTGAAGTACGTCGCGAACGACACCTCCGACTCCGGCCCGATCTCGAGCGTGGTGCGGCTGGGCGCGTGCGCCCGACGCGCGTTGGTGTCGGACTCCTCGAGGTAGAGCTTGCGGACGTCGAGGGGTTCGCCCGGGCGGGGCAGGATCACGCGGGACAGCAGGCTGACGGCGTGCGTCTGCCCGGCAACCAGCCGGCCGGAGGGGATGTCACTCATCGGGTACTGCTTTCTTCGCCGTCACCCAGTGGCGCACCGTCGGTGAGGTGCGGCGCCAGGATGTTGTCGTACATGTTGAGAGCACTGGCGATGGCCATGTGCATGTCGAGGTACTGGTAGGTGCCCAGCCGGCCGCCGAAGAGCACGCGCTGCGACGCCGTCTCGGCCCGGGCGCGGGCCCGGTAGGAGGCCAGGATCGCCCGGTCGGACTCGGTGTTGATCGGGTAGTAGGGCTCGTCGTCGTCCTCGGCGAACCGGGAGTACTCGCGCATGATGACGGTCTTGTCGGTGGGGTAGTCCCGCTCGGGATGGAAGTGCCGGAACTCGTGGATGCGGGTGTACGGCACGTCGAGGTCGTTGTAGTTCATCACCGGGGTGCCCTGAAAGTCACCGGTGGGCAGGACCTCGAGCTCGAAGTCCAGGGTGCGCCAGCCCAGCCGGCCGTCGGCGTGGTCGAAATACCGGTCGAGCGGGCCGGTGTAGACCACCGGGGCCTGCGGGGACGCGGCGCGCAGCTGTTCGCGCACGTCGAACCAGTCGGTGTCCAGGCGAACCTCGATGCGCTGGTCGGCGGCCATGTTCTGCAGCCAGGCGGTGTAGCCGTCGACCGGCAGGCCCTCGTAGGTGTCGTTGAAGTAGCGGTTGTCGAAGGTGTAGCGCACGGGCAGCCGGGTGATGTTCGCCGCGGGCAGCTGCGTGGGATCGGTCTGCCACTGTTTGGCGGTGTAGCCCTTGACGAAGGCCTCGTAGAGGGGCCGGCCGATCAGCGAGATGGCCTTCTCCTCGAGGTTCTGCGCATCGGCCGTGCGGATCTCGGCGGCCTGTTCGGCGATCAGCGCGCGCGCCTCGTCCGGCGTGAAGTACCGGCCGAAGAACTGGGACACCAGGCCCAGGCCCATCGGGAACTGGTAGGCCTGCCCGTTGTGCAGCGCGAACACCCGGTGCTGGTAGCCGGTGAAGTCGGTGAACTGCCGCACGTAGTCCCAGACCCGCTGGTTGGACGTGTGGAACAGGTGTGCGCCGTACTTGTGGACCTCGATGCCGGTCGCGGGCTCGGGCTCGGAGTACGCGTTGCCCCCGATGTGGGGCCGTCGGTCGACGACGAGGACCCGCTTGCCCAGCTGTGTCGCGACCCGCTCGGCGATCGTGAGTCCGAAGAAACCGGAGCCCACGACGAAGAGGTCGAAATCGTCCTGGGAGTCGCGATCGGGAGAGGAAGTCATCGCAGGCAAGGGTATCGGACCGAGCCGGATCGGCCCGCCTCGGCAGGCGGCGTCCGGCGAGCTCTCGGTCGGATTCGACGGGCGGTGCGAGGTGGAACGAACATCGCGATTAGCTCACGATTGAATATCGTCACTCCAGTCACATCAGTCTCACCCGTACCATCGGTGGTACTGCCGAAGTGGGTCGGTCTCGCCCGGCCGAACCGGTGAAACACCAGATTGAGGAGACTTCAGTGCCGAACCGACGTCGACGCAAGCTCTCGACAGCCATGAGCGCAGTCGCCGCCCTGGCCGTCACGAGTCCGCTTGCGGTTATTGCCATCACCGAGCTGTCGGGCTCCGCGGAGCCCGCGACCGAACACCGCGACTTCGTGCAGGCCGGCATCATCACGGACCTGCCGAACGAGCTGATGTCCGCGCTCTCGCAGGGCCTCTCGCAGTTCGGGATCAACCTGCCGCCGCTGCCGACCGGCCTGAGTCCCTCCGGGGCCCAGCCGATCAGTGCCGGCCCGAGCCTGACCGCTCCCGGGCTCCTGTCGCCCGGCCTGGGAACGACAGGCCTGGGGACGGGCCTGGGCGCGCCCGGCCTGAGCACTCCGGGGCTGACCCCGCCGGTCAGCGCACCGATCAGCCCGGCCCTCGGCTCGACGCTGACCGGGACCGCCCTGACCGATCCGGGCCTGACCCCGTTGTCGCCGGCGGCGCCGCTGTCGCCGTCGAGCCTGGCCACCCCGTCCCTGGCGACCCCCACCGCCCCGGGCCTGACCCCGCTCGGGGAGACGGCACCCGGGCTGACCCCGGGCCTCACGACGCCGGGCCTGACGCCGGGCCTCGCCACCCCGTCGGTCACCCCGGATCCGGCCCTGTCGATCCCGGGAACGCTGCCCAGCACGCCGGGCCTCGGACTCGATCCGACGGCTCCGACCTACCCGATCCTCGGTGCTGATCCCGGGCTGCTGGCTCCGGCCGCCGCCCCGGCCAGCACCGGCCTGATCGGCAGCCTGAGCAGCGCGGCGCAGCAGCTGGGCGTCGGCCAGGTGGTCGACCTGCTCAAAGGTGTGGTGATGCCGTCGATCATGAGCGCCGCGCAGTCGGCGGCGCCGGCCGCCGCGGCGGCCGCACCGGCCGCAGCCGTCGCCGTCCCCGCTGCCGCCGGCTGAGGGGCGCCGGACCTGTAACCAAACGGCACCGCAGGGTGGGCTCTCCTCCTCGACCCCCCGGGACGAGCCCGAACACCCTGCGGTGCCGTTGCACGTCAGTTAAACCCGGGGGCCGGTTGTGCCGTGTCGAAACAGGTGTATCACTCGACTCATACGTAACATCGCCTCGTGCCGAGGTGTCTGTCCTGGACGCGTCTGCCCGGCGGAGCCCGCCCCGCCCGTGGCGCCGCGCGCCGTGCGCCGGCGCTGCTGACCGCCATTGCAGCCACGGCTGTCCTGCTGCCCTGGGCGATCAACGGTGTACCGCCGGGTCAGCAGCCCCGCGCCGCGGACACCCGGCTGGCCGAGCAACCCCTGGACGGCGTCGGCGGCGGCGAAACCGTGCGCGAACTGCATCAGGACACCCCCTTCTCGATGGTCGCGCTCACCGGCGGCGACCTCACGGGAACGTCCGCCCGAATCCGGGCCCAGCGGGCCGACGGCAGCTGGGGGCCGTGGTATCAGGCCGAGACACTGGAATCCGGCGGTGCCGACGGAGTTCCCTCGCCGGGCAGTCAGGGCCCCCGCGGAACCGACCCCGTGTTCGTCGGACTGACCACCGCCGTGCAGATCGCGGTACGCCGTCCCCCCGGCGCGCCCGTCACCGTGGCGCCGCCAGCCGGGCCGGACGGCACCCTGGGCTATCGGCCGGTGAACGCGGAACAACCTTTGCCACAACATCTTTCGGCCGTTCTGATCAGCCCACCGCAGGCACCGGTGGACACCCACTGGACGCCGCCGGAGGCCGTGCTGGGGCCGGGTCAGGCACCGAACATCATCACCCGGGCGCAATGGGGCGCCGACGAGTGGAGCCGCTGCGGACCACCCCGCTACGACCGCGGCGTCCGAGCCGGGGTGGTCCATCACACGGCCGGCAGCAACGACTACGCGCCCGAGGACTCCGCAGCCATCGTGCGGGCGATCTTCGCCTACCACACCCGGATGCTGGGCTGGTGCGACATCGCCTACAACGCCCTGGTGGACAAGTACGGCCAGGTCTTCGAGGGGCGCGCCGGCGGGATCGACCGCCCCGTCGAGGGATCCCACACCGGTGGATTCAACCGGGACACCTGGGGTGTCGCGATGCTGGGCGACTTCGAGACCGTGCGCCCCACCGACATCCAGTTGCGCACCGTCGGACGCCTGCTGGGCTGGCGCCTCGGGCTCGAGCACGTCAACCCGCGGGGGACGGTGGAGCTGACCTCGGCGGGCGGCCCGTACACCAAGTTCCCGATCGGCCAGACCGTGACCATGCCGACCATCCTGACCCACCGCGACGTCGGGGTGACCGAGTGCCCGGGCGACGCCGCCTACGCCGCAATGGGCGAAATACGGGATATCGCCGCACATTTCAGTGACCCCCCCGGCCCGCAGTCGGTGGAGGACACCCTGCGGGGTGGCGCCATCTTCGCCAAGTGGGAGAACCTGGGGGGCGCCAAGGGACAGCTCGGCAACCCCACGTCGCCCGAGGGTGCGGCCCTGGGGCTGGCGCGCTACGCGCGCTTCGAACACGGCGCGGTCTACTGGTCACCGCGCAGCGGGGCCGAACCCGTCACCGGCGCGATCTACGACGCCTGGGCGGCGCTCGGCTACGAGCGCGGCGTCCTGGGCCTGCCGACCAGCGGCGCCATCGACGAACCGCAATGGGTGGTGCAGAACTTCCAGCACGGCACGCTGAACTACGACCGCGAGAGCGGGCGCGTCACCCGCGTCGTGGAGGGCGTCGCCCAGGAGGTGCCGCCGCTGCCGTCCGGCGGTCCGCCCATCCAGCTCGAGCGCTTCACGCCCGTCGGGCGGCCCACCGCCGACTGACGGCACTCAGGCCAGCCACCACCGCTCCAGCACACGGGCCAGCCCGTCATCGGTGTTCGGCGCGGTCACCTCGTCGGCCGCCGCCACCGCGTCGGGATGCGCATTGCCCATCGCCACGCCCAGGCCCGACCAGCGCAGCATCGGAACGTCGTTGGGCATATCGCCGAAGGCCACGATGTCCCCCGCGGCGATGCCCAGCGGGCCGGCGACCTCGTCGATGCCGGTGGCCTTGCTGATCCCGGGCGGTACCACCTCGATCAGCCCGTTGTTGGTGCTGTAGGTGATGTCGCCCTCGGGCCCGAGGTAGCGCGCGAGTTCGGCGGCCATGTCCGCGCTGCGGGCCCCGGCCTTGCGGATCAGCAGTTTGACCGCCGGCGCCGACAGCAGATCCGCACGGGACACCTCCGTGTTGTCCGGGTTCAACCAGGCGTGCTCGTAACCGGGTGAACTCACGAACTGGGGAGTGGCGGCATCGTGGGCGGAGCGGCCCACCCGCTCCACCGCCAGGCCGACCCCGGGAATGGCGTGTTCGGCGATCTCGGCCAGCGCCAGCAGGGCGTCGACCGACAGGGTGCGGGCCGACACGATCCGGTCGGTCTGCGGGTCGTAGAGCACCGCGCCGTTGGCGCACACCGACATCGGCGCGAACCCCAGCGCGTCGACCACCGGCTTGATCCAGCGCGGGGGCCGGCCGGTGGCCAGCACGAACGTCGCACCCTCGGCCACCGCGGCGTGCACCGCGTTGCGGGTGCGGTCGGTGACGCGCTCGTTCTCGTCGAGCAGGGTCCCGTCGACGTCCGTGGCGATCATCGCGGGCAGCATCACTGCCGCCCGGCTCGTCTGCGCTGCCGCTCGGCCAGCTCGGCCTCCTCCAATTGACGGGCCTCGGCGACGGTGGGTGCGCTCCCGCCCAATCGGCGGGGCACCCAGTAGGCGCCGGGCGGATGATCGTAAGCCTGTTGGGCGTCATGCAGCAACGCGGTCATCGTCGCGCGCAGCTCTGCCTCGAGCCGATCGGCGGTGCCGACCGGGGCCAACGGTGCGCCCACCGCGACGGTGACCGGAAACTTGTTGCGGCCCAACGCCTTCGGATGATCCTTGGTCCAGATGCGATGCGCGCCCCACACCACCAGCGGAATCACCGGGACCTGGGCCTCGAGGGCCATCCGGGCCGCGCCCGACTTGAACTCCTTGAGCTCGAAGCTGCGGCTGATGGTCGCCTCGGGGTAGACGCCCACCAGTTCGCCGTCGCGCAGCCGCTCGACGGCCACGGCGTAGGCGTCGCGGCCGGCGCTGCGGTCCACGGGAATGGTCCCGGTGTGCTTGATCAGGAAGCGCACCACGCGGACATCGTTCATCTCCGCCTTGATCATGAACCGCATCCGCCGTCCACGCGCGGTGGCCGCCAGCGCGGCCGGCAGGAAGTCGACATAGCCGGTGTGGTTGACCGCCATCACCGCGCCGCCCGTCGTCGGGATGTTCTCCAGGCCGTGGAAGGTCAGCCGGGTTCCCGTGGCGCGCATGGCCAGTCCCGCGGCCAGCTCCAGGGTGCGGAACACCGGCTCCATCGCGGCTACTCCGGCTCGTCGCCGTCGGGTGAGCGCCCGGCCGCGTCGAGTGCGGCCGCCTCGGCCAGGGACGGGGCGCTCCCGCCGAGCCGTCGGGGCACCCAGTACGCGCCGGCCGGGTACGGGCCGTAGGCGTCCTGCACGCGTTCGAGCAGATGTTGCATCCGCGAGTGCAGCAGGGCGGTGAGGTCGTCGGCCGGCAGCGTGGGCTCGATCGGCTCGCCGACCGCGATCGAGATCGGCACCTTGGGCCGCCGCATGTTCCGGGGGTGCCCCTTGGTCCAGATGCGCTGGGCGCCCCAGACGATGTGCGGCACGATCGGCACCCCCGCGGCGATCGCCATCCGCGCGGCACCGGACTTGAATTCCTTGATTTCGAAGCTGCGGCTGATGGTGCCTTCGGGGTACACACCGACCAGCTCGCCCTCCTTCAGCAGTTGGCAGGCCAGCTCGAACGACGCGGCGCCGTTGGCGCGGTCGACCGGGATGTGCCGGCACCCGCGCATGATCGGGCCGCCCAGCGGGTGGTCGAACACCTCCTGCTTGGCCATGAACCGGACCTTGCGGCCCAGCCCCTGCCGGAAGGCCGGCAGCCCCGCGAACGTGAAGTCGATGTAGCTCGTGTGGTTGATGGCGATCACCGCGCCGCCGGTCTTCGGGATGTTCTCGATACCGGTCATGGTGAATCGCAGGCCCTGCACCCTGAACATGGTGCGTGCGGCGGCGATGGCGGTGCCGTATACCGGTTCCACACTGATGAAGCCTAGTCCCGATGCATTCGTGCAAGAGTCACCGGCGTGACGGTTCCCGCTGACAGCCCGCCGGTCCCGCCCGTCGTGGCCGAGGCCGCCCTGCTAGGGGCCTATGGCCTGCAACCCGATGCCATCCGCCTCGACTACTACCGACGGCTGTGGGCGGCCCCCGGCTAAGCTCGACCTGTCGGATCTCGGAAAAGTGAAGGTAATCGGAGAGTGTCTGTGCAGGTCACGAGCGTCGGTCACGCCGGCTTCCTGATCGAGACCCGAGCGGGCAGCATCCTGTGCGACCCGTGGGTGAACCCCGCGTACTTCGCGTCCTGGTTCCCGTTCCCGGACAACAGCGGCCTGGACTGGGCGGCCCTCGGCGACGTCGACTATCTGTACGTCTCGCACCTGCACAAGGATCATTTCGACCCCGAGCTGCTGACCGCGCACGTCAACAAGGACGCGGTGGTGCTGTTGCCCGACTACCCGGTGCCGGATCTGCGCCGCGAGCTCGAGAACCTCGGCTTCCACCGCTTCTTCGAGACCACCGACTCGGTCAAACACACGGTCAGCGGTCCCAAGGGCGACCTGGATGTGATGATCATCGCCCTGCGGGCGCCGGCCGACGGCCCGATCGGCGACTCCGGCCTGGTGGTCTCCGACGGAGCCACGACGGTGTTCAACATGAACGATTCGCGCCCGATCGACCTGGACGCGCTGACCGACGCGTTCGGTCACATCGACGTCCACATGCTGCAGTTCTCCGGGGCCATCTGGTACCCGATGGTCTACGACATGCCGGAGCGCGCCAAGGAGTCCTTCGGTACGCAGAAGCGGCAACGCGGAATGGATCGCTGCCGCCAGTACATCGCGCAGGTCGGGGCGACGTGGGTGATCCCGTCGGCCGGCCCGCCGTGCTTCCTGGATCCGGCGTTGCGACATCTCAACGACGACCACGGCGACCCGGCCAACATCTTCCCCGACCAGGTGGTGTTCCTGGACCAGATGCGGCGCCACGGCCACGACGGCGGTCTGCTGATGATCCCCGGATCGACGGCGGATTTCACCGGCCCGCAACTGAATTCGCTGCGCCACCCGATTCCCGAGGATCAGGTCGAGGCCATCTTCACCACCGGTAAGGCCGACTACATCGAGGCCTACGCGCGCCGCGCGGAACCGGTGCTGGCGGCGCAGAAGGCGCGCTGGGCGCCGGCGCACGGCGAGCCGCTGCTCGGGCCGCTGCGCGAACTCTTCGAGCCGATCATGTCGCAGACCGACCAGATCTGCGACGGCATCGGGTACCCGGTCGAACTTCGGGTCACCGGTAACGGCGCCGACGAGATCGTGGTACTGGACTTTCCGAAACGTGTTGTGCGCGGCCCGATCCCGGACGAGAAGTTCCGCTACGGATTCGGTATCGCCGCGGAGTTGGTGCGCACCGTGGTGCGCGACGACGAACCGGACTGGGTCAACACGATCTTCCTGTCCACGCGGTTCTCGGCCTGGCGGGTCGGCGGCTACAACGAGTACCTGTACACGTTCTTCAAGTGCCTGACCGACGAGCGGATCGCCTATGCCGACGGCTGGTTCGCCGAGGCCCACGACGATTCCGCATCGATCACCCTGGATGGCTGGGAGATCCAGCGCCGCTGCCCGCATCTGAAGGCCGATCTGTCCAAGTTCGGCGTCGTGGAGGGCTCGACACTGACCTGCAACCTGCACGGCTGGCACTGGAACCTGGAGAATGGCCGCTGTCTGACCAGCAGAGGCCATGAGCTGAGGTCCACGAGATTGTGAGCGTTCCACCCCGGCAGTACTACGACGACGGACTGATCCAGCTGGATCGGCACGCGCTGACCCTGCGGCGCTACCACTTCCCGTCGGGAACCGCGAAAGTGATTCCGGTGCAGGACATCCGTGGTTACGAGGCGACCCCGCTGGGGGTGTTCCAGCAGCGGTTCCGGATCTGGGGCACCTCCGACCTGCGGCGGTGGCTGCCGTTGGACGTGGCGCGTCCCACCAAGGCCACGCTGATCACCCTGGACGTCCCGGGCCTGCGGCTGCACCCGGCGTTCACCCCCGAACGGCCCGCGGAGTTCATCGAGATGCTCGACGAAGTGCTCGGCGACCGCACGGGTCGATCAGCGCTGTGAAACTCGTTGCTGTAGTTCGGATTTCGCATCCGACTCGGTGTCATACACCCGGACCACCGCACGGTCGCCGGGCTGCAGGTAGGTAGATTCACCCAGCGGGGTGTAGCGGGTGGCCCCGATCCCGATCAGTGCGTGATCCGGACGGCCGGCGGCCACCATCAGCGCACCGACATCCTCGAGCGGCGTGTCCGGCGAGCCTTTCTGGTTGGCCAGCCGCTCGACGATCCAGTCCAGCAGCACCTCGCCGTAGTAGGAGTAGCCCAACAGCGGGCTGTCCACGCCGTAGGCGTGCTCGGCGCCGTCGCTGCCCTCCAGGAAGCAGACCAGGCGCAGGGTGGCGGTCGGACCGTCGGGCGTCAGGTCGCCGATGTCGAAGAACTGTGCGGCAACACCTTTGGAGGCCGGGCCCCAGTTCTTCTTGTGGCTGATCTTCGGCGCCCCCGGTCGGCGGATCGAGCAGTCGTTGAACGCCCCGAGCGCGAACGGTGCCAGGTCGGCGACGGTGTCACCGTTCCAGCGCACCCGGCAGGCCAGCGCCACCTCGGGTTCGATCTGCAGGTTGAGCGGGCCCTCGAATTCCGGATTCGGTTCGGGCAGGACGATCGCGTCGGTCGACAGCGGGAACTGGCCCAGGAAGGTATCCGAACCCGGTGCGTACCAGGGGAAGATCCCCTTCGGCGCAACCCCTTCGGTCTTGACGTTGACGAAGTCGGCGTCCTCGCCGGCCTGTTCGAGGTGCCCGGCGAAATTGCCGGCCACTCCGAAGCCGAACCAGCCGCGCATCTCCTGCAGGTCGAGATCGATCATGGTTCGAGTACCTCCGTACCCACGTAGGGCACCAGCGCCGCGGGCACCCGGACGGAGCCGTCGGGCTGCTGGTGGTTCTCCAGGATGGCCACCAGCCACCGGGTGGTGGCCAACGTGCCGTTGAGGGTGGCCGCGATCTGCGGCTTGCCGTTGTCGTCGCGGTAGCGGGTGCCCAGCCGGCGCGCCTGGAACGTCGTGCAGTTCGACGTGGAGGTCAGCTCCCGGTAGGTGTGCTGCGTCGGCACCCAGGCCTCGCAGTCGAACTTGCGTGCCGCCGACGAGCCCAGATCGCCGGCGGCGACGTCGATCACGCGGTAGGGCACCTCGATGAGCGCCAGCATGTCCCGCTGCCAGCCGAGTAGCCGGTGGTGTTCGGCCGCGGCGTCCTCGGGCCGGCAGTAGACGAAAGCCTCGACCTTGTCGAACTGGTGCACCCGGATGATGCCCTTGGTGTCCTTGCCGTAGCTGCCCGCTTCCCGGCGGAAGCACGACGACCATCCCGCGTAGCGCGCCGGGCCCGCCGACAGGTCCAGGATCTCGTCGGCGTGGTACCCGGCCAGCGGCACTTCCGAGGTGCCGACCAGGTACAGATCGTCGTTCGGCAGGTGGTAGATCTCCTCGGCGTGCGCGCCGAGGAAGCCGGTGCCGCCCATGATCTCCGGGCGCACCAGCACCGGCGGGATCATCATGGTGAAGCCGTTGTCCACGGCCAATCGGGTGGCCAGCTGCAACAGCCCGAGCTGCAGCAGCGCGCCCCGGCCGGTCAGGAAGTAGAACCGGGACCCGGCGACCTTGGCTCCGCGTTCCATGTCGATCAGGCCGAGCGCCTCACCGAGGTCCAGGTGGTCGCGGGGATCCGACAGGGTGGGCGGAGTCCCGACGGTGTCCAGCACGACGAAGTCGTCCTCGCCGCCGGCGGGCACACCGTCGAGCACGACGTTCGAGAGGGCCAGGTGCGCTCCGGTGAAAGCTGCCTCGGCGGCGCTCTGATCGACTTCGGCCGACTTGACCGCCGCGGCCAGTTCCCTGGCCCGGGCGAGGACGGCCGGACGGTCTTCCGGGGAGGCCGACGAGACCTGCTTGCTCACGACCTTCTGTTCGGCGCGCAGCGTGTCCGCGGTCGAGATCGCCGCCCGGCGGGCGGCGTCGGCGGACAGCAATTCGTCCACCAGTGCAGGGTCCTCGCCGCGGCTGGACTGCGAACGGCGCACGGCCTCGGGGTTGTCCCTGAGCAGCTTCAGGTCGATCACACCGGGAAACCCTACTTTCGTCCCACCCGACCGGATAGCCCGGGCCGATTGCATCACTTGCGCATCATTTTTCACAGCCTCCCGGACACCTGTCACAATGGACTCGATGTCCGAAGCCTCCGACCGGGATGATGCGCGTCCCGACCAGCCCGAAAGCACCGCCGAGCGGTCCCTCTGGCAACGCGCGCCCCGGACCACGCCCACCCGGCGGGCACTGTTGCTGACCGCACTCGGCGGTTTGCTGATCGCCGGGTTGACCATGGTGCTGCCGTTCGGCGAGCACGACTCGGTCCTGACGTCCTACCTCGAACCCACCGGGGTCAGTGCGCGCAGCAATTCGACGTTCCAGAAGGCCGTGGCGGGGGACTGCCTGACCTGGCCGGAGAACGCGCCCGATCAGGCGACCATCGTGGACTGCGCGGAGGATCATCGCTTCGAGGTCGCCGAATCGGTGGACATGGGCGCCTTCCCCGGCGCCGAGTACGGCCCCGATGCCGCGCCGCCGTCACCGGCCCGCATCCAGCAGATCAGCCAGGAGCAGTGCCAGGCCGCCGTGCAGCGCTACCTGGGCCCGAAGTTCGACCCGAACAGCCGGTTCGCCGTGAGCATGCTGTGGGCCGGCGACAAGGCCTGGAAGCAGTCGGGCGAGCGGCGGATGCTGTGCGGCCTGCAGGCCCCGGGCCCCGACAACCAGCAGCTCGCCACCAAGGGCAAGGTGGCCGAGGTCGATCAGTCCAAGGTGTGGCCCGCGGGCACCTGCCTGGGCATCGATCCGGCCAGTAATCAGCCGATCGACGTGCCGGTGGACTGCGCCGCACCGCACGCCATGGAGATCACCGGCATCGTCAACCTGGCCGAGAAGTTCCCCGACGCGCTGCCGGCGGAGGCGGACCAGGACCTTTTCATCAAGGACGCCTGCACCCGGCTCACCGATGCGTTCCTGGCGCCCATCCAGTTGCGGACCACGACGCTGACGCTCATCTACAGCACGGTGTCCCTGCCGAGCTGGACGGCCGGCAGCCGCCAGGTGGCCTGCAGTGTCGGTGCCACGCTCGGCAACGGCGCCTGGGCGACGCTGCTCAACAGCGCCAAGGGGCCGCTGCTGATCAACGGCCAGCCGCCGGTGCCGCCGCCGGACATTCCCGCCGACCGGCTGAACCTGCCGCCGGTGCCGCTGCCTGATTCGTCCGCGCAGTCCGGCGGTTCATCGGACACCTCGGGTTCGTACTCGTCCGGGTCGTCGTCCTCGGGCTCGTCGTCCGGATCGACGTCGTCGGGGTCGTCGTCCAGCGGCGGTGGGTCGAGTCAGAGCGGCTCCGGTCAGCAGAACCAGCACCTGCCGCAGCAGGCCACCCAGGCGCCGGCCACCCAGCAGGCCCCGCCGCCGCAGCAGCAGAACACGTTCAACCCGCCGGCGCCGGACGCCCCCGCGCCGGTGGCTCCGGCCCCTGCTCCGGCACCCGTGCCGGCGCCGGGTGACGTGTTGCCGGTCGGCCCGGCGCCGGGTCCCGCCGACCTGCCGCCGGCCTGACCGCCGTGGCCGTGCGGATGAGCCCGCACCGGTTCGAGGAACTCGTCTCGGATGCGCTGGACCTGATTCCCGGCCCGCTCGCGGCGGCCATCGACAACGTCGTCGTGCTGGTCGAGGATCGGCATCCCGACGAGCCGGATCTGCTCGGGCTCTACGAGGGTGTGGCGCTGACCGAGCGCGACAGCAACTACGCCGGCGCCCTGCCCGATGTGATCACGATCTATCGCGGCGCTCTGCTCGAGATGTGTGACTCCGAGCAGGAGGTGGTCGACGAGGTCGCCGTCACCGTCGTGCACGAGCTCGCCCATCACTTCGGTATCGACGACGACCGGCTGCACGAGCTGGGTTGGGGCTGAGGCGCGTCTGCGCAGGTTTGTCGGGCCGCGGTGATAGGAACGACGCATGGGCACGACCTGTAGGGAGTGCGCGGCCGGGTGGGTGCACTGTCACGGCACGCTCATTCGTCATTCACTGGGCCACGCGGAGTGCACGGATCCGGACTGCCCGGATGCCGAGCTGATGGCGCACGCATTGGTGATCGACTGTGATGCGGTGGGGTGTCCTTGTGCTCAGCCCATCGGATCGGCGGCGGACTCCGCCGGGTGGGCCGTCTCGGGATAGAACGGCGGTGCCGCCGAACCCCAGTGCAGGCAGCTCCACCGCCCGTCGGTGACGGGCGCCAGCATCACCGAGTCGGTGTTGGCCAGATGGTGCTCCAGCGCGAAGTCGCTCGCCACGCCCGACAGCGTCTTGGCCACCAACCGGATCGCGGCACCGTGGGAGACCACCACGATGTCGGACGTCCAGGCGTCGTCGTCCAGATAGCGCAGTCGCAGGTCGGTCAGCACCGGCAGGTAGCGGTCCAGTACCTCGTGCCCGGCTTCGCCACCGGGCATCGGCACCGCGAGGTCGCCCTCCTGCCAGCGCCGGTAGATGCCGTTGAACTCCTCGACGGCCTCGTCGTCGTTGCGGTTCTCCAGATCGCCCACCTGAACCTCGTGCAGTCCGTCCAGTTGGTGGGTGGGCAGCCGCAGTTCTGTGCCGATCTCGGCGGCCGTCTGGAGGGCCCGGGTGGCGATGGAGTGGATGACCAGACCCGTGGGGCGGGAGTGGCTCTGCGCGAACTTCCGGGCCTGGTCCCGGCCGAGCGGGGTCAGTTCCGCACCGGGCGGACGGGTGTCCAGCCGCCGGTCCACGTTGCCGTAGGACTGGCCGTGCCGGACCAGCACCAGCCGGCCGCTCACCGGTCGCCCTCGCGCAGTCGGGCCAGCCACCGGGCGGCCTCGTCGAGTTCCGGTGGCACCGCGCCGACGGCCGCGCCGGTCGGCCAGGAGCCGAGGTAGCGCACGTCGGCGCAGCGCCGGTGCAGCGCCGTGAGCGCCTCTGCCACCGCGACGTCGTCGACGTGCCCCACGCAGTCCAGGAAGAACACGTACGTGCCGAGTTCCACGCGGGTGGGCCGGGATTCGATGAGGGTCAGGTCGATGTCGCGGATGCCGAACTCGGTCATCGCCGCGACCAGTGCCCCGGGCCGGTTCTCCAGCCGGAGGACGACCGAGGTCCGGTCGGCGCCGGTCCGCGCGGGCGGCGGGGCGGGTCGCCCGACGAGCACGAAGCGGGTCCGGGCGTTGGGTTCGTCGACGACGCCGTCGGCCAGGGTGGCCAGGTCGTACCGACGGGCGGCCAGTGCGGTGCTGACCCCGGCGTCGGCCCGGCCGGCCGAGACATCTTGTGCGGCAGCAGCATTGGAGATGGCGGCAGTGATCTCGGCGGTCGGCAGGTGGTCGGCCAGCCAGCGCCGCACCTGAGCCGCGGCCACCGGGAACGCGGCCACGGTGCGCACCTGGTCGGCCGTGGTCCCCGGCCGCACGGCGATGCTGAACTCGACGTCGAGGGTGAGTTCGGCGAACACCTGTAGGGGCGTGCCGGTGGCCAGGTTGTCCAGCGTCGCGAGCACGGTGCCGTCGATCGAGTTCTCGATCGGTACGCAGGCGTAGTCGGCGGAGCCGTCGCGCACGGCGTCGAGCGCCGCGGGGGTGCTGTCGGTGCCCAACGGCTCGGTCGCGCCGGTTGCCGACGCCGCGGGAATCAGGCCGGCGGCCGTCATCTGGAGCAGCGCGGCTTCGGAGAACGTCCCCTCTGGGCCGAGGTAGGCGATGCGGGCCACCTGCAAACCCTATCCGGTGACCCTTGCGGAAACCGGGACGTTCTAGTTAAGTAAGGCTCACCTTACTAACGACACGGTTCGACTGCGAAAGGGTCCCTCGATGTCACTGGCGACCATCCCCGGCCCGACGACCGCGGAACGGATCCGCAGCGCCTGCGCCCGACCCGGCAGCGCACTGCTGGCGATCGAGGGTGCCGAGCCCGAGGCGACCGGTGTGCACCACCTGCTCGCCGACGGCGCGTTCGCGATCACCGTGCCGGCCCGCGGATACGCGTCGGCCAACGTGACCGCCGCCGGCGCCGCGGGCGTACCGGCGATGCTCGAGCTGACCGACTACGCGCCGCTGCCGCTGCGCGAACCGGTCCGATCGCTGGTCTGGATCCGCGGTCAGCTGCACCGAGTGCCCGCCGCGGCGGTCCGTGGTCTGCTGGACCTCGTCGCCGCCGAGCAACCCAATCCGGCTCTGCTGCAAGTGGGTTCGGAACACAGCCTGTTGCGGCTGGAGGCGGAGTCCGTCGTGGTCGCCGACGCAACCGGCGCCGAATCGGTCGGTGTCACCGCCCTGCTCGAGGCGGAGCCCGACCCGTTCTGCGCACTGGAGACCTGTTGGCTGCGCCACATCGACGCCGACCACCGCGATGTGGTCGCGCGGCTGGCGTCCCGGCTGCCCGGCCCGCTGCGCCGCGGCCGGGTCCGGCCGCTGGGGCTGGACCGCTACGGCGTCCGGCTGCGCGTAGAGGGTCAGGACGGCGACCATGACATCCGGCTGCCGTTCGTCCGTCCGGTCGACGACGTCCAGGGCCTTGGTCGGGCGATCCGGGTGCTGATGGGCTGCCCGTTCGTCAACGGCCTGCGCGCCCGCGGCATCTGACCGGCAGCCACCCCGTCGGCGCCGCTACCGTGGCGGGGTGACCCAGCGGGACGGCGAGCCGAAGTCCGTCGCCGCCACGACGGCCATGAAGGTCGAGGTCGCCCTCGTCCTGGTCGTCACGTTCGGGTTCAGTGCCCTCACTTCCGTCCTGCTGCTGACCGACGCGGTGCTGCGCGGCCTGGCCGACCAGCGGGTGGCGCTCAACCCCCGTCGCTCGTACTTCGATCTGATCGACCTGGGCCTCAACCTCGCCTTCGTCGTCCAACTGCTGGGCTGGGGCGCCCTGGGCCTCTATCTCCTGTGGCGCGACGGCATCCGGCCGGCAGGCATCGGACTGGGCCGCTTCCGCCCACGTTCGGACCTGGGCGGTGGTCTGGCCCTGGCCGCCCTGATAGGGCTGCCTGGCCTGGGCCTGTACCTGCTGGCCCGCGCCGCGGGGTTGAGCGCGTCCGTGGTCCCGACGGAACTCACCGATACGTGGTGGCGGATTCCGGTCCTGATCCTGGCGGCCTTCGCCAACGCGTGGGCCGAGGAGGTCATCGTGGTCGGATATCTGCTCACCCGACTGGATCAGCTGGGCGTCGGGCGCCGGGCCGCGATCGGATGGTCGGCGCTGTTGCGTGGGACGTACCACCTGTATCAGGGATTCGGCGGCGGCCTGGGGAATCTGGCGATGGGTCTGGTCTTCGGAGCGGCGTGGCGCAGGTCGGGCCGGCTGTGGCCGCTGATCGTCGCCCACGGTGTCATCGACTCGGTGGCCTTCGTGGGCTACGCCCTATTGGCCGGCCACCTGACGTGGCTGCGCTGACGGTCGCCTACCGGGCAGGTCAGGCCCCAGGCCGTACCGTATTTGGGTGAGTCCTCACCGGCAGCCGCCCCCGCGCGACCCGCGCGGCGATCCGCGGCGCCCGCCGGAACGGGAAGCCTCCCAGGTGTTGCGCCGGGACCCGGGCCGGCAACCTCGACGCCCGCCGGCACCGGATCCGCCCACCGTGCCGCTGCGACGGGTACCGCAGGCCCTGCCGAAGCTCACCCCGCCCACCCCGGCGCCCACGGCTCGCGCGCCCAGACCCGCCGGCACCGCTCGCCCCGGCGGCCGGAGCAAGCGGGCGCCCGTCCCGTCACCCGGTACGCCGCCGCCGGCCACCAAACCGCCGCCGAAGCGGCCCGCCGTCCGCCGGACCCGCCGCCGGCCGCCGATCGGCCGCATCCTGCTGGCGATCCTGCTGCTCGCTGTGTGCGTGGTGGGCGGGGTGGCGTTCTGGGGTGAGGGCGCGCTGCACCGCATTCCGGCGCTGACCGACTACGAGGGGCGGCCCACGGCCGGTAGCGGGACGAACTGGCTGCTGGTCGGTTCGGACAGCCGCGAAGGGCTGACCGAGGAACAGCGGTCCGACCTGTCGACCGGGGGCGACCTCGGCAGTGGCCGGACCGACACGATCCTGCTGGTGCACATTCCCGGGCTCGGATCGGGCACGCCGGCGACCATGGTGTCGATCCCGCGGGATTCCTATGTCGAGATCCCGGGCTACGGATCGGACAAGGTCAACGCGGCGTTCTCCGAGGGCGGCGCGGCGTTGCTGGCGCAGACGGTCGAGCAGGCCACCGGTTTGCGGGTCGACCACTACGCCGAGATCGGGTTCGGTGGGTTCGCCGGCGTCGTCGACGCACTCGGTGGGGTGACCATGTGCCCCGCCGAGCCGATCACCGATCCGCTGGCCGGGATCGACCTCCCGGCCGGCTGCCAGACCCTCGACGGGCGCAACGCACTCGGCTACGTCCGTAGCCGCGCCACGGCTCGTGCGGATCTCGACCGGATGGCCAACCAGCGGCAGTTCGTGTCGGCGATGCTGCACCGCGCCGGGAGCCCGGCGGTGTGGGCCAACCCGTGGCGCTGGTACGCGGTGCCCCGGGCCGCGGTGGCCGCGCTGGCGGTGAACACCGACGATCACATCTGGGATCTGGCCCGGCTGGGCTGGGCC
>Ga0208826_1001260_pt1 | contig 21892 bp, 18 predicted proteins | sample AD_UKC115_MetaG_FD_184451 | JGI IMG/M metagenome (GOLD analysis project Ga0208826, IMG submission 184451) | Active sludge microbial communities of municipal wastewater-treating anaerobic digesters from Hong Kong - AD_UKC115_MetaG (SPAdes)... | ecosystem: Engineered > Bioreactor > Anaerobic >...
AGTTTCACTTATGTTTCACGGTTCAGCCCTGCCAGCAGGACCACATCCCAACGGGACCTAATCCCGAAAATGAAACATGCGATACAACTGAATCATTCGATTTAAAGCTTTGCCCCATCAAAAGCTCTCTGGAAGAAAAAAACTCCAAAAGGGAGGGAATGACCAGAAAAGAGGAAAAAAGGAAATATCGTTTTTGCGGACAGAAATTTCAGTTTTGGAAGCAGGAGTTTTATTACTTGATAAAACTTCAGTAAAATATTAATACACTGGAATTAATATAGAGCTGGAGGTATTGGTTGCGTTTTTTTAAAGGTTCTCTTAAACCTGTAAGAGAAGTAAGCACTAATTCTGCAATAAGCACTAATTCTGCATCTCTGAAAATAGCTATTATAACTGTTACTCTGCTGGTGCTTCTCTGTCTGATGCCCTCAGCCAGTGCAAGAGACTACACTCTGGAAAAAGCAACAACGAATATAACTATAGACGCCACAGGCCTGGCTCATGTTGAGGAATCGATTTCATACAGCTTTGACGGAGACTACAGTGAAGTATTTAGAGTTCTTGAAGTGTCTCCCGGAGAATCCATTCAGAATATCCAGGGATACTGTTCGGATGAAGCATGTACTTTCAGAGTAGAAGAGACTTCCGAAGGATACGAGTTAATAGGTGAACTCCCCACCCCAACTCCGGAAAAAGTGACTTTTTTTATTTCCTATGACCATTATGGTGCGGTTAAAGTCCATAACGATGTTTCCGAATTTCACTATAAACTCTGGGGAGAGGAATGGGAGAAGCCTCTTGGAAGCTTGAAAGGAAGCATTACACTTCCTGTTGAAAAAGAGAATGAACTTCAGTACTGGATACACCCAGCCGGCTATACCCAGACCGCTGACGTGGAAAAGAATGTTCTCAATTTAAGGACAGATGAAATTCCCTCTTACCAGTGGTATGAAATCAGGGTTGTTTTTCCAAGGATAGAATCTCCCAATTCCAGCATTGTTCAGATAGATAACTCAGAAGGGCTTGAAAAAATACTGGCTATTGAGAATGAATATCAGCAAAAAGGCTCGATCTTAAAAGGTCTTTACGGGCTGACGGTTCTTTTCGCCCTCCTTTCTCTGGCAGTACCGTTCTTCATCTATTTCAGGTATGGAAGAGAACCTAAAATAGATTACGAGGCAGTATATGAAAGAGAACCTCCCACAGATTCCAGACCTGCAGTGGTAAATGCCATAATGCAGGGGAAAATAGGCACTCCTGCGATGGACGGGTTTACTGCTACGGTTATGAACCTTGCTAACCTTGGTTATATTTCTCTTCGCACTATAACATCAGAAGAAAGCAAAGCATTTGGTTTGTTTAAGTCCGAATCCGAAGACATTTTAATAGAGCTTGCCAGCCCGGAACCGGATGCAAAAGGTGAAGGAAAACTCGCAAAACTGGAAGATTATGAGGAAGACGTGTTCGATTTATTAAAAAAACATGCTTCTGGAAACAAAATCTCATGGGCTAAACTGAAAAAAGAACTTGGAAAAGGGACTGCCTTCTATGATTTTGTGCTTGCCTGGAACAAAAAGGTTGAAAGGCATATTGTAGTTGAGAAACTCTTCCGGTCAACAGGAAATACATACATGAGTATTTTCGGTGTTGCAGTTGTAATTGCGGCAGTTATTTATTTCATAGTACTCTCCAACAATTTTCCTTCGGATGCATATCCCCTGGCATCAAATGTGAATTTGCTGGTGGCTCTGGTCGCATCCTCTGGAATAATTATGATAATTTTCTCAGCAGCATTTGAAAAGGTGCTTGGACGCTGGACTCCTGAAGGAAGGCTTTATTATAAACGCTGGAACAATTTTAAAAAATACCTTACAGATTTTTCCGCACTCAAAGAGCATCCCCCGGAATCGATTGAAATCTGGGACTTTTATCTGGTTTATGCAACAGCTCTTGGAGTTGCAGAAGAAGTCCTTAAAAACATGTCTTTAGTAGTTCCTGCTGAGCAGATGAAAACAAGCCATTTCTACTATGTGCACCACAATTTCAGCCAGTTCGGTTCAGGCTTTGGGAGTGCTTACTCATCCTCAGCTCCATCCTCAAGTGGGGGCGGCGGCGTTGGAGGTGTTGGAGGAGGCTCAGGCGGCGGAGGCGGGGGAGCCCGCTAAACTATTTCCAATAAACGTAAATTATTTTCAATAAACGGATGGTGATTTATTGTTAGTAGAGATCTCGATAATAATTATAGTAATTCTGGGTTTGCTTTTCGTTATAATGTATAATGACCTCATAAAACAGAGAAACAGGGTAGAAAATGCCTGGTCCCAGATAGAAGTCCAGCTTAAAAGGCGTTATGACCTTATACCCAACCTTGTGGAAACCGTCAAAGGATATGCAAAACACGAAAAGACTCTTTTTGAAAACATTACAAAAGCAAGGGCTGCGGTAATGTCTGCACATAATGTCAATGAAACCGCAGAAGCATCAAACTACCTGTCCTCAACCCTCAAGTCCCTGTTTGCAGTTGCAGAAAATTATCCTGAACTGAAAGCCAACCAGAACTTTATGCAGCTTCAGAAAGACCTTATGGAAACCGAAAACAAAATAGCCTATTCAAGGCAGTTTTATAATGACACGGTTATGAAGTACAACATCAGCATTCAGACAATTCCTAAAAACATTGTCGCATCTCTCACTGGATTCACGAAAAAAGACTTATTTGAAACCCTGGAAGGAGAAAGAGAAACGCCGAAAGTTGAGTTCTGATACTGCCGCTGGAATAGACCGTATGGAGAATATGACTGTAAATCCGGAAAAAACAATTTCCTGTCCACCCAAAAAGGGCTTTTTAATTTACATAATCCTGGAAAAGAATGACCCGGTATAGCTAATGATGTTGCATGATTCAGAAGATTTGCAGCTTTTTCTTCAATTAGTCCCTGGATCAAAGCTCACTTAAATAACCATAAATTAGTCCCGGATTCACAGCCTACCCTGTAACTTCTAAAGTAGTCCTCTTGAGCGAGCGGAGCGAGTGAAAAGGACGGCGGGCTCCCGAATCGCAATTCGGGAAGAAAAGGACGGCGGGCTCCCGAATCGCAATTCGGGACGAAAAGGACCGCGTACTCCCGAGGCGCAACTCGGGTGAGGCAAAACTCGGGAAATCAATAGATTAATAATACTCAAGGGCAAGTCGTATGAATTGCATTTTGTAAATTTTATTCCACACTGCCGCGCTCGAGCTATCGGGTCGGGATTAAGCTAATCATAACCTTTATGCGCACCTGAAAAATTAAATAAATAATGCTCCAAAAATCAACCCCTGTCTGGACCAGCAGAATATGATCTGTAACAGAAGTTTAACAAAAATGGAGTAGTAAAATGGAAATTTCCCGCCTGTTAAATGAAATTAAAGCTTCAAGCCGTTACGAGAACCAGATCGTCCATATTGAAGAAACCCCTGCAAGGGACGCCCTTTATGCAGCTCTTGAACTGGAGGTAAAGGTAAAAGCGGCCCTTTCAGGAATCGGGATTGAAGCACTATACTCCCATCAGGCTGAGGCGATAGAAAAGGTCAGGGAAAGAAAAAACCTTGTGCTCTGTACAAGCACAGCGAGCGGAAAAACCCTTACTTACATGGTCCCTATTTTTGAAGCTGTCCTGAAAGACCCTGAGGCTACTGCTCTTTATATTTCTCCTTTGAACGCCCTTGTTAATGACCAGTTAAAAGCTTTCCTTGAATTTGAAGGGGCACTGAATTCTGGTGCAGGTATAGCCCGTTATACCGGCGCTCTGAGTGCAGACCAGAAGAGGAAGATAAGGGAAGGGCAGACAAATATTGTTTTTACAAACCCTGAGATGGTGCACATGAGTTTTCTTGCCTGGCACCACCTCTGGAGGCGCTTTTTTTCAAACCTCAAATTCATTGTTGTTGACGAGAGCCATTACTACAGAGGGGTCATAGGGAGCAATATGGCAAACGTGCTCAGAAGGCTTCTCAGAGTTGCAGAATATTATGGAGCTTCCCCGCAGTTTATCTGCTGTTCGGCAACCATAGGAAACCCGAAGGAGCATACCGAAACCCTGATTGGAAGGGAAGCTGAGGTGGTTGAGAATAATGGGTCCTCTCAGGGGCCCCAGAAATTTGTGTTCTGGAATCCGCCTCTTTACCTGAACGGAAGAGGGAACACTGTCAGGAAAAGCAGCTTTTCCGAAACCTCGGCTCTTTTTACCAGGGCAGTCAAGGCCGGGCTCCAGACCCTTGTTTTTACACGGTCAAGGCAGGGGGTGGAGAGGATGTACAGGAGCTGCAGGGACCTTTTAAGGGAATGCGGGCTCTCTTCTGCAGTCTGCCCGTACAGGAGCGGCTATTTTGACAGGGAAAGAGAAGAAATCGAAAAGAAAATGAATTCTGGAGAGCTCAGGGGTGTAATTTCCACAAATGCCCTCGAACTCGGGATAGATATAGGAGGACTTGATGCCTGTATCCTTGACGGCTATCCAGGCACGGTTATGAGTGCAAGGCAGCAGGCAGGAAGGGCAGGCAGGAGCGGGAATGAAAGCCTTGTCCTTATGGTAGCCGGGACAAATGCTCTTGATCAGTATTATATGAGAAACCCTGCCGATTTCTTTACAAGAAGCAGCGAAAACGCGGTACTTAACCCCAAAAATCCCTATATCCTTGCAGGGCACCTGCTCTGCGCAGCAAAAGAAATCCCTCTCAGAGAATCGGATGAAAAATACTTTGGCAAAGGGTATTCAAGAGTTGTGGAGCTCCTTGAAGAAGAAGGGCTGCTTGCTGGAAGCGACCTGAAATATTCCACAGATCCATTTCCCTATAAGCAGGTATCTCTTCGGGGGATAGATAACAATACTTACTCTCTTCTTGCTTTTGAAGGGGAAAAGAGCTTTCCTATCGAAAAAGATATTGAAGAGACTCTGGCTTTCCGTGAGTGCCATCCGGGTGCAGTATACATACACCGGGGAGAGCCTTTTTACATAAACAGGATCGACCATGAGAAAAGAGAAATACATGCTATAAAAACACATGACAGCTATTACACAAAACCCATGATAGATTCGTCAGTCGTGGTGCAGGAGTCTTATGCAGTGAAACCCCTGCTTCATGCTCCAGAGGTGGAGGTGGGGCTTGGGGAAGTAGAGGTGACGGACAGGATAGTAGGCTACAGAAAAATCCGGACACACAGCGACGAGACAATGAGTGCTCATGATATTGAAATGCCTCCTATAACCCTCCAGACGGTTGCGCTCTGGCTTAAACTTCCTGACAGGCTGCAGGAGCTGATCGGGGACCATAAGCTGGATTTTGCAGGCGGGATCCATGCTGTTGAGCATGCAATGATTTCCATGTATCCTCTGCACCTGCTTGTGGACAGGAGTGATGTGGGGGGGGTTTCAACTCCATCCCATCCCGACCTTGGGGGCAAAAGCGGGATTTTCATCTACGACGGGCACAGGGGAGGAGTTGGGTATGCCGAAAAAGGCTATGACCTGATAGAAGAAGTCCTGGAAGGCACCCTGAAAGCTATCGAAAGCTGCCCCTGCGAAAGCGGCTGCCCTGGCTGCATCCAGTCCCCCAAGTGCGGGAACAACAACGAGCCTCTTGACAAACATGCGGCAATCATGCTCCTGCATGAACTTCTGGGAAAGGATCCTTACATCCCTCCCGAAAAGAAAGAAAAGCATCTTTCTGAAGCCAGAGCTCTCCAGCCGTGTCCGCAACAAAAAAAGGATGAGAGAAGTGCCCTTGACAGGGTCAGAAGGCAGCTCAGGCGGGAAACCATAAAACAGGAATCTCAGGCAGGGCAGGAGAAGAAGGAAAAAACCTTCATTGCCACAAATGAAAATGGGGGAATGATCGGAATTGTCTCAGCCCCGTCCCCGGAAAAAGCTGCAGCAAAAACATTTCATCAGAAATTCGCTGGGAATAAAGAAGCTACGAGAGAAAAGCCCTTTGAGATAAGGATCAGGGATCTTGGAGCTGGAAACGATTACTGTTTCAAGGTATGGACTGAGCTTTTCGAAACTATGGAAAAAGGAACTTCTGAGGAAGGAGAAAAGAAAAAAGTTGTGAGAAAACTGGTTATTCAAAAAATGAGCTGAAAAAGAACTTAAAGAAGATGAAAGAGTATTTTTCAGGCAGGACACTTTTTTTATTTGCGCTCTTTTCATTCTTAAAATCTTTATTTTACGGTTTCTGTTTTTCTCTTTTTCTATTAGTTTATCCTGGTTTCATCGGACGTTTTTGCTTTTTGGATTTTACTCGATAATTCTCTTCACTTTGGACTTAAAATCGTTTTAATGGTTATTAAAAATCGAATATTTCATTTGCTTATATTCTTCTATTTCTTCCTTGTTTCCCTGATTTTAAACATGATTTTTTATAACATCAGAAGTTGTTCCATCTCCTACAGTTCCAGTGTAACCCCCATCAATCCAGAATTCACCACCCCATAACTGTTTCTTTATCTCAGGGTATTCTTTGAAAATTTGTCCTGCTGTGATACTTTTCACCTTTTGAGTCGCATGCTGTTTTATTGGGCATCGAACTTTCGAATGGTTTTGAATCTGCGGAATCATTTCAGGATACAACATAAACTCCTAAACGTCAAAGTCACTCGAAGTTTTCCCTTACTTCTTTCAGCATCTCCCTTATCTTAATATTCTGCGGGCAGACATCCTCACACTTCCCGCACTCAACACAGTTCCCTGCCTTTTCTTCCGGCAACAGAAGAACCCCATACTGGAACTTTGCATTCTCCACGTCGTCAAGCATAAAAACATCATTCAGATAACTGAGATTACGAGGAATATTTACACCCATTGGGCAGGGCATACAGTACTTGCAGTTTGTGCAGTTGACTTTTATCCTGGACCTGTAGATTTCACTCACTTCAAAGATCAGGCTTTTTTCGTCGGCTGAAAGTGAATTGGGTTGCCCTTCTTCTGCAAATCTCAGGTTTTCTTTCAGGTGCACCATTTCTGACATGCCGCTCAGGACAACACTGATTTCGGGATAGTTCCAGAGGTAGCGGAAAGCCCATTCTGCAGGGGTTCTTTTAATATTCGCTCGGTCCCATACCTTCCCGGCTTCTTCCGGGACCTTTGCCAGGTTTCCACCGCGCAGCGGCTCCATGATAACGACTGCAAGCCCCTTTTCAGCCGCGTATTTCAGACCTTCGATTCCTGCCTGGAAGTTTTCGTCCAGATAATTGAACTGGATCTGGCAGAGGTCCCAGGGGTAGGCGTCAATGACTTCCTTAAAAACGTCAGGTTCGTCGTGGAAAGAAAAACCTGTGTATCTTATTTTTCCGGCTGCTCGAGCTCTATCCAGAAAGTCTATAACCCCAAATTTCTTCATTTTCTCCCAGTAACTTTTTTTAACGGCGTGCAGGAGGTAGAAGTCTATGCAGTCCGTCCGGAGTTTTTCTAGCTGTTCGTTTAAGAAGCGGTCCATGTCTTCTTTGCAGTTTACTCGCTTGCAGGAAAGCTTTGTTGCCAGAAGGACTTTTTTCCGGTAGCCGTCTGAAAGGGCTTTTCCCAGAAAAATTTCGCCCATTCCGCCGTGATAGGAATATGCCGAGTCAACATAATTTATCCCGTGGTCAATGGCATAGCGAAGCAGCTCTATTGCTTTTTTTTCGTCTATCTTTTCGGGTGCCCCTTCAAGAGTCGGAAGCCTCATGCAGCCGTAACCAAGGATGGAAACCTTCTCGCCCGTCTTTCCCAATTTGCGGTATAGCATCTTTTTGCCTCATTGATTTCATCGACTTAAGGGATAATGTCAAGAGATACTGTTATATTTGATCCTTGCCTATAACATATCGATAATTATGGGGAAGAATATCCAAGAAATTAAAGAAGTTAAGGGCTTTTTGCCCAGGTCTGTTGTGTACGCTGAAAAGATTAATGAGGATTTTGGCGAAGGGCTTGCAGGTTTTTATAAGTCCATCTGGGCTGAAAGGGAAGGCGGGCTTTCCATGAAGCACAAGCACCTGATGGTTTTTGCTATTGCCTGCTCCAACAACAATATAGAAAGTGCAGTCAAGATCCTGGAAAGGCTTCATAAATTCGGAGCCACAAAAGCCGAAATTTCAGACGCAATGATGATGGCTGCATGGACTGGAGGTATTCAGAATTTTACGGATTTCAGTGCAGCAGTACTGAAAGAAATGGAGAGAATGGGCTATTAAAAAGCCTTTCCTCTCTACCTTTTTGTAATATTTGTTTAAATCAGCTATTTTTTATAATTCCAGAAGAAGGATCATCTGTGGTTCAGGCTCGTTATCGGGGTTCCGGTGGTATTCTTATGGTATGGCGCCTATATGCAGCTACTTGTTGAAGATAATTTTTTATTCTGCCTGATTTTCAAACATCTATTTTTATATTTATTTTCAATATATTTTCCTCAAGTTCAGTCTGCAGCAAAACTGCCTAATTTTTCTTATTTATTAATTTTTCTACAATGATCCATGCCTGATTTATGCTCTATATTTTTTTCTGTATTTTCGTATCTGTTTTAATTACTACAGTTCATTTTCCAGAATACACCTGGATTTTTAAATTAAATGTAATATATAATTTTCATTTTTTTTCGGAATATTTATCTACCCTGTTCTAATAGAGAAAAATAGACAGATTTTCAACTAACTTACCTTTCAAGTTAAGTCGTTTTCAGAAGCAGGCACTAACTTATTCATCATTTTCTTTAAAAGGCATTATAAATGAGGCATAACACGCACTTATTGTGAAGCCTTTCAGGGAAATATAAGTGCCTTGAGTAATAAAGGCATTTGCCTGATAAGGATTGTAAAGATCTGTTGATCAGGGTGAATGTCCAGACCATTTGATAAGGGAGAGATTATAACGGAACACCCGGAAACCGGTTTGATTTTTAGAGAAGTACAGGATCTGCACAGCAATGTTTTTCTTGTCTCGATCCTTTATCCTGCCCTTCTGCTCTGGTACGTAGAAATCCACAGCCTTGTTTTAGGAAAACCCGCAGGAGTTCAAAACGTTCCTGACCTTTATTTACTCGCTCTCTGGTTTGTTTTCGGAGTATTTTTTCCCCTTTTATTCTACTGTACCAAACATATCACAGAAGTTCGAAAAGATGGTATCTATATACGCCTGGTACCTCTGAATCCTTCATTCAAGAAAATCCCTATTTATGTTGTTGAAGAATGCAAAATTCAAGCTTATGAACCCTTCACCGGGAAGGATTATCTGGATAAGCCTCCGTCAAGGAGAGCGAATTTCGTTGTAATCCTGAAGCTCATAACAGGGAAAAAAGTGGTAATCAGCTCTAAGAATCCTGATGAACTGCATCAGGCAATTATGTCTGCCGTAGCAGGCTCCTGATTTCTTTATCATAACAATTTTTTCCAAAAATTTTCTCCTGAATATCTCAGGGTTTATATCCTGCCAGCTCTATATTAATCTGTAATTTCGGGCAGATAATAAGGGGAAGCTTTCAGGAAGATGCTGTTTTTTTTTCAATGAAAATACATGCTTTTTTTCAAGAAAATACATGCTTCGCAATATCGATATGGGGGGAAGTGCATCAAAGCAGGCGCCAGGGCAGGCATAAAGAAAAGTATTGCAGGTGAAGGTACGGAAGCTCTTTACAGAGAGCACGCAGGAAAGCCTGTGATCGAACTCGAACTCAAAAGCCTGCTGCAGCTCTTTGACTCTTTTGACCCTGCCCCTTTTCACGAAAAAGAGCTTAATCTGGATGCAGAAGAATACCTCTATAACGCTGTAGATGAATTCCCTCTTAGAAAGCCCCTTGAAATTATGATACATCTTCCTCCTTCCGAGGTCAGTGCAGAAATCGAAGCTGACCTTAAAGAAGCTATAAAGAACCACTTTTCTTACAAAAAGCTTCTTACCGATATAGAACTTAAAAGGCTGCTTCACCAGGGAAGAAGAAACTTTATAATAGCCCTTACCTTCCTTTTTCTCTGCCTGCTCATGATCCGGCTGCTTTCGACTTTTGAAGAAAGCCTCCTGAACACTCTCCTTTCTGAGGGGCTCCTTATTATCGGCTGGGTCGCTATGTGGGAGCCTGTACATATTTTCCTTTACGGCTGGTGGCCGATTGTCCACAAACGCAATATTTACGAAAAAATTGTAAAGATGGATGTGTGCATCGGGATCGTGACTCCAGCAGGGGAAAAAGCTTCAGAACACCGCTTTACGCCAGAAGAGCCCTGAATAGGACGATATTCCAAACCTGAAGTAAAGCCTTATATAGAACATACTAACAGTTTAAAGTATGTAATAATGATCTTAAAAACAGTTCCAGAGAAGGTAGATAAAAAATGGTCTGGGGGATAGATATTTTCCCTAAGGGCACAGATGGTCTTTACAGGAAACTGAATGGAAAACTCATGATTGAACTTGAGCTGCGCACTGCAATGCAGATTTTCAATTCCTTTGACCCCGCCCCTTTTCATGAAAAAGAACTTGATCCAGAAGCGGAAGAGTATATTTATAATACCGTTGGAGAGTTCCCTCTAAAAAAGCCGCTTGGAATTATTATATACATTCCTCCTTCCGAAGTTGATAGCGAAACGGAACGCACTCTTAAAGAAGCAATCAGGAATCATTTTTCTTACAAAAAAGTTCTCATGGACATAGAGCTGAGAAGGCTTCTTCAGCGCGGAAGAAGAAATATGACTATTGCAACCGTCTTCCTTTTTTTCTGCCTGCTGATAATCCAGCTTCTATCAACCCTTAAAGGAGGGCTGATAAATACCATGCTTTCCGAAGGGTTTACTATCATTGGCTGGGTTGCTATGTGGGAACCTATTAACGTTTTCCTCTATGGCTGGTGGCCTATTGTGCAAAAAAGAAAGATTTACAGGAAAATTCTCAGCATGGACATAAATATCATAGCCGGCTCCCCCAGCAAGGTAAAACTGACAGACCCCCGTTTCCTGCCGAAAAAAAGCCAGCTGAGGACTGATGATCCGGAATTTTTCCAGTAGCCTTTCATTCGAAGATCCGCGCATCCACAACGACATGAAGGACACCAGGAGAATACTTCTTAATCCTTCGGGTTTCCAGAACCTCAACTTTTTTTCCAAGGGATCCGGCAGCTTTCTTTATTCTTTCTTCAGGCCTCGTTTTTGCGAGACTTTCGGGCACTGTTTCGTGGTAATGCAGGATTCCTCCGCTTTTTTTCAGAGCTTTTATAGCCGGTTTCAGATAATGGTGTGTTGTTCCCACATAGCCCATAATAACCCTGTCTGCCTCGCCTTCAGGAGCAGACTGTGAGCAGTCTCCCAGAACCGGGGTAACAATATCCTCCACATGGTTCAGCCTGATATTTTCCTTCAGGTAGGCAAAGGATTCAGGATTTATTTCGATCGAGATTATTTTTTCCGGCTTTCCATGGGCAGCCATGGGAATTGAAAAGTATCCTATTCCCGCAAACATATCCACCACGACTTCCCCTTTCCCGAGCCTGCTCATTCTTTTCCTCTCTTCAAGGTTGCCCCTGGAATACATCACTTTGGTTACGTCCTGCTTGAAAAGGCAGCCGTGCTCTTTATGGATGGTTTCGGTACCGCTGCCCAGAAGGAGCTCCCTTTTTGGCTGACGGAACTGCCCTTCGATTCCGAAGTCCCGGACAATGCTTCTGCACTTAGGGTACATGGAAAGGAGAGCTCTGGCTATCAGGTTTTTTTTCTTATCCAGTTCATCAGGGATTCTAACTATTATTATGTCTCCGAGTACATGCCAGCCCGAAGGGACCAGGGCAAGTTCGGTTTCGGAGAGCGAGCCTTTCAGGTATTCTTTGAGAGGCTGTGGAGGCTTCAAGAATTCGATATCTTCCTGTTCAATTACAGGAAACCCTTCAATCGTTTCGCCTGCATCCCAGGTTACTGGGATTTCGAGAAAAGCACCTTTTTTTGTCTGAACTTTTCTGATTTTTCTTGTAGTGTCCAGAAATTTACCAACAATTGCTTTTTCTCTGATTTCTTCTCCTTTTTCAGGCGGAATCCGGATTGCTCTATACATTGGAATGATGGATAGCGTGCATGGGATTAATGTTTTGCGTTGAAATCTTCTGTAGCTTATCTGCCGGCTAAAATAAAAATATCTGGAACAAAGTGCCATTTACATATTAAAAATAAAAACAAATAATAAAACATAAATAGTCAGAGTGTGCACATAATTCAGTCTGTGAAGTATCCTTTATGGGGACATAGAATATCTGGCTGTCTGGAGCGAGCAACAGGGCGATGAAAACTCCTATGACCAGTTTAGGCTGTGGATCTTAAAGCATATTTTTATTCTTTGAATAGTTGCCCTGTATTTTTTAAGTTCTGCAGAAAAATAAACTGCAGGGTGTAAAATATAGCTGAATTTTTCATATTCCTGATTAGCCTGATTATTATCTTTACTGTGGATTATTCTTCAGTAAAGGGGTTTTGAAGGAGATGGTTCTATCTTTTTATGTGAGTGTGGAAAAATTATAAGGGAAGAGCTGAGGGAAGATACATTCAAAGATTACATAAAAACCTCCAGAAACCCATCTACCAGAACGACAGGTCACAGGACTTGCGGGCTTATTTTTAATTTTGTGGATGGAAAATGTCCAAAGAAGTATTCTTCAAAAAGAGAACTGAAAACTATAGCAGCAGCTTTTGCGCAGATCAATGAATTATCTTCCGAAGAGACAGGAAAATTTTTGCTTGAGGTAGACAGGCTCAAGTCCTGCGGTAAGCTTTCGGATGATAGAATTCTTGTATATGCGTACCAGAATGTTTTGAGATCCATGAATACGGCCAGCCGTTTCTCTGAGTAGAGGGTTCTTTCTTCTGAATAAATATACTTCTTTTCTTTTTAACATGAAGCCTTATGCCAATAATCTCGAACATCTTCTGGATGAACTTTCAAGAATAGACCTGATGGTACGAAATTACCTCGAAAATGTACTGGAGAATTTTCCGGGAGATGAATTTAGAGGTATTTATGTATCAGAAGCTGAAATAGAGCAGATCCAGAGGAATCCAGGTATTGGAAGCCAGCAGATAATCACGGATCTAATAATTGAAAGGCTCAAAGTAATTAATGCAGTAAAAAAGAAAATCAATTCCAGAAAGATGGAAAGCCTGAAAAAAGGAACGGAGTTAAGGCTTCATACCCTTTCAGAACTTTTTGGCCTTGATTCTTTTGAAGCAGACATACTTTTAATCGGGCTTGCCCCGGAACTGGATCTTAAGTACGAAAAGCTGTACTCATATCTTCAAAACGATGTGACGAAAAAAAAGCCTGATGTAGACCTGGTTCTGACCCTGCTCTTCCCGGCAATAGAGGAAAAATTAAGGCAAGAGCCTATTTTTCACCTGCTGCTCCACTTAGAAAAAAAACCATCTGATCTTTCTTCTGGAGAGAAATGAAAACACAGGTTTGTCTCTCATATCCAGCCTTATTAAAGTAGATGAGAGAATTGTTAATTTTCTTCTTGGTTTTGATGACCTGGACAGCAGAATTCGGAATTTTTCTTATGTAATTAAACCGAAAAGATCTTTTGAAGATCTTATTTTGCCTGAAGAATTCAAACATCAGCTAACCAATTTAGCAAATCATGGAAACAGGTTCCCTATGAAATTTCTGTTCTGCGGCCCTCCAGGAAGCGGGAAAAAAGCACTGCAGAAGCTATCTGCCGGAAAGCAGGAATGAATCTTCTCGTGGTGGACTCAAAGGCTCTCCTTGAAGGCAGTCCCGTTGAAACCGCACAGTTCATAATGCGGGAAGCTCTCCTGCAGAAATCTGCGCTGTATCTTCAGGATTTTGGTGCACTTACAGAAGATAAAGAACCAGAAAACATTCATGAAACCCTGTTCCAGGCTTTTAAAACCTTTTCAGGGCTGATTTTTCTGGCAGGAAAAGAGTCCATGGAATTTAATAAGAGTTTGATAAATAATGGTTTTATGGTGCTTTTTTTTCTTAACTCTCAGCCAAGCGTTGTAATCCCTTTTTATCACTAATAAAGAAAGCTGTGACTGCCCCTGTCAAAAATACCGCCAAAGAGAAGTACTTTTTCACATAACGCATCGTATATCTGTGTAAATTCTCCATATTACATGCTTTTTTGGCTACTTTAAACACATCCTCTATGAGAGATCTTATAGGTCTAAGTCCTCCCCAATTTTTGATCAAGGATTTGAATTTTGCAACCAGTTTCTTGTAAAGCTTCTTTTCTTCTTTTGTATTTCTTTTTGAATCAAATATATTCAGAGGATAGCTTAGCATATCGAAAAGTTTATTAAAATTGCAATTAATCCTCGGAAAAATAACAGGAACTATTTTGTATTTTGCTATTCCTATCACATAATTTTCATATGAATAATAACCTCTTTCAAAATAAAGTATGTCTCCTGCTCTTATTTTCTTTCTTCTACTTAGCTCTTCAAGAATCTGTGGATAAACCTTGTATTCACCAACATTTGCTTCATTAACGATGAATGCTAACGGTTTTAAGCTTGGATATTCCAGGGCAAGACTTAGTTTCATTCCTATGAAATAACCTCTATGTGTAGAGTAACCCCATTTAAAATCTCGATCTTTTAGCATTTCTTTGCTAATTTTCCTCTTAAAACAGTTAAAATCAAGATTAATGTCAGTGCTATCGATTATGATTTGGCTTATACCTCTATTACGACGAGAACAAACGTTGTTAAGTACTCCAATAATGAAGTTGATGAACTGATCTGGATCAAAGCTACTCATGATGCTGCAGACTTCATCTTCAGAAGGCACTGACTTGATTCTCATAAATTTTCGTAATTTTCTTTTTTCGTCCAATTCTCTGACTACATAGGAAATTTCAAGGCAAAAATACATGCTCAGAATGACGATTTTCAGAGCAGGTACTGATTTTTCAAGAGGCAGTATTTTGTATTGTGCAAGAATTTGCCTGCTAGATCGCAAATCAAAAACGTTTAATATCTCCTGAAAGCAATTTCCATTTGTAATCTTCGTTTATGGGATAAGCGGAGGTTTCATAAACAAACACCAGAGGAGGATTATACATCCCCCTCAATAAATTTTACGGCTTTTTATGAGAGAAAAGAGTATTTTAAATAATGATAAAAGGTATTTTTTGAAAAGGAATATTAAGTAAATGTTTTTTGAGGAATAAAGCATTAATATGCCATTTAATTTTCAAATAGTTTTTTTAGGTCCCTAAATTTTTTACAAAATCTCTTTAATTTATTTACGAAATATCTTTTATTTTTTCCTATACTTCCCGATTTTTTCAACACTTTTAAATTTACTGATTTTTTCCAGAAATTTGAGTCAAGGACTTTTTATTGGAAGGTATTCGCTGCCATATGCAGGCTGAAGGAAATTAGTGTTTAAAAATTATGGATGTGTGAAAGTTATGCCAGAGAGTAACAAAAAAGTGAATAATTGTAATTTTCATAACTTTGAAAAAAATAAGTATTTTTATGGAAAGCTGATGACTGTCAGGGATTTTGAAGCAGAGCAGGAGTATTTTGACGGAAAGCGCTATCTTATAAACAGGCTGCTTCACGGGACGGGAATAGTATGCGGCTTTGAGAAAGCAGAGGTAATAATAAAGGAAAATGAGCCGCTGAAGATTAACTTCGTTGACGGCGGAATGGCCCTTACCTGCTGCGGGCATGAAATTGTCGTCCCTTCCGGAACACAAAAACAAATTCTGGATGAAAAAGGCGAGCTGATAGTATATAAAAAAGATGAGCGTGTCCCGCATTTATCAAAATTCCCATATCTTTATCTGAAGTATAAATCCCATTATTCAGGCTATGTCCCTGTGGATTCAAATTCCTCAAACTGTGAGGAAAAGTGCTGCCCTGGCAGGGTTGTTGACGATTTTGAGGTTATAACCTCAGGCAATCCGCCAATTTCCGGAATCGGGTGCAAAAATGACCTCTCAATCAGTGAGTGGCTGAGTAAGCTTGAAGAAGAACACAAAGTCTGCCCTCAATGCGAGGAATACAGAGCAGATATGGTTTTTCTCGGGAATGTCGATATCAGTGATAACCTTGTCAAATATAACGAACCTGAAAGATACAGGATTTTGTTCCGGCAGAAAGACCTTTACCAGATATTGAAATGCCATGCAAAGGACTATGAGGACCATGTCGATAATTTTAAATCCCATGTCAATAACATCAGCAATCCGCATAAAGTAACTGCTTTTCAGGTAGGGGCGCTGACCAGTATCAACGGCGTAAGCAAGCCGGGCGGGAATATAGAGCTTGTTAAAAGTAATTCCATTAGTATTGACTGTGAGGATGCCAGCAGCAGCATAATCATAGGAGAGACCCATTCCGAGAAAACGGATAATCCTCATAAAGTTACCGCTGCCCAGGCAGGTGCACCTGTAAGCGTGGGCGGGGTCAGTAACCCAGGAGGGGATATAAAACTTATTCAGAACGGCTCTCTTGTGATTACTCCTGATGACAGAAATAACTCCATTACTATAGGGGAGACGCACTCCTCAAGAATGGACAACCCGCATCAAGTCACCGCTGCCGTTATAGGCGCACTTGTCAGTGTGAACGGGATAAGAAACCCAGGTGGAAATATAGACCTGATTGAAGGCACGAATATAAAAATCACTTCTCAGTTTGGCTCCATAAAATTTGACTGTACACTGGGACTGGAGATCCTGCCTTCCGAAACCGTGATAAAGAGCATAGGACCCCAGAACCTTGTGGGCAGTTCAACCATGTATGCCCGCGCAGACCACGTGCACATGCTGGAAGACAATTCCGTGGATCATAACAAACTGTCAGCAGGCCTTCAGGAGCAGCTCGGTATTCTCTCCATGTACGTAAGGGAAAGGGCTCTGAAATGCTCGGCAAGCAGTTTTAAGAAAATAGCCAGGGACTTCAAAAACGACAGGGCTTTTGATATCTCGTTGAGCTTCAAAAAAGCAATCGGGAAGAAGCTGTACGAGAAGGAAAAGGATTTCGTCAAATTTATGGACAGCATGCAGGCTCCGATTAAGGAATTTGCAGAAGAAATCCGCGAACTCGCCGAGGAAAGATGTTTCACGGATTTTGAAAACTCTCTGGAAGCACTTCAAAAAACGATTGCTGAAGGTATCTCTCTCAAAATTGCCACCCGGCAGGACGAAGTCTGTTTTTATGCCCAGGACCTTGCTCTCAGCGACGACCCCACCAACAATCCCATGTACAGGGCGCTGAAATGCGGTGCGGCAATCTACAGGGAAGTTTCAAGGAAACTCCAGAGCGACATTGCGGATGCAATTTCAGTGGAGTTCGAAAGAGCCGTAAACAACAGGTTGTATGACAGCGAAAATGAGTTCGTAGAATTCATGGAATCAAATATCGATTTGCTGACAGGTCTCCCAGAAGAAATAGAAAGTCTTTCCATTGAAGAAGAACTGACGAATTATACTGCGGTTGCAAACGAGCTGGCAGACGCGATAAAATCAAAGAACGCCCTCGAAATTGCTGACAAACAGAATGAACTCTGTTTCTGGGCGGAGAAACTCGACCCCTCCACTCCCATGTACAGAGCTCTCAAATGCACCATCGTAAACTTTGCAGAAGCCGCCGACCTGTTCGAAAACAGAACTGCCAAAAAGATCTCGGAGAATTTCGAGAAAGCCCTGAAAGAAAAATTCTATGAGGAAGACGACGAGTTCATAAAATTCATGGAAGAAAACTTTGCGTTGTTTGAGATCTTTGCAGAGGAAATAGTAAACCTTGCGACCAAAGAAACTCTCACGAATTATATTTCTTCCTTACAGGACCTTTCAGACGCACTCGGATCAGGAGAAGCCCTTAAAATCGCAACCACGCAGGAAGAAGTCTGTTCAGCCGCCAGCGAACTCGACATACACCTGATCGCCTGATTTTTACCCAACTGTCGAACCTTCAGAAGGAGTTTTATTATGCCTGAACACCAGAAAATGCAGCAGTCCGGAAAACCGGATTCTACTTTTCAAAAGCAAGCAGCTCTCACAAGCCAGACGCACGTATCACATCCCGCTTCTATTATCCAGCGTGTCAGAATCAATCCTAAATCTCTAACCGCAGCGGATGTTTTACAGCTTCAATGTACTATTGGAAACAGGGCGGTTGGGAAGCTGCTATCAGAGATCAGAAATCCTTCAAAGGTTCAACAGGTGCCGATTCAACGTCAGGAAATTCCTGAGGAAGAAGAGCCATTGCAGGGCAAAATGATTGAGACTGTACAACGTAAAGAGATATCGGAGGAAGAGGACGAACCTCTACAAGGTAAGTTTGAAACTATTCAGCGTTTGGAACCTGAAGAGGAAGAAAAACTTCAAATGAAATCCGTTGTGCAGAGACAGGAAATCTCTGAAGAGGAACCTATTCAAGGAAAAATGATTGGGACATTCCAGCGCCAGGAAATCCCAGAGGAAGAAGAATCGCTTCAGAAAAAGAGTGAAAATTTATCGAACTTCTCATCAAAAAAGCGCTTCTTACAACAGAAGAACTTGTGGACACAAAAGACAGGTTGCTGAAAGGCTTGTTTGTGATATAACCACTGAAACCATGAACATAACATTATCTTCATTTTTTCAAACACTTGCCGATTTTATATTTCAAGCTCATAACTGATTTTCACATCCAGATACACTGATTTTCACGTCCAATTACTTCCTATAATCAATCAAAATTTTTCTAATGTGGAGGTTATATTTTGGCAGAAATAGAGGTTCCCATAGATAACTATTGCAGCAGTTACGAAAAAATGGCTAAAGAAATCCGAGAAGGCGTTGACGAGAGTCTCAACGAAGGAATTAAAGAAGGTATTAAGCAGGGCTTCGTAGCCGGAATCAGGGAATGCAGACTTACGGGCTTCGATAACATCGAAGTGAAATGTATGGAAGAGATCCTGAAAGACGCCTTCAAGACTTCCTCAGCAGAAACTGCACGCATCAGGATCAGGCATACTGTCGGAAACAAATACAGGGACACGATCAGCCCTTCCTTTAAGCAGAAAATAGGGGAGGCGTGTGATATAGGGCAGTAGAGGAAATAAAGAACGTAAAGAACGCTGATTTTGAGCCGGATAAGAGACCTGTTTCCGGTTTAAAAAGCTGTGTCGGGGCGTCCGTTAAAAAGATAAAAGAGTGCATCGGCAATGCATGTGGGGATGTGAGAAAAAAGTTCTCAACTGACTTAGTATTCGGGAGCTTTTTTGACAGCCTTCAGGATGAGTTCAACAGGGATCTGGATGAGAACCTTGAAGCCTGCGAGAAAAGGATCTTCAGAGAAATTGACCCTAAAACAGAAAAACAGAGGGCTGATTATGGACGACATAAAGCAGGGTGTAAAAGAAAGTGTAAAAGTTTTCACCCGCACTTTTGTCAGCTACGTGGCAAAAGAATCAACAAAAAAAATGGCCAAAAGCCTGACACCGGTGCAGAGAAAGATGCTCGAAACCAGAGTAAGAAATATGTCGGATGACCAGCTGGAAGAATACTTTGACAAAGATCTCTATTTCAGGAGTGAACTTAATAACACTGCAAAAGCGGTAGATGATGCTCAAAAGGCAAAATCAGGACCTCTGCTTGAAAACTTACAGGCGGTTTGTGAGGCTTCCTGTATTCCAAATCTGATAAAAGCCTTGATTCAGCCAGTTACCAGGAAGACTCTTGTTGCTGGGGCAGGTATAGCACTACTGATCCTGATTTCTATTTCCATGTTAATTATTGGCGGGTCTGATGACGTAGATCAGCAATTCCCGGTTGCAAACTTCAGCAGTAATGCTGCCGGACTTTCTGTAAAGTTTACTGACCAATCGGAAAATTCAGAAAAATGGAAATGGGATTTTGGTGATGGAACAGGTTCAGCCGAGCAAAATCCGGCACATATCTATTCTGCTGCAGGAAATTATACAGTTTCCCTTACTGTAAGCAACAAAAAAGGTATGGATTCGAGATCTTTTGCACTAAATGTTTCAGAGTCGCAGGTTCCTATTCCAGATAACTCTCTCCTTCCTCTAACTAAATCTCTCAGTCCTCTGGCTAATTTTGCCAGCAATGTTACCCGGGGTTATGCTCCCCTTTCTGTACAATTTACCGATACATCGGGAAATGCAGCAGAATGGACCTGGGACTTTGGAGACGGCAATGGTTCAAACGAGCAGAACCCGGTGCATACTTATCATGAAGCAGGGAACTATACCGTCAGATTGACTGTAAGAAATGCAGACGGCACAGGGTCGAAAACCTCTACAATAAATGTTTTCCAGCGCCTTGTTTATGCTTATGTAACAAATTCCGGAGACAACACTGTTTCTGTAATTGACACGGCAACTAACACTGTAACAGCCGCAGTAGCTGCAGGAAATTCCCCGTACGAAATATCAGCCAGCCCGGCAGGAACAGAGGTATATGTGGCAAACTGGGGAAGCGGCACGGTTTCTGTTATTGACACATCCGAAAACAATGTTACAGCCACTTTAGATACTGGAGCCAGTCCTGGAGGGGTTGCAGTAAGCCCGGATGGGACGGCTGTGTATGTGACAAATACTGGCAGCATTGAGGCTCCAGGCAATAGTGTATATGTAATTAACACATTAGATTGCAGTATAGAGGCAGTGAGTGTGGGAAGAGGTCCGAGTGGAGTTGCAGTAACGCCGGACGGAAAAAAGGTATATGTATCGAACTCTGACGACGGTACCGTTTCGGTGATTGATACAGCCACAAACACTGCTGCATCCACGGTAAATGTAGGGAACAGCTCATGGGGGATTGCAGTCAATCCTGCAGGAACAGAGGTATATGTGGCTAATCTGGGCGATACTGAGTCAAATCTTGACGGCTATGTATCTGTGATTGATACGGCTGCAGACAGGATTATTGCCACGGTGCCTGCAGGGAAAGAGCCTTATAAAGTTGCAGTCAGTCCGGATGGAACACAGGTATATGTGACAAATAAAGGCAGCAACACAGTCTCTATAATTGACACAGCAACAAAAGAGGTTCTGGACAGTGTAACTGTGGGAAGCCAGCCCTGGGGGGTTGCATTTGTCAGCAGGTAATTAGAGCAGGTAATAAGTGTACAGTCCCCATGTTTCTTTCCTGAAAATATTTTCATACGGAAGAAGGAGAGGAATAAATGGAAGAAGTAACAAATAACAGATTTTTGAACAATCTGAATATATTTTTGAAAAGTCTGAAAATTATGGCAGTTATCTGTCTGATCTGTGCAGTTATCCTTTCAGGCTGTGTTGATAAGGGACAAAATGAAACGGCTAATGATTCTGAACAGAACAATACGGATGATACAGGCATGGGAACAGAGAAGGTAGTAACCGAAGCTGACAATGGGACAAGCATAAGTCTCAAAAATGGAGAAACTTTTTTCCTTGAACTCAGGGAAAACCCTTCCACAGGCTATTCCTGGGAACTCAACCTCAGTGAGGGACTGACCACTCTCGGTGACAATTATACTCAGGACCCTGCTCCTGAAGGTCAGGTTGGCGTTCCGGGAACTCATTCATGGGAAATAAAAGCCGTTGCTCAGGGCAGCCAGCAGGTGAATGGGATATACAAACGTTCCTGGGAGAATACAACCGGGACTGAAGACAATTTCACGCTTAGCGTTGAAGTTGCCTGAATTCAGTTTTCGTTTTTTGTGTTTCTTTTTCTCTTTTTATCCTTTGGCATGAAAGTGCTCTCAAGTACTTTCATTCTTTGGGCATGTTATTCGAAGAAGTCGAGAACACAGGCAACGGCGGACTGGCAAAATATGTCATGCAGCCCTGTGAGATTAGCATCCCTGAATCTGCACGTTTTTCTCTTTACCATCAGGGAAAAGGAAATATGCTGGATCACCTGCTTGTGTGCAGGAATATGCTG
>Ga0208826_1001263_pt1 | contig 21870 bp, 7 predicted proteins | sample AD_UKC115_MetaG_FD_184451 | JGI IMG/M metagenome (GOLD analysis project Ga0208826, IMG submission 184451) | Active sludge microbial communities of municipal wastewater-treating anaerobic digesters from Hong Kong - AD_UKC115_MetaG (SPAdes)... | ecosystem: Engineered > Bioreactor > Anaerobic >...
ATGTGATAGGATCAGTTGTTCGGGCTGACAAAAGTCATAGTTCGAGGGAAAAACCGAAAATTTTAACCTAAAACCGCAAAAATCCCGAAATGACAGTTCCTCCCGAAATGACAGTTCCTATCAGTCAGCTTTCCGATACAGACCTGCTTGCTTCGCGGTTGGTGTTTTTCTTTATCCCAGTAGGACACCGATTCGTATACATAGGTGACACCGGTTTTCTAGTTCAGGTGATGCAGTCGACACGCCATCAGCAATATCCTGTCTTCATAGCTGTAATTGCAGCTATGTTTGCTGGGTTGTCAATACTTATTTTCATATTTATCGATGATTTATCTACTTCCTAGCTACATTTGGGCGGGAATTTAAGGGGCAAAGGCACCGGTGAAGTCCTGACTAAAAAGGATTTCTGTCAAGATTGAGCTGAGCCCATCCAGCAAGCTAAAATCTTATCGCTGCGGATGCCAAATCCATTTTTGCACGTACCGTTTCAGAAAAAAGGCTCCCATTCGGGAGCCTTCGGTTACTGCTTTTTGAGAATAAATTCAACCCTTCGGTTTTTCCATCGGTTGGCTAAATCAGTAAAACTTACTATTGGCTTACTTGATCCCAGCCCTGCCACTGTGATACGAGATGCAGAAACACCTTTTTCAATCAACAATGACTTGATTTTTTCAGCACGGGCAAGTGAAAGCGGCAGAACCTCTTTGCTCTCTTCAGTTTGAATTCTAGCTGCTGAATATCCAAGCATTTTCCCTACATTATTCGCATGACCTTCAATTCTGATTGAGTATTCAGGGAGGGCATTAAAAAGCTTCGCAAGTTGTTCGAGCAAATCAAGGTTCATCTGAATAATTTCTTTATTCAAGCCCAGGAAATCGGCCGTATCTGATCTGAAGATAAACGACGGAATGCGAAGCTCTATTGTGTCACCTTCTTTAACAATCAGTATATCAGCGCGGATTTTTCCTTCGGCTTTTGCAATGTTTCCCTTTTCATCCGTAACAGTGAAGGTAAATGGATAGTAAACGCCTGATTCAACCAGTTCATTTTTATCAGATTTCCCATTCCAGACAAAGGTCGATGGGGGTTCGCCGATCCCAGTCCGGACAGCAAACAAGCGCTTTTGCTGTGCGGTCGTAGCGCTAGAGGGATCTACAATGGCTTCTTCAAATATTTCGAATTTCCATTGTTTGACAGTATAGCCGCCTTTAATACTGAAATTAAAGGTAATTGTATCGTTGTTCCCATCTCCGTCAGGACTGAAATGATTAGGCATAGGAACTGCCGAAACTTCAAGCGGGCCAACATAAACCGGCTGTTCAACAATAGGAGATTGCTGAGCTTGCGCTTTTTCTTGTGCCAGCCGCTCAGCTTCTGCCTTTTCCTGCGCTTGCTTTTCCCGATCAGCCGCAACTCGTGCCTTAAACTCATCAGATAGCACATTGCACACCTTGCTCGCGTGTTCTTTGACACTCTTGTAGTCACCGCGCTCATACAAGGTTTTGGCTATCTGCCACTCAGCCAGCGCTTCCGCATAGATTTCCAAATATTCAGCTTTAATCCCCTCAGTGTCTGCCCACTCGATCCGCCCTTGCGCGCAGGTAAGCGCCGCATCCGCTTCACTCTTCACAAGCGCTAAAGCTTCCTGAGCTTGCCGTTCTGCCTCAGCCTTCTGTGCCTGCTCCTGCTCAGCTCGCTCAAGCGCCAGCCGCTCAGCTTCTGCCTTTTCCTGCGCTTGCTTTTCCCGATCAGCCGCTACTCGTGCCTTAAACTCATCAGACAGCACATTGCACACCTTGCTCGCGTGTTCTTTGACACTCTTGTAGTCACCGCGCTCATACAAGGTTTTGGCTATCTGCCACTCAGCCAGCGCTTCCGCATAGATTTCCAGATATTCAGCTTTAATCCCCTCAGTGTCTGCCCACTCGATCCGCCCTTGCGCGCAGGTAAACGCCGCATCCGCTTCCCTCTTCGCAAGCGCTAAAGCTTCCTGAGCTTGCCGTTCTGCCTCAGCTTCTGCCTTCTGCAGAGCCAAACCTTCCTGTTTATATTTCTCACATGGCGAAACCATGAAAACCTGCTGACCTTTTGCAGTCGCCTGCTTTTGGCACTGTTCAAGAATTATAAGATAATATTGCTTCGCTTCCCGTAAAAGGATAATTCCTTGCTCATAATCCTTCACAGTACCATAATTCCAAAGCGATTGATCCGCAAAAACCTTGCTTTCAGCTCGTGCGAATTCATTTGTGTAATCTTTGAGTACATCGCATTTTTCAATTGCAGCTCTGATTTGTGTTACACAGGCATATTCCGCAGAGTATTCATATGCCGCTGAAGCTTTTTTACAGGTTGCAACAGCATTTGGCAGATCTCCAGCTGACTTTAGCGCCATAGCTTTGATATACAAATCCTGCGCAGACTTGAATCGATCCTTTGCCACATTGTCAGCACCGGAATCAAGCGCCTTTTTAATCATGGCATCTGCATGGGCTTTTTCTGCGCGGCACTCCATCGATAATTTTTGGAAATCATCCGAAAGAATGGACGAAACTGTCTGATACAATTTTTTCGAAGTCGTATATTTCAGGTTATCATATGCCAAATCTGCAGATTTTATCGCGTTGAGCGCATCATTATATTGTTCAGGGAAATCAGCCTTCAGCGTATTCTGTTCTGCCCACATAATCCGCCGATACGCGTCCAGTTGAACGCTTTCCACGTCTTCTTTTTTGTCAGTCGCCATCGCGATATCCGCTTCTATACGCGAACGCTCAGTATTGCAGCACAGCGATGCGCATGAAGAAAACATTAAAACCGGAATAGCGAAGACTATAAATATTATGGGAAGAAATCGCCGTATATTTTTCATTTGAACCTCCTGAAATATAAAAACACTTGGTGCCAAACTTCTTTAAAAGCTGCTTAATTTTGAATAACTATCTGATAATACAATTCACCTCGTTCTCCAGCCTTGAGTCTGAAAATCCCATCGGCAAAACGAGCGGATAACGCAGGATCTGCGGTTAAGGCATTAAAATCGATATAGACAGGCGCATGTGCTCCCGCAGAATCAGCATAAACATCCACTGTCGCATCAGCAAAATAAAAAACAAAATGCAGGGCATGTGTCGGAGTACTAGAAGGATAAGCAGCAGTCACCAAATCAGAAAATGGCGGTATCGGGTCAGATATGATAATCGTGCTGATTTCTTTCGCGGAATAATTCTGGAAAGAAATTCTATACTCAATTGTTTCACCTGGTTTGCCATCGGCTTTGTTACCGAATGCCCCTGCCAAGGTCAGATTTCTGGTTTCTTTTTTCATGAAGAGCTGCGAACTGCCAACCGTCGTGGTATCTTTGACCGTACGGTAAACCTGTGAGTCATAAGTATAGGTTGCTTTCACGGTTGTCACATTGACGCTGTTTCCAGCGGCGCTGGAAGGTATGAAAACACGGACTGCAATGTTTGCTGTATCATTGACGGCGCCTGCCGCGCCAAGCGTTACCTTGGTTATAGGACCGCCGGTAATCTGCCCTGCCGCATTGACCAGGTAGAAAAGCGAACTCCAGCCGAGAGAATTCGTAGCCGTTAACTGAATATCGTCAGCGATCGCTCCATTGTTTTTAACCGTATGCAAGTAAATGATCTCACCGCCAGCTCTTCCGCTTCCCATATTGTCGGGTCTCAAGACCAGCCGCCCCTCAGCAGCTTGAACATATATATAATCATCTGAATAAGTACTGTACCCAGATCCTGGACCGCCGACCGAGTATGAACTGACTGGATTGATTGCGTCCTTCATCGCGGTCCCTCTGATTCTGGCATCAATCCAGTAATCGGAATTCGGTCTGCCCTCAATAACATCAAGTGTTAAAACAAAAGTTTTTTCTTGCCCTGCATTAAAGTTGCTCATATTGCTGATAGTTATCGTGTTTCCCGCTACACTGACACTGCCGCCGCAGTTATTGGTATACACAGGGTGTGTAAAACCATTGCCAAAATTGAGAACAAAAGGCTCATTGATTGAACCAGCTACTTTGGCTACATTAGCCGCTACTGCATCACCATTATTTTTTATTTTTATTGTAAATGTTTTTTGTAGTTCACCTGGCTGAACCACAGGAGTTGCCGGGTCAATCGAAATATCGAGATCTGCTTGATAAGGATCTACAGGCAAATTATTTGATGCCTTATTAGCTGCAGTCGGCGACCCTGAATCTATGTAATGATAATATAAAGTTGCTGTTACCGTTGAGTTAGGAATGGCTGGAGGCTCGCTGTTCTGCCCATACCCGGAGGGAACTGTATCGAGATATCGGCCATCTGCTTCAGCATAAAAATCCAGAGTAATGGTTTCACCCTGATCGATATAGTCAATTTTGGTATTGTCCCACCGCAGTTCCCCTCTACCAGCATCTCCAAGAGCAGTTGTGTTGGTTATGGAAGATGGAGAAGCTGTCAGCGTATGCCCTGATTTTCCTGAGATAGTTGGAGGATAACTGGCACTATCGTTAAAATTAAATCCTGTCGGCGGTTTGATAGTTAGGTAGTCCCCGGCATCTAGAAGCGCTCTGGTTCCTGCATTTGCTATTTGAATCCGCAAATGACCACCATCATTTCTAAATTGAGTCGTCCCAGTCACCCCATAGGTTTGGGTGCTGACTGTTATGGTGAGTACCGGAATTGTTCTCAAGCTCAAATTGGATGCTGCTGTGGTTTGCTCCATAGCCGGCACCGTACCGGAACAGCTTCCGCATCCCCATTTTACAGTTGCCTGATGAATTGTATCGCTTGTAGCGTCGTTCACCGTACCCTGGTATATAATGATATATTCCTGGGACATATCTGAAGTATTGATTGACATTTCACCTAATGAAAGCGGAGAACCTGACACCCCTGGCTGCCAAGCATTCGCAACACCATCTACGTTCGTAGAACCTGCAATCCAGGTGACATTAGCCGGTAAAATTGTTTCAAGCCGCACATTGGACGCGAGGAAATCCCCGACACTTTTAAGCGTTATACGATACTCAATAGTTTCGCCATAATCCGCAAGCACTTGATTGGTCGTGAAAGTTCCGCCATCAGTCACATTTCTGCTTTCGTTGATTATCGTCACCTTAGGATTTGCCGCATAGGTTGTCAATATCGATACCGGTGAAACATTGATTGAGCCGCCCGTTGTCGCGTTATATGGCGGATCTACTGCAACTGAAGCATTCGCCTTCTTATCACCATTGGTATATGCCTGCGCACCGGAACAGCCATCAATGACAGCGTCAAACTGAATTTCAATTTCAATACCAGTTGCCATTGAATGCTCGCCATAGCTGTCAAGCGGTAATACACTGGAAAAATCCCAGGTAACCCCCACTCCGGAAGCAGATGTTCCGGAAGTTACAACCGTGGGTGAGCCAGTCAGCGCTCCGCTCGATATACTATAGGTTTCGTTTCCAACATAAACAAATCCCTTGGGCAATACTTCAGTCACTATCGTATTATACGCCCGTACGGTGCCTGCGTTTTTTGTTTTAACTGTAAATCGTGAATTATGCCCGCAATAATCAGTCCTGTGATCCACGGAATGTGCTGAAATAATAACTTGTGTCGGCGGCAGCAGTACTGAGGTTGTTTTTGTAATCTGTTCGCAATACGATGTTCCGCTTCCCCATCCCGAAACAACCGATATCCCCAGAGAACTGTTGCTGACAACCAGATCCCTGATATCGATATAACGTTTTTCACCAGGTGCTATTTGGTTATATCGGAAAGTCACATCATTATCTCCCGATATACCAGTTACTGTGTCTGGTGAAGGACCGCTTGGAATACTATGGGTCGAGTATTTCAAACTTGTACCGTTATCAACTTGAACATCTGTGTTGAAAGCAACACCTGAACCTTTATTCCAAATCGTAATTTTAAATATCGGGTATTTATCGTAGGCGCTGATTGTTGTCGGTTGAACCTGAATATCAAGCGCCGCTTTCCTGACAAGAACAGGCTGGCCGGTCGCGCTTGCTGTCTGTGTTCTGTTTACTTCATTATCACTGCAGCGAGTATTATATTTTAACTGCGCATTCCATGTTTTAGCATTTGCGTCACACCCTTTGCGCATATAGAAGGTGATAGATGGCGATGGCCCTGATCCATTGCTATTCGCAACACTTCGCAAATCCGAGGTGAATGTCCATTCATATTTGTTGCCACTCTGAACTGGTGCAAACGCAGCAATTGCCGTTCCATCTATTGTATAGAAGTTGTTAAAAACGATTGGGTATGTTGGATCTCCAACACCACCTACCAGTGAATAATTACCAAGCGTATCAAGCGTGATAATGGGATCATACAGAGGCCATGGATTATTGGCATTTAAAGAGAGTGTAAATTGCTTTATTTCTGCGACATCAATGATTGTTGGGGATGCAGTAGCGACTGAAACCGAGCTTGCACTGATGTCGACTAACGTACCTTTTTCATAATAATCTTTGGAGACACAGGGAGGTGAAAAACCTGGAATTGTCAAACGGGTAAAATCCACACCATTGCCTCCGGCAGAGCCGGAATTCAAATCATAGACAACTTCTAGGGTCGCACCTGCATTCGGCTTTGGAGCAGCTGTAGAATCAAGATACCCTAAATCCAGCGGTACTGTACTGAAATTTACAGCAGAGAAATCTGAAGCATATGAAGTTCCATCAACCTTTACGGAAACAATTGTATTGAAAGTTTGACCGAAGCTCATTTGATCGTACAACGATAAATTGTGTCCAAGGCCATCGGTATCAGACCATGTTGATGGGGCATTTGCTCCTGTATTAAATGTATAGGTCACCGTGTATCGGTTGACCGTGCAGACTTCCCCGCGTGTCAGACCCGCGTCAAGAACTGAAGTCATTGAATTATAATATTGAACAGATTTTGAGGACGTATTGACAGGGCCTATATAGTCATCGATAAAGGTGCTTGTCGATGCTCCAGCCGTTAAGAGGATAGAACATCCAATACACGTAGAGAGATTATGTACCGCCGTCATTGAGGTTGAAAATGAAGTATCAGTGCCTGCACCGCATGAGTTAGGAGCCGTGAGCTGAACGGTTTTCCCGAACGACTCTCCTGGTGTCAGAACTTCTCCGCTCCAGGTAATCTGGTTGCCGGAAATCGTACCGCCAGCTGCATCGGTGACGGTATATCCTGTTGGATAATTGAAAACAAAATTGAATCCAAGATTCCCGTATGAGGCATCAGCGTTGTATGTTCCTGTAAAGCTATACGAACGATTGGTATCATTTGCATGAACAACACGAGGACCTGTCAATGTCATACTGGCACTTGGAACAGAAGAAGTCTGCACGGTCAACGGAATGGGACCGACGACCGGCGGAGCACCTGATACGCCGCATTCATCGGTATATTGAGGAAAGAGAATAAGACTCGCGTTCGAAGTCGGGGGACAAGCAGAACCAGTCGGGCCTATGGTAAAGGTAAACTCAACAACAGGCCGAGTTCCACCTGCCTTGCTTACCTGCCCAATACTGAACGTTTTAGTACCGGCATTCCAGGTAACTGACCCTGAACCGCCTGTTGTTACATTGATATTTTTTATTCCCCAGTCAGCGGGCATTCCAGTCAATGCAAGGTTAAAATTTTCAGCGGGACCAGGTCCCGTATTCTCCACTCTGATAGTGCTGGTATTGCCATTTTCCGGGTATCCGCAGTAGGCAAGCGGATTCGGGAAGCTCTGCGCTAGAGAAACTACCGGCAAATTTTTTACAAACTGCGCAGCAGCGGCAGCTGAAACCGATCCACATTGATTGACCCCGTCATTCCAAGTTCCGCTTATATTAGTCGACCAGTCATTGCAGCCGGTAACTGTAACGGTCAGGGTATATGTTTTCGTAGTATTAGGTGATATCGCACCGGTATTCCAGCTGGCTCCTGTAGACCAGTCACCGGTGTACGATACAGAATTGCCATCCGAGTCTTTCAGACTGACAAAGGTATACCCAGTTCCCAAAGTTTGTGTCAGATTCAATCCTGAAACGATATCACCCGGGCCGCCGTTTGAGGCAACAATATCCCAGACAACCGTGTCACCTTTATGAACCGTTGGCTGAGTGCTTCCCCCAGACGTTACTTTGAGCGATGGTGAAGGAGTTTTTATTGTAATAGCGGAAGAATCTGCCAATGTTGAAGTGCAGTGCGCATAGGCAGACATTACCTGCCCCGACACCGTCCCGCATGAAGGAATAGCCTTAAAAGTAAAATCCTTAAACGAATTTGCATTGATAGTCTGACTGGACCAGGTAATGGTTGAAGGCGAACCAGTAACAACCGTACCGCCGCCTGCATTGGAAATTCTAAAGCCCGCAGGCACCCTGGCTACAATGGTTCGCCCAGTAGCCGTCGTTCCATTGGTGTTATTGACTCTAACAACCCAAGTCCCTTCTTGCCCAACAGATATCGATGTTGTTTCTGTCTGAAAGCTCACACCCAACGTAAGGATGGTAATTGCTGATGAACTTCTCGTGACAGCACTAACAGCAGCCTGCATGACTCCTCCAGAACTAGCGGTACAGTCTGGCTTTGCACTAAATGTCTTTTCTATATATCCACCACCTCCATTTATGGTAAGCCCAGACCAGGTAAGTGTATGAGGCGGACCAAGAGAATCAGCGCCTCCACCGGCGCTTGTAACCACATAACCGCTTGGCAAGGTAACAGTCAGCGTTTGCCCCGTAACAGTTCCAGCATCAGGATTGGTAATTCTGATGGTCCATGTCCCTGCTGCATCGACAAACAGAGATGTTGCTTGTGCCTGAAAAGTTAATGTCAGCGCTGCAAACGCTTGAAGAGGGATAAGCAGAAAAATGAATGCGGCAAAGACAAGTGATACATTCCGCTTCATGCAAACTCCTCCAGAACAGAAGCTTCCAGACGTACCGAAGCGCGATTATCGATCCAGACCAAACGTTGTTTCATCAAATTTCATCCTTAATCCAATAAAGAAACCGATGGAATGATAGCTGTTTTCGACCATGTCCGGATCAGCCAGACCCCGATAATTCCATCCGGCAGAGGCATAGAGATTCTCGACCAGCTTATACCCAGTTTCAACGCCTGCATAATAATCGACTGTACCGTCCGACCAATGCGGCATGATACCAAAATGGAATCCAAAGTCCACATTCTTTATCACATCATACAGGACACGTATCGAATAGAGATCCAGGAAACTGCTGGTAGAAACCCCATTGGCATTGTCATACATCCACTTGATTGTATACTTGGGGCTGACCGTCAAAGCAGCGACAGGCTGCCAGTTCGCCTCAACCGTGTTTACCAGCTTTATCGAACGGATAGCATCTTTAGTCAGCTTATCTGTTAAAGACAACCGTCCAAGCAGTTGCAGGTTGTCGCTGGTAACAGGCCGGAAAGCGACACCGGAAACAAAAGAGTTCAGGAAATCATTACCGCCTGAATAATACGTTGTATAAGCAAAGGTATCTTTCAAGCTATAGGAAAGATTAGCTTCAACCTTTCGCATACTTGAGATTTCAGCAAGATATTTGATATCCGTCGTGCCAAATCGAGCTTCAAGTTTGAGCGAGTTCTTTGTTATTTCAGACAGATAGGTGAAATTGAGCGTTGGCGCTACAAAAGTGTCATTAGCGGAACCGCTGAAGACATACATGGATTCCAGCCCAACATCAGCACTTACGGTATCACTGAAAACAATTCTGTTCTTAATGCCGAAATTGGCGACATTCCGCGGTACATCGACAGAATCTTCCATGCCGTAATTTGCAAAGGCATACGTGTTGCTGAAGAGTTGCGATGTGACACCCAAAACCGTTCTGCCAAGCAAAGTCGCCCCATATCCCATCCATTCATGGCCAAATAATACTTTGGTGCCGGAAAGGATCCGGTATTCAGCACCAACAAAAACCCGGTCGGAATAACCGGAAAGCGAAGCGTCAACCCCAGTATCAAGGTATCCCGCCCCCAGCGGAGAACCGTTCGCGCTGGTGCTGGTCATTCGGTCAAACAAGGTTGGTGTACTGGTGTAGGCATTCGAAGGCAGATGATCTCCTGAAATGACCTGTTCGGCAAATGCTGTCAGAGTAAAGGTATCGGTTAAGTCCAATGCAGCACCTATTTTCCCAAGCATGGCTTTCTGGTTGTAACTTGATGCCGCGAGGTCGACATAGCGAAGGCCGAGAATCGCTCTGACAGCATCTGCCAGCTTTATTTTGCCCTGAATTCCGGCGCTGATCACGGTATCATTCGTTTTCAAATTCTCTTTGCTGACTGCGTCAATCTGCCAATCTGTCCGATCTCCCGGCTTGGACTGTATCAACAAAGCATATTCCTGCAGCGCGCCGCTGAAGGAAGAAAGGCTTGGGTTTCTAAAATCACTGTCGGCAAAATAATATCGCGCAGTACCTTTCAAATCATTGCCAAAATCAACTTTGAAAGATACGGTCTGAGCCTGGCCATTTCTGATTGCTAAGGTTTGTTGGTCATATACCGAGCTCCAGGCAGCCTCGGCTTTGGCGGAGACATTTTTATTGAACACAACGGTCGCATCAGCGCCATAGAGCAGGTCATTATGGAGTGAGCCTTGCTCAAGAATCCCAGTTGCTCCGACTATCAAACCATCGCTAAAGAGCTTCAGCCTCGGCCGAACGCCGAAAATCGAATTTTTATCGGCACCTTCTTTAACTTCATAGACAACGACTATGAAAACCGGATTGCCAGCAGAATCATTGCTTCGGACTGGCTCCCTGAAAAGAATGCTTCCATCCGCATAATTTATCCAATAGTCGGTATATCGGGATAAAAGCTGTGATGCTAAAACCAGGGAAGGATTATCCTTTGATCTCGTTTCAATCCTAATTTTATCGCTGTTTTCTACAAACCCTTTTCTGGTCAGATAATAATAGCCAGATGTTCCTTCTCCGCGAATTTCTTCCTTTACAACGGCCTGATTTGTTGATGTCCAAAATCCCTTGATGTCATATAAGCAATTATCGAAGGAAGCTTTTACACCGGTAAATGTACGGTTATAAGGAACAAGTTCTGTATCACGAAAATCGGTCGTGTAATCACCATAAAGCGCATAACTTCGATCTTTTTCAATTTTGAGAAATTTTCCATCAGAGGTTTCCGCGTCATATTTCTGAATGCTCGCATCACCGTAAATTGGGAAATTCTTGTCCGGCTGAAGTTCCTGGAAAAGCCTTTCATCATTGACAGGAGGCTTGGAATCGAATGAAGCGGTCAGAACATAGCAACCGAAGATGGTTCCTTTTGCGAAAAACGCAAGTCTTCCATCCACCGACAACCCGGGAGGGTCGCCAACCACATCACCGTATTGATTCGCCTTATTGATCGAATACGTCGCAATGCCTTGTCCATATCCTGCTACAATCCAGTTTCGCAGATAGGGCATGAATTCGAGCTCAAACGTCTCGGTATAATTGCCGGCGATAATACCAAGCTGCCGTTTCCCCGCGGTAAATTCCGGCGAAATGACTACCTTTGCTTTTCCATCCTTTATTCTTGCCTGAAAACCATCCTGCTGAGGATTGGCATCCTGGCTGACAAATCGACCTGAATTCAGCGTCAGTGTAACGAAGGAGCCTTCTGGCATAACAATGCCAGCTTTATCAAGCGGGGTCAAAATAATATCTGGCTCGGTTTTTCCATCTGCGAAAAGCACCTTAGGACTAGTCTCTACCTTGACCGATGCGACTTTTCCAGCCAGATATACCTTTCGTGTAAAACCAACTGAACCAGTTTCTTCATTATAATATGAGAATTCCAGCATATTTTCGCCCTCGGTCAGGGGAACTCCAATATAGTCATTCTGAATGTACTTCTGTGCTTCATAAATAATCTGCCGCCCTATGGCAGATTCGGAAACCGTCACGCCATTGATTTTCAGCTCTGGCTTTGTGTCGAGTGGGAATCGCACCATTACAGTAATTTTATCTCGCACCCAATAGGTTGCGCTTTCTTCCGGGCTAATAAATCCAAAGGAAATCGCTTCACTCTGTTTTTTGATATCTGGCAATGCCGCTGACGATGCCTCTGGCTGAATCATTCGATATATACCAGCCAATTTCAAAGCTTCTTCAGGATTTTTCAGTTTCTGACATTCGATCGGATCTTCCGAGATGATGCTCACAATGTTCTGCGGATTAATACCAAGCACGTAATGGTTCAGCCGAAGATTCTTGTCTGCCAGATAATGTATCGTCACTTCATTTCCGCGGGCGAATTCAGGCACATTTGTGTTCTGGCTGTTCTTATCATAGCTGGCTGTGTCAAAAGCGCTGTCAGCCTCCGGCAGCCGAATCCAAATCGCCCCCTCAAACGGGAAAACAGCGGTCGGTACTTTATTGTCGATAAAGATGGACTGCAGGTCTATCGCATCAAGCGGTGTATCGAAGAATTTCTTGCCAGCGGCCGGTTGTGTGTTACCGATAAAGTTCGGTACAACCACCAAATATGTAAAATTAATCGGCCCCGCGGATTTTTTATCCAGCTTGACTCGAATGAGATTTTCCGTCAGCGAGGTTTCTGAAGGATTAACAGTATATGTTAATGCAATGCATACATTTTTTTCAGAAGTTACCGTTTCCTTGGGGAGCCCGTCCTTAACCTCACCTAAATCGATCGTTTCAATATCTGGTGTTTTTTCAGCAACCCTGAAATTAGCCTTGTACAATTCACCGCGCTGAAGATTGACCAGGATTGAATCACTGTCCCCCAAACCGCTGACGCGAGAGGTAGGAAGAAGCGAGATTCCCTTGGGCAAGGAACTGCGATCCAGCTTAATCACATGAGTGCCGGCTTTTATATCTTCAAAATGATACTTGCCTTGACTATCGGTTATCGTATAAGTGCCGTTTTCAAGATAGATTCGAACGCCAGGAACACCGGTCTCACCCTCATCAACCATACGGTTATCATTCAGGTCGAAATAAACCCGACCTACTATGGTTTGCGAGTCAACATTCAGGCTGTCATAAACCACTAACCGCGCTGATGCGGTATTGGATGTCGCGACCGTGCCTGACATGAGAACGCCTTTCGCGTAAACAGCATTGAAGTTTTCGCCTGGTTTGGCTGTCGGGCCAACAGTGACCGCGTAGGAAAGCACTTTTTGCGAAGAAACGGGGATGCCGCCAATATCAGTCCACACCAGCGTACGTGTTCCCGCTATCGGAGAAGGATCGCCGATAGAAACTCCATCCAGGGTTGAACTGCCGGCAATATAATGGAAACCGGCTGGCAGGGTGTCATAAATGGTAACCGGTGAAGAAATCGGAGCTGTTGTGCTGACATTTTTTATCCGAACAGAATACCGGGCAATTGCGCTGATACCAACCGCAGCCTTATCAGCCATTTTCTCGACAACGAGCCGATTAGGGCGCATAGCCATATTGGTAACAGTATTGGAAATCGCTGTCGGCATTCCTTCTGCGGTAATGGAAGCCTTGTTATCGATGGTTGCACCGTCCGGGAGCGCCGCGTCAAGAATCGCATCAAAGCTGACAGTTCCAATAAATCCTGCAGGAATGTTTGGGAAGGTCCAAACGATTTTCCCCGTCGTTCCGGCAGGATCTGACGGTGAAAAGACTGATGCTACAGAAATAGTTGCAGGCAGTCCTCCAATACTTCCGGTAATGGTTCCGTTGCTGATATTTGTAGGACTCTGCAACTGGACTGGAAGGATATCGAACAATGATGCATTGACTGCATCGAAGCTTCCCGCATTTCCAAAGTTAATGGTGTAGTGAATCGTTGCACCTGGCACAACATCGGGGAATGGGGTCGATGTTTTCAAGAATGGGACCCAAACAGCATCGGTAAAGAGGATCCTATCGATCGTTTCAGATTGTATTGCGGCATCGGTCCGAGATACAGCCAGAAGTTTTACATCATGGGAAACGGTGTCGAAGGGGATGCCGGTTGGTATGATAACCTCGGTTAAAAAGGTATAGCTTTCTCCAGGGGCCAACGGCCCTATGGTTCCTCGGCTGATTCCTCTCGCAAAAACCAAAGGTGTTATGCCGTCTTCCTGGTAAAAACGGACTGCGGCTCCAGGTATTTCATTGGATGACCAGGCATATTCGATATCGTAACGGTCAGAAGTACTGCCGGTGTTTTTTACTGTGTTCCAGAAAACCAACCGGTAAGACGCTGATAGGGAGCTGGGAACAAAATCAGCGCTTGAAATGTCAGCAGAGTAGGTGATGGTGTATGGTCCCGTCTTAAGCGATGGGGTTTTATAGCTTCCAGCTCCAATGCCAAGCGGATCACCGCGGGGGCCAAGGGCAACGTCAGGAGCCTTCTTAACCATGACAACCGCAGTATTGGTCCAGTTTTCCTGAGGACCTGTGGAGTTTGCCCAAACTACCTTGGCGGAATTTTCAATAGTATCCTGCGTGAGTGTCGGATCAGCATGCCCGATCCATACATATTCAGCAGTTTGACCATTTGACAAACTGCCTTCATGGAAGAATCCGACAGCCGTTATCGAAGCGGTTCCACCCCAGGCAATGACATTACCGTCAATAGACCAAGAGCCGTTTGAATAGCCGTAGAGAACTGTGACCGAACTATTCCTTGGTACTGGAAAATCTACCGCGGGGTTGCCGGTAACTGAAAGTCCGGAAGGGATGAGGTCTTGCACGAAAAGTCCGGATGCAGCTTCAAAATCCAACGGATTGCCATCGAGGTCAATGGCAGTAAAGGCGGCTGGGGTCGTCGGATGATTACCAATATTCGTTGCCTTAATAACATATCGCACGGTTCCGCCAGGCGAGCATTGCGTTGTGCTCGCGCTTTTTGAAACAGCAAGCGCGGCATCCGTTGTCACTTCAAGTCTCCGCCAATTGTTGTCATCAATTTTGCTTGAATCGTGTTTTGATTGCCCGATGAGGCTAAAAAGCAGGTACTGTCCAGCTGCGGCAAAACTTCTGACATCCACCATGACCAGTAGTGATATGGTTTCACTCGGCGCTAGCGTGCCTGTTTCTGCAATACTCTGCTCTCCAGGATCCAGAAAACCGTTACCGTTTTGATCCCAATAGACAGCGATGGCGCCATACTGAAGATTGCTCCCAGCACCTATCAAGAACGAAAGCGAATAGCTATCAGCGGCATTCCCTGTATTCGTCAGAGAAAAAGGAAGGACGGCTTCCGTCCCCGGCGCAGTTTGTTGGAAAATCGGGGTTACCTGAGTTCCATCCAAGAGTATCGAAATTCCATAAACAGCGCGAACTTCAGTGACAACCTGGTTTGATTCGGCGGTATAAGTCTGGCCGTCAATTTGATACGAGGCAATCGCAATATTGGTAATCTTGGTACCAGCCTGAGTAGGCGCTTGTGCAGAAACCAATCCTGCTAAGGCAAAAAACAAAAGCAAAAGGAAAATTGAGAATATGTTCTTCGGTACTGTGAATCTATGATTTTCTTGCAATCCGGGCACTTAATCTACTTCCCTCTTATACAACAAGAATTTATTCTCAGTTTTCCTGGAAAGAAAACGTTTTTCGCTCCCAGCCAAAACCAGGAGCGAAAAACGTTTTTTACTCAAGCAATTTATTTAATTCTGACCCTGAAAACTACAGAGCCGCTTGCACCGCCGCCAAGAGAACCGATGGTCCACCTGATATTGGTGACCGCATAGTCATATCCAGCAGGAGCGCCGCCGCCAGTAGATGTTGGCACATAGACCCATGTCGCACCATTATCATTCGAATACTCTATCGCAGTTCCGCCAGTCGCGCTGGAAACTTTGAAGCCTGTGTACTGAGGAATGGAATCATAGATATACATACTTGTCAGCGCCTTGGAACCCAGATTCTGGTAGGTAATCGTGTATTCAAGTTCATCACCCGGCTGGTTCAAAGCGGCTGTATCCGCCGTATTAAAGGAAGCGACACTCTTCGTCAGTTTCAGATTTCCACCGACAACCGTTGTCGTATCGATTCTGGTAATCGATGTTGCATGATCGTTGGTCGCCTTTACTTTCCCTGCATCAACCGCACCTACTGCCTCACTCGACGGGACAAACACTTTCACATAGATGGTCTGTTCAGCACCTACTCCAAGAGAAATTCCGCTCAAAGAAACAGAATAGGTTGTTCCATCGGTAGAAAAAGTATAAATCCAACCGGTCCTCGGTGTAGAATCAAGCGCAACAGTAAAGGTCTGAGAAGCGTTACCGGTATTTTTCAGCACATGCTTGTAGAATATTGTACCGCCTGCAGTGGAAATACCGTTATTATCTGGATCAAAAATAAAGGTGTACTGAGGATTTACCTCAGCCCAGTCTCTCTGGGTATCTACCTGGCCGCTCAAAGCTCCAGTTGTCTGGAATATGAGATTTTGCCCAGTTCCTGCTCCTGTAGGATCGCCAGACCTTGGTGTTGCACCATCAGGGATGCTGACAACGGCCACAAACTGATAATTACCACCGCCTGCAATTGTTGGAGTTGAAGAAATGGGAGAAGCCCCAGGATCTGCAATGCCATCACCATTGGTATCAGGATAGAACAGCACTGACCACCCCGCGGGCAATGCAACAGTCTGATCAAGCGCATATGTTTCTGCATAGCCGTTAGTATTGGTAACCTTCAAGGGGAAGGTAATGGTTGAGCCAGGAGCCCCCGCAATACCATACGCAGTATCACCATTCGCATTATTATTGGTAAGGTTTGTGGAACCGGCAACAATCTTGTCGATTCTGTCAATTGTCGTATCGGTCTTTGTCCCGTCTTTGGTAGAAGTAGCAGTGACCGTCAAGTCATGCGGAAGAGCATCGGAAGCGGTATTTCCAGGAATAGTGACTTTAACAACGATATCTACCGTACCGCCATTTTTCAAAACCGTACCGGTATCAGGAACACCATCGGAATTTGCATCACCCAGTGGAGTCAATCCATCAGACAGGTAGAGATTGACCGTTGCTCCAGCGATCGCGTTGGCTGTCCATGCATACGAAATGTTGAAAATGTCATTGCTGGTACCGTTATTTTTAACAGTATTTGTAAATGAAACAACAGTTCCGGGCAGCTGGTTCGATTTGGTAGTAACATCAGCAGCGCCTGCAGCTTCAGGAGTTCCCACGGGGCCGATTTTAACCGCATAGGTTGGGTTTACCATGGTCAGCGTCGTATTGCTTGGAGTATTCTTATCCACCGGTCCTGCAGTACTATCAGCCCAATGGATATATGCTGTGTTTGAAATATTGCCAACCGGTGCGTCTGCTTTAATTGTGCCAACCCACCTCAGCTCATAAGCCTGCCCTGCTGCAAGGGTTCCTGAAATATACAATCCAACTTTGGTTATGGCCGCGGTTCCGCCCCAACCAGCCACTGCTCCGTTTGTTGACCATTTACCGTTAGAATAGCCATAGAGTTTTGTCGCTCCAGCAGGTGCAATATAGGCAAAATCAGTTCCCGGCGTACCGGTTACACTCATGCCGGAAGGAATCGGATCTTCAATAAGGATTCCGCTCGCAGGATCTTCAGTGCCATCACCCGTTGTATCAATAGTTGTAAAGGTAAGGGCTGTTGTTGCAGCTGAGCCCGTGTTAGAACCGCTCACAGTATAGGTAATCGCACTTCCCGGATACACAGTTCCCGTTGCTGAAGCTGATTTTGAAATCGTCATAACAGCATCAGCGACAACCGTCGTTTTATTCCAGTTGTTAGTATCCGTTTTCGTTGCGTCATTGGTGGAAGCCGCGGTCAGATTAACTGGCGCGAACTGCCCCGCAGTAGCTCCAGCAGGAACATCATAGGCAACAATGAGATGAATCGTTCCGTCTGCCGGCACAGTACCGGTGTTGGTAATTTCATTATCACCAGCGCCGACAACACCATCACCATTCGCGTCAAGATAAATCTTCAGATTGCCTGGCGTAAAAGTAGCGGAGCCATCAACAACGGTTGCAACATTATAGGTATCAGAAGCGTTTCCTGTATTGGTGAGAACATAGGGGAAATACACCCGAGTACCGGCTGTAGCGGTCTGAGTAGCTCCCGGGTGGGCAGCATCAGCCCCGTCAGGGGTTACCGTCAAACCATAAATCGGATTGACAACGGTAATTACCTCGTTTGAGGTAGACTTTTGAGTATTTCCATTCTCATCATTGTATTGCGCAGTTGCCTGGTTCTTGATTTGTGTGCCTGCGGGTGTGCCCACGGCAAACAAGGGAAGACCAGCAATAAGGGCAATAGCAAGAACGAGAAGCATCGTTCTTTTCAATTTCATCCCTTCCTCCTTATTAATCTCACAAATTTTAAAAAACATACGAGGAAACTTACAATAAGCCTCCCCGCACATTGATAAACCATTATTATTGGGTTTTATTTGTCTGCCTTTATCGTGACTCGGTAAACCAAAGAAACTGTTTCCTGCGGTTTCAGAGCTGAAAGCACCCATTTGATCCCGGTAATCATATCCGGGCTCGCAACCTTTTCCTCAGCTTTGCCGCTGGCATCAATAACTTTATATTTGACAGGCCATGCAGAGTATGTTTTCCCGCCATCAATAGAAAACACAGGGGAAAACGAAGGTGTTTCTGAGTGCTGGATAAAAACAGTCCCTTCGGGAACAGCACCTAGGAGCGCAACTTCTTTTAAGGTGTCCGTACAAGCACAGCCCTTAGATGTATTGAAGGCGACAATCTCATATTGAATGACCGCTCCCGGCATGACAGCTTCAGGAAGAGGTTCAAGAACCTCCATAACTGCGCCTTTTTCATCTTTTACGGTCGCTACCAGATAGGCTTTCAGTTCAACCTTGAGGAATGAAGGTTTTGAATTTTGAGCAAAAAGGATGAATGGCTGGAAAAGAAGGAGCAAAAACACCATGGATATTATGCAATTTTTCTTTTTCATACAACCTCCCAACTTTATTAAAACCTCTATATTTATATCTTAGCACCCTTTATTTACAAAGTCAATGCAACGCATTGCCTCATCGAAAATCTAACCGAAACGATACCGATGCCTCATCATAAAATCTAACCCAAATTACACTCCAGGCAATGATCTGGAGGCAACATATGTGGCTTAGTATGCAAGAACGTCATCGGGTTATAGTAGAAACCGCAGCACGTTACCGTACGGCAACCAAACAAGAAAAGACCGCATTCTTGATGAACTGAAGGCACTTGCTGTCGAGGGTCATCTTATTCCCTCGGCAGGGCCATGATAATTCCCCAGGGGTACTTGCATAGTTACAACACCCTCAGAAGCAGCTGTCAAGCAGAATATTGCGAATACCCTGTGCTCTCCATTGCCCGCTGTCGCTGATAGAAGGCCATGGAAAGGTTTTCTGACGGCAGGCCATTTTTTTTACCCCTTGCCAAACAGAAAGCCCCTATAGGCCGTTTCTATTAAATAGCATTATCGAGCTATCGCTTCTGGGGGCTTTTTATTTGTTACCTGAATCCGTATAAAAAATAAAGTAACCCAAGCCATCCTCATGGTGTATAATGAATTGCCAAAAAACAAAATGCACCCAGGAGGTGAAGCTTGGATTACGTTATAGATACTACCACAGAAAAGGTAAACAGCATAGGAGGAATGGCATTCGTAGGGAAAATACTCGAGAAAATTGGCTTTTGTAAGAATTCTGGACAAGGTACTCCCCGCCATCCCCATGTCCTGAAATCAATCATCGGACTTTTTACCCAGGGCAGAACCCATTTTGAAGAAATGGATATAGTCCGGGAAGATAGCTTTTTCAAGGAAAGTCTGGATTTAACCTATGTTCCAGCCAAGGAAACAACCAGATTATACCTGGAAAACATGATTCCGGAACAAGCAGTGGTAGATGCAGCAATAGAAACAGCCACCATACGGCTTTTAAAATCCGCTCGTCTCACCCCTATAGACATCGATGGTAGAACGTATATGCCGGTCGATATCGATACCTCTCCATTGGATAATTCCAAAAGCCACAAAGAGGGAGTCAGCCGTACCTATAAACAATTTGACGGCTATCATCCCATTTTCGCGTATATCGGACAGGAAGGGTACATGCTGAACACAGAGTTACGAGAAGGGAAACAGCATTGCCAAAACGGCACACCGGAATTCCTTGAGCATATCCTGACGTTAACAGCACAGCTGGCTATGAAAGAGCCTATATTATTTCGTTTTGATGGAGGGAATGATTCCAAAGACATTCTCAAAGTCCTTGAAGCAAGCGGACATTTCTATATCGTGAAAAGGAATCTTCGCAAGGAGCACGTTGAATATTGGCTTGCTGTCGCACAGGCTGAAGGTGTCATCACCTATGAGGATGAAGCACAAACCGTGTATACCGGTATTCATACGGGGAAAAAGCCTGCTGGAGATACCTCGCTTCCTGATATTGAGATTATTTTTCAGGTTACCGAACGACGAATAGCCAAAGATGGAACACATTTCCTGTTCCCGGAAATAGACATTGAAACCTTCTGGACGAATCTCTATGAAAGCCCTGAAACGGTGCTTAGGCTCTATCATGATCATGGGACCTCGGAACAGTTCCACAGCGAGTTGAAATCAGATATGAACATTGAACGCTTGCCATCAGGGAAATTTGCCGTGAATGCCATCCTGCTGAAACTCGCCATGCTGTCGTTCAATATCTTACGATTTATCGGCCAGACAGCCCTTGCTTTCCCGGATGCACTTCCCTATAAAACAGACTCTAAAAGAAAGCGTCTGCGAAAAGTCATTGATGATTTGATTCGAGTAGCCGTGAAAATTGTTACCCATGCCAGACGGACCTGTATCCGATTGTGGGAAAAAGATCCCTGGCTTGCTTGTTTCAGGCAAGTCTATAGCGTCTGCTACAATCTATAATTTTTTGCAAAACGTGCCGCTTACAGGATAGGATACCTATGCCCTAAAAAACCACGAAAAGGGATATTCGCATTTTTCATGCTGTCTTCAACCTGAATTCCGGAAGGAGCCCCCGCTTGAAATATTCCATGCCTTCTCCTGGGTGCTGTTTTTATGCTTTTTTTCTTTGGTCACTGCTCATTTGGATGGATTTATACGGATTCAGGTGTTAATTAAACTTAACTTCTATAATTTTTTATCAATTTCAATCCATATAGGGCATGGCGTGTCGCCAAAGAAGAACTCTAAGCCTGGACTCGTTATTGCTTCGGCTTGTCGGGGCTGGGGGGTCCATATATCTTCTGCATCTTCTGTTCGTAGTAAGCATCCCATTGTTCTGACGTCATCCTTTGTATCACGACAAATTGATACGATTTCTGCGTATTCAGCATTACATTGGTGCCTTGCTGGATCAAGCGCAAATATTTTGCCAAACTCTCGAGTGCTGCTTGGCGGTCCGCAAGTTTTACTCGAACATATTCATTGCCTTGCTTGTCAACTGTCTTTTCGAGGCCATCAATCGCATAGGAAAGCCCCATTGCTGAGAGCTCTCCCATGCTATGTAGTAAGCTGCCGTCATCATTGATAATATCGGCAGGATCATAGAAAGCTCGGACTTTCATCTTCTGAATGACTTGTGCCGTAAGGACCGCCTTGTCATCACCTAATTGTTTTTCAAGAAACTCGGCAAAATATTCTTGAAAGCGAGGATTCGCTAATAATTGAGCCGCACAAATATGCGCCGCCTCCACGGAATCGCCATAGGCCTTGCGATACGATTCGCCTGCATTCTTAAAGCCTCTAAAGAAATACTCTTTCTACCGCATCGGCACTTTGTGTTTACGATTCCCAAGATTCTCCGTCCATACTTTAAATCCGATAAGCGCTTGTTTGGAGAAGTGTCCAAGCTGATATTCTCGTTGCTATCCGAATTTTTTTCCCTG
>Ga0208826_1001265_pt1 | contig 21847 bp, 12 predicted proteins | sample AD_UKC115_MetaG_FD_184451 | JGI IMG/M metagenome (GOLD analysis project Ga0208826, IMG submission 184451) | Active sludge microbial communities of municipal wastewater-treating anaerobic digesters from Hong Kong - AD_UKC115_MetaG (SPAdes)... | ecosystem: Engineered > Bioreactor > Anaerobic >...
CTAATTCTGTATAAGCATCACTACCTTTTCTACCTGCTTGTTCAAGAGCTTGCATAGCTTGCTCCTTAGTCATTTCCCCTTTTTTAACAGCATCTACATATTCTGCATCATATTTAGCGTTGATTTTTCTAATTTCTTCTGTATTTCTATACTTTTTACTTGAGACATTATTTAATTCATTCTGCTCATAATCAACTGCTTCTTTTGTTGAGTTGTTAAAATTTTCTGATTTTCCTTCTGTATAAACTTCATTTATTAAAGCAATAATCTTATCTAATCTTTTATTTTCTTGGTATTCAGGTTGTTTTTCTAATTCTTCTTTTTCCCATTGATGGAAGTCTCTATTCTTTGTTTCTTCTTTTTCTCTTTTTCTTAAAATTTCATTAAGTTTTTTTTGCTTTAGCATAATATTATCTAAAGCATCTGAATAAGTATTTCCAAAAGAAAAAATTTCTTCAGCATCCCTTAACCTTTGTTCTGCAATTTTTGTATTTCTAATAAGTTGTTCAGGAGTTTGTTCAAGGGATTTAACTTGTTTTAATTTTTCTTGCCTTCTTCTTTCTATATCAGCTATTTTAGCTTCTACTTGGTCAGTAACTTGGACAGGTTGTACTATTTCTTGAGTAGTTTCTTCTTGTATAGTTTCAGGTTTTGGTACAATACCAAACTCTTTCATTAAGTCTGTATCAATAGGTTCTATTTCTTCTTCTGTAGTAGTTGTGTTAGATTTAGGGATGTATTCTGTGAAACCTCTTATGTCTGAAGGTCTTACTTTTGCAGAGGTAATGTCATTTTTAAGATATGGTTTATTATTCTCATCTCTTTTAACAATATAATTAGAGTTTTCATAAGTTACTAAATCTCCAAGTTGAAAATCCTTGGAATTTCCATAATCATCTTTAAAAGTAACTGTATTTTGTTTAGTTTCTATTTCTGTAGCCCTATCTCTTTTTAAGAGAAGAAGTTTTTTTCTATCTTCAGAAGATATTTCTGTAGGTACTTCATAATCTTCTATTTCACTTTCTGTTAAGTTTTTAATCTTTTCTTGTTCTTGGTCAAATAGAGATTTTGTAACTTCTTGTTTTTCCTCTAAAGTCTTTGTTAATTTTTCAATTTTTGCTGTATAGACTTTATTAAGTTCTTCTGAAGTATTGTAAGATTTTAGAGTTGTGAGAGCTTGTATATAGGATACAGCTTTATCTTGAGGTAGGGTACTAATATTTTCATCAGAAAGTTCTGCATTTATAGCTTTAATTTCTGCTTGTTCTTTCTCCTTAAATACTTGTTCAGTAGATTTATTAGCAGAATTGATATTATTTATTTTCTCTTCTGATAATTTAGCTATTTGCTCAATTATTTTATTTTTATCTGCTTCTAGAAGTGGTCTATTAAGTTGAGTTTTTAAGTCTTCAATTTTATTATTTGCAGAGTAAACTTGAATTTTCAGCTTATCTTTTTCTGCATCATTAAGATTTGATTTATCAATATAGTCAAATTCAGGCTTGGACAACATATTAGTTATCTCTGCTGTCTTAATCGCTTGATATTGTTTAACTAACTCTTCTTGTGTAATAGCTCCCTTATCAAAATCCTTCTTAGCTAATTTAATATAGTATTCAGGATTTTGAGAGATTATATAACTAGCTTTATCTTTATAGTCTTGATATTCACTTCTTGCTGTAATTGCAGCAGTAGGAGACATTGTTATAGCTACAGTTAATAATGAAGTTACTTGGTCTTGTAAAAATTCTTTTGCAGATTTACTTTCAGGATTGTAAGAAGCATCTTTACCTGCTACATAATCTTCTATGAATGGAGTTAATCCATCCCCAACTAATTCTTCTTTATATTCAGATAAAGTAGTTTTAGTAAATAATTTACCCATTTCTGCAACAGCTTGTGTTTTAGAAATAGCTCCATTAACCCATTTATTTTTAATAGTTAAGTACTTTCCAAATACATCAGCTACACCTTCTTTTAAACCTAACTCTCTAGTTAAATTCTTTAAACCTATTTGTTTAATTTGGTCTTCTGTTAGATTTTCTACACCTTCTCCTACAAATCTTGAGAATAATTTTGTTTCAGGAATAAAGAAAGATTCTGTAAATCCTTCTAATCTTGCTAAGTTTTTACCTAATAAATATGATGATTCTGAACTTAAACCTTGTTTTTCAAAGTTTCTAACCATTTCATCACCAAGCATGATTTCTGATGTAAAAACCATAGAACCTGCTTGTAATAACTTTTTACCTATTGTATTTGCAATTAATCCTTCTGTAAGAATAGCAGGTGAACCAAGCATTAAAAATTCTCCTGTAGTTTTTGTAATTTCATATACAGCCATTTCAGGGTTAATGTAAAAACCTTTTTCATTAAACCCTAATAATTGTTTTTGATTACCAAAGTTATCTTTAAAATAAGTAGGGGTTTTTACAATACCTAAATCTGCAAAATCTTGTTGATGCCTACTTTCTCTTGCTAAGTTAATTGCTCTTTCTTGTTCAGGAGTGATTTCTTTATTTTCTACAGCACTTCTTAAATCACCTCTTTCTAAATAAGAAGGTATTCCATAAGTTACTTTATCTGCTAAATCAATACCTGCTTTTACTACTGATGTTCCCACATGGGAAGTATAACCTAATGCTCCTAACATACCTTGCAATTCAGCAGGTAGATTAGAAGATTGTGCATATTCTTGAAACTTCTTAGGGTCTAAAGCAAATGACCATTTATTATCATATTCTTTTTGTTTATCAAGATATGATGTTTTAGAACTCAATTCAGCAAATTTAGATTCTACTATAGCTTTAGTTCTTATTCTTTGAGTAAGTAATTTTTTTTGTTTATCTAAATTTGATAAGTATTCTTGAGTTTCTTTTGTTGGAGTGTTATTACCAATTTTTGAAATTATATATTTTTTAATTTCATCTATTTGTGCTAAATTTTGTTTATCTATATCAATAGATTCTTTTATAGCTATCTGTTGTAATTTAGAACCCTCTAATAAGTATGTCTCCCTATCTATAGCAGACATTTTATAATTGTCATCAGAAGTGTAATAATCAAGGGTAACACTTTTTGCTTTATCTAAATCAGGAGTAAGAATAGGTGAAATTAATTTAATTAAATCACTAAATAGACCATCTTGACCTGTAAATTTAGACAAATTTAAACTAAATGCATTGTCTAAGTTAGCTCTCTCATTAACTAGATTTCCTGTGTTGGTTAATTTGATTCCTGTTTCTATTGCTAATTTAGCAGCTTTATTAGAATCAAAACCTTGTAAGAATTTTTCAGGAGCTTCTTGAAATTCAGGGTTATAACCAAAAGCTATTTTACCCAATCTTTCTTGTTGAAAAAATTGATTGTAAGAGTTTAAATCCTCATTAATTGATTTCTCTTGGTCTTGTAGATATTTCTTTTGAGTGTAAAGTTCATTTGTTTTCTCTGGGGAAGGTTCAACATTAGACCCCCACATTTTATCAATTTGAGAATTAACATTATCTAAATCTTTTCTAACTGATAATTTCTTTGAAAGAAGTAAATCTGAAGTTTTACCTGCTATTGAAGCTACTTCTTCATCTGAACTTACATTTACAACATTTTTCAAATTATGGAAAGATTCTATAGCTTTCTGTTGCGCATAGATATTATCATAACTATCCATATCCTGTGAAGGATTGAATCCAAACTTCTTTAATTCTGCTCCAATTACTTTTTGTTCTGGAGTTTCTTCCTTCTTTTTTTCTCCTATGGGTAATTCTAAATTAAATCCAAAGAAAGGAGTAGTTTGTTTATTTGGTGATTGAGTTAGGGATATAGTTTTATTTACAGTAGGTGTATTTTGTTCAATAGTTACTGTAGGAATACCATCTACTTTTTTACCTGTAGGAGTAATTTTATCAACTTCCTCTACAGTAGGTTTAGGAGAAACTTTATATTTATCCAATATAGAAGCACCTGTATTATTTACAGGTGTCTTTGTACTACTAACTTTATACTTATCTAATATTCCCATACTTATTCTTTTGTATATCCTTTTTTATTTGCTTCATCTATAGCTTCTCTATCAGTTAGAGGTATTTCAAGTACTTCATCTCCTTTTTTAAATACAACTTTATTTAAATCATTAACTTCATCTTGTGTTAAGGAAATTGTTTCATTTTTTCCATACCAACTATCATCAACTTCTATTTCATACCTATTAGTATCTTTGTTCCAAGTTACTTTTTCAATATCATTTTCATTAAATCCCCCAACACCTAAATCCCCACCTAATTTACTTTCAATTAATTTTTTTACTTTTTTTTGATTACCTTTAAATATTTGTTTAAATGAAGTAACATCCTCTCTTACAGGATTTTTAGTACTTTCTTCAGTACTTTCCTCCTGTTTTAAACCCATTCTAATTAATTCCTCTGTAGTTTTTATACCATCTGGTTGAGAATCATCTAATAATTCATCACTAAGTCCTTCTTTTATACCTATTAACACTAATGATTTTTTAAGAGGGTCTTTAGTACTTAATGCTAATTGTTTAACTTTAGCTTTTTCCTTTTCCTTTGCATTAAATTCAGACATTCTATAATTATGTTCAATTTGTTTCAGAGCTTTATCATTAATAAATTTTTGAGTTTGCATTTGTAATGGGTCTCTTTCAAACTTCTCAAAATTAGAAACATCTGTACTATAACCTACTTTTTCAATTTCACCTCTTAGATAAGATTGCTTATATTTATCTTTTAGTTCTTCTCCAATTAGTGAAGGGTCAGCCAATTTAATCAACCTATCATATTCATCTTTAGCCATTTGTTCAGTTTCTTTATCTCCTGCAAATTTAGCCTCATTTAACCTATCCATTAATCTATTAGCTTCTTGTTGGATAAAGTTTTGCCCTTCATTATTCCAATCCACACCTTCAGTTTGTTTTTGAAAAGAATATTCAAAATCTTTCTGAAAGTTAGGGTCATTTTGTGTAAGTAATTGGAAGTTTTTCATTATATCTTCTGGGGAAGCTACTTTTTTAACTTGACCTGTTGCAGGGTCATAAGTAGTTTTCATAGAATATTCCCTAGCCTCTTTTATTTTCTTAGCCATATCAGGAGTAATCCATCCTGAATTTAGATTTAAATCATTAGATGTTTCATAGAAGTTTTGTCCATTATAATACTTAGATAATGAATCTAATGCTGGTGATGTGTAATGCTCTCCTTTTTCTTCAACTTTTTGTTTCTTTGCTAACTCTTGTGAGTATATTGTACCTCTCTTAGCTATTTCAGCAACTCTTGGATTATTTTTAGCTTTATTAATAATAGAATTAATTTGAGAGAAAGAGTTAGGGTCAGAAAGATTAGATAGATTTGAAGATAATAATTCATTCTTTAAACCATCCATTTGTTTATGTAATTCAGTAGCATCTACACCATAAGCAGGTATATTAGATAATTCTCCATATACAGAAGAAAGAATATTAAGGTTTTCCTTTGCTATTCCTTCTTGATGTTCAAGACCTTTCTGATAGACATCTAAATTAATAGGTGCTACAAATCTATTTGGTTCTACTGTTTGATGATAAACTCCTATATTAGGCATAATGTGTAATTATAGTATTTTTAACTTTAAAAGAATAATTATTAACAATTTTTAGTTAGAATTATTATTTTTTCTTTTTTAGAGTTGGTTTAATTTTTACTTTACCTCCGTACTTCTTAGTAGGTTGTTTTTGTTTAGATAAAACTTCTATATAAGCAACTTGAGCTTCAGGAGATAAGTTTGTAAAGTATGAATAATCTTTATCTATAAACTCTTTAGTATTTTTAAAAGCTAGTGCTTGGTCTGCTCTTTCTTGACCTCTGTATTGGTCAGTTAATTGCTGTACTCCAATATTTGATTCTCTCCTTCTGATAGGGTCTTCTAGTTGGTTATACCAAGTACCTTGATTATACATATCATTTTGAGTTTTAGCATTGGCATTAAACTGTTGAGTTTGACTATCTTGGTTTCTATCATAGTTAAACTTGTTACCAAAGATTTGATTCTGTTGATTATATGCATTGGCTTGAGATTGTAACAAATTACCCATTTCTGTATTACCTCTAGAACCTAAGTTATTTTGGAATGCTCTTTGTCCTCTAGATACTTCATTTAATTGTGATTGTACGTCTAAATATCTAGGATTAATATAATTAGGGTCAGTTTGATAGTAGTTTAGTGGTGTTCTTCCATATACATTTGGTAGAGGGAATTGAATATCCATATTAGGATTAATGTTATATTCGGGTTGTCTATCTACTATTTTTTGCACCTCATTTGTAACAGGAGTTCCTTCTGTTTTTTTTGTGGATGGAGTTTTCCAGTTTTTATGAATATCATAATAAGTTATCATTCCATTAGGGTCTCCGCTTCTATCTACAAATCTATTACCTACTTGTTCCCAATCTGGGTCTTGTTTCCATTTATTGTACTCTGCTTCTGTTTCAAAATTTAAAGGTGCTGTATTATAATACTCATGTCCCCATTTACCACTATCTGCATAATCTTTATTTAATTTTTTATTAGCTACAGCCCAATCATAGAAAGCATTAGATTCTTTTGTAGAGTCTTTGGATTTTTTATAACCCTTCTGTTTTGTAAACTCATTATATAAATCTTGATTACCTCTAGTAAAATTTAATTTATAATCTTTTGTTAATTCAGGAGTTCTAGCATTTTGATATTTTCTAATAGATTCTAAATTAACTGCATCAGAGTTAGCTCTATTTAATTTTATACCTGTTCTGTCTTCAAATTCTTTAAATACAGATTCTCTGTAAGCAGGGTCTCCATATATATCAGGTGTATTTGTAGGGTCAAAAGGTAGGAAATTATTTCTTCTATTTTTAGAGTTTTTTGAAAGACGTAATGTTTTAAAATCAATACCTTTATTTACTCCTGTAAATGTGTTTTCTGGTTTTGTTTCTAAACCACTTCCAGCCATAGGTAAATTACTAAATTTTTCTGTCATAATATTTCCACCAAAAGCCATTTCAGGTTGTTGGTATTCTTCCATAGTTTCTTTTTGTACATCTTTACCAAAATAACCATTCATTTTTAAATTTTCAGCTACATCAAATAATTGATTTAAATTTTCATTTTTTTTATCAATCATTAATTGAGCAGTTCTTTTTTGTATAGAATCCCCCTTTTTAAAATTTAACATATCTACATTCTTTTTAGTTTCAAATGGTTTAGCTATATCAGCTATACTCATTTTTCCTTTTTCTGGTATTTTAATAGAATCTAAAAAAGAAAAATTAGAAGGGGTTTTTTGAATATTTGTTAACTCTACCCCATTTTCTGCTTGAGGTATTTCTTCTGTACTATTTTTTAATTTTAATAATTCTTTATTTGGTATAGTGAGTTTTTTAGAATAAATTTTAGTACCAATAGGTAAATTAACATCTATTCCACCCATAGCGTGAGTAATGTTTCCTCCCATTTCTTGAGAAAACCCATTTGGTAATTTAACATGTTCTTTTGATTCCATGTTAATATTAGGCTTACCGTTTTTAACTATTTCTCTAATTTGCATTCCATTTTCAGCTAAGGCATTTCTTCCACTCCAATTATATCCATATTGTTCCATAGGTCTATTATCTATATTGCCGCTAAATACTGATTGTGTGTATAGTTGGTTTTCCATATTCTGTACTTGGTTATTTTGGTTCATTGAACCTATCATATCTAATGTACCTTTTCCAAAGTTTATACCTGATTGTGTAGCATTTACGGCTGTCCCTAATCCTTGTAAAGCATTATATTGGTTTTGGTTTAACATACCTCCATTATCAAATTTATTTAAATTAGGAGTTATTGAAAATTGTCTTTCAGGTAACTGTACTTCTTGGGTTGGTAAAGTGTAACTATCTTGTTTTGGTTTTAAGGTAGTATATTTTTTATCTACTTTTGTAGAAGAAAATGGACTATTAGAAATACCATTATAATAATCTAAAGGCTGTTCCCATGAATTAGGGTCAGTACCTATTGCATTTGCATGAGCTATAGATTGATTGAGATATTGCATACCTCTGTTTAAGTATTTATTTCCCATAGTAGGAAACATACTTAGACTAGGTTTTTTAAAGTTAACTTTGGAAGCAGGATTTCTATAATCTTCTATTTGATTCTTTAGTTTTAAAGAATTTTTATAGTCAGGTTCTTTTACTATTTCTTGAGTCAATAGTGGATTCTCTAAGTAATTTGGATTTTGTTGACCAAATTGTGATTCATCAATATCTCCATAGTCTTGTGCTACAAATTTAGGTAAGTTAGATTGTCCACCTACATTACCAAGATTTATTTGTTGTGGTAATTCGCCATTTGCATTTCTTTCTTCCCAATAATTAATTCTATTCCCTATTGCATTTTGCATAAAAGGGTCAACATCTTTACCTAACTTAGCTTTAGGAAGTTTCCCACCTAAACCATATTGTTTAAGTTCTTTATCTGAAACTTCTCTTATTTCTCCTGTTTTTTTATTTTTAATCTTTGCCATAATATGTTAATAGTTTATCCTATAATTTCCCAGTCTGAATTGGACTTTTTTAGATTTAGTTTTCTTTTTGGTAGTTTACCACCATTTTGTTTTTTACTTAAATCTGAAAGTATATTTTTATCTTTTGCAAATTTAAGTATTTTTTCCTTATTCTCAATATTTGTAGGCAACCCTCCAATCACAGAACCTACAAAATTATTATATAAATCACTTCCTGTTTCTTTAAGTTGTTGTTTTGCACCTTGCCAAGTTAAGTTGCCAGGCTCATTTACATAGTTAACTAAACCTTTTAATTCATGAGCTAATCCCATCACGTTGGTATAAGGAATTTTTAAAGGGGATAAAAATTCTCCTTGTCCAGATGTAGTATACATAGCTGTTGCTGAATGCCTTAAAGCATCTATATAGTCATTGTGTCCACTATCCTCGTCATAATTCTCAGGATAATATTTTTCTTGAAAATCATCTGATTGTTGTCTATACTTATCATTTACATTATGCTCAAATTTATCTACATTATCAACCACATTTTTATATAAAGAGGGTTTACTTGTTCTAACTTTATTACCTATTGGAGTTAAAGTCTTGACTAGAGCTAGTCCATTTCCTGCTTTAGGTAAATCTTCATTAACTATCTCCCATTCATTTTCTGTTATTATATTACCTCCAAATTCTTTTTTAGGAAGTTCTATTGGCTTATACCCTTTTAACCAATTCTTTTTATATATTGTAATATCAGGATTGTCTATAGATAAAGGTTCTTTTGATACTCTAACAGAGGTGTTTTCTGTTGTATATTTTCTTGTTCTTCCATTTACTTTAGGAATAAAGTTTTCTTCTGGTAGATTAGCTTCAAATAAATAAGGTAAATCTTTGTTATTTTTATAATATAATCTACCTTTATTATAATAAGCATCGTCTCCAAATGCTTTATTTATATTAATACCATCCATGCCACCATCTCCTATATTTTGTTTACCTTTTATTACCCTACTTTCTAAACCTTCTTGAAAAGTTTCATCATCAACCTGTCTATAAAACTTATTAGGGTTAGTTTTAAATGCAAAAGGGTTTTTTTTATAAGCATTTGGTAAATATCTATTCCCTAAATTGTCAATTATTTCACCTGTTCCTGCTAAAGGGTTAGTAAGGTTATTAACAAAAGGTTTTATACCTTTAGTACCAATGCCAGCTACAGCTCCTGTAAATAAAGGAGAACCTATACTCATACCTGCTTTTAAATAATTACCATCTTTAACATCTTGTGGTACAGAACCAATTCCAGAAGACATATCACCTATAATTTTTGCAGGATTAATATAATCTAATCCTTCCATGTAACCTGAAAGAGTAGGATAATCTTTTGGATTTCCATATTTAGTATTCATTGCTAATGAAAACTTATCCCCTGTGGATTGAGTTTGGGTTTGTAAGTTTTTTAATGATAACGGTTGTTTTTGAGCATCTACTGATGCTTTAAGTTTACTTTGTCTATTATTATATTCTTCTTCTAAATGTTTTTGGTTATATTGTTTAGTATACTCAGCAGCTTTTTTTAATTCTTCAGTGGATAGTTTTTTATTACCTGTTGTAATTGATGATGTACTATTTGTTTGTGTTACAGGATATGTTTTTGTCATATCTTTTTTACTCCATTCATATTTACCTCCATTAGTAAATTGTTTTATTGAACCTCCATTTCTAGCCATTGGAAGTTGTTCTTGTGAAGATTTATTTTCAGATATACTATTTAACATTTCATTATACATTGGTGATTGTTGCCAATTTTTCAAAAAGTTATTAGCATCTACAAAAGAGTCTTCTATTTTTTTCTTTTCTACGACCTCTCCACCTTTAACATATTTCTTTAACTTAGGTTTTGTTTTAACTTTAATCTTTGCCATATCTTTATTTTGTATTCTTCACAGTTCGTGAATTGTGAAATTATATTATTTTACCTAGTTCTTTTAGTATTGTTTCAAACTTTTCTTTAGTATCATATTCCGTTAAGATTGTTTGATTCTTTGTTTTATATTCTATGTTATAGAATTTATTTTGAGAGTTAAATGACTGAACCGAGATAATAGGTTCACAAATATACAAATGAAGTAAATCATTTATATGAATTGTAAATATATCTCCTATTAAATTTATTTTTACTTTCATTAAGAAAGGAATTCTAACTTGTACTTAACTGAATTTATTTTACTTTTTACCATATCCAAATCATTAACTATTTCAGAAAAAGGTAATTTAGATTGAAGAGTTGTAATACTCATTTTAATATCTTCTAGAAATGTAATTGCTTCTTGTACAGTGTTTAATGGTTTAGATACATTATCAGGAATAACTATAATTCTACAAACTGCTCCTTGGTAGCTTTCTACGAGTGAATCTGAAAAATCATGGAATTCATCATAAGCCTGTAATGCAGAGTGAGCTGCAAAAGAACCTTGTCCTTTTATTTTTAAATGCAATTTATGTAAAGATTTTGCTGCATTCATTAGATGTTCAGCACATTCTCCTACTTGAGAATCTAGAGATATTTCTGTCATTTTTTCTTTCTTAGGAGCAGTTCCTTTAAATACTATTTCTTTCATTTTATATATTTTTTTGCTAATTCTAAATATTTTTTACGGTCTTCAAGTCCGTTGAGACCCCCATTGATTTTCTTGGTAATAGTTATTATATCATCTTTATCTGCATAGATATTTAGACTTTTTTCTATTGTCCAAAACCAACCTGATACATCTACAGCATATTTTGTAGCTACTAAATTTGGATTTCCTATAAAGTCTTGTTTTTTATATTTGCCATATTTATCATAGTTAGCTCTACCTGTTAATTGTATTAATCCTCTACCTTTAAATCTTTTTCCATCTCCTGCAATAATATTACCTAAATCTCTTCTATTTTCATAAGCTTGTCCAGAAGCAATTTCTTCAAGGTATCTAAATCCTCCTGATTCATGCAATACTTGAGATAAGTAATGTTGAACTCTTAATGGAGTATTTATTTCATAGAGAGCTATTGTTTCATTCAGTAGTGGAAGAATATAATCTATCCTTTGTTCTGAAGTATAGGGAGAAATTAGTTTTATTTGTTCTTTTGTGATTATCATTGATTTATATTATTTGTTCTAGTTAATGAGAATCTATGATTGATTTGATATTCAGAGTGGATGTCATTTATTAATCTTATAATATGATAATCAGATGTTAATTTTCTCTTCAGTGGTTGTGGTGAGTAATCTATTGAAAGAGGATTAATATTTGTATAAGATGGGTTATCACAATTATAAAGCATTAAGTTAGAATTAGGTTTAGCTACATCATAGAATTGGTTAAACTGATAACCATTTTCAACATATTCTACTAGGATAGACCTTGAATCTTGATTTTGTTTAGGATACATAATAGATAACCTTCTATCATTTTTCTCTTTAAGTACTAATTCTAATAAACCAGAAGTTTGTTTTTGATTATATACTATTGCCTTATTATATGTTAGAGAGTTAATTAATGAAGAAGATATGTTATCTGTATATCTAAGGAAATCAGAAGTATATCTAACTGATTGTAATTGTTTATTTTGTAACTTAGATGGTACAGGAAACTCAAACATAAATGGTTCTAATTTACCATAGAATACTTGGAAAGATTTCTTAGTAAGATTATGATGCCATAAACCTTCCTTAGAAGGAGAATCAAAAGAATAGTTTATTCCTGAAGAGAAATATCTATTGTTTGATACATAATAGTTTGGAGTATAGGTATGGAAAGATACAAAACTATCTTGAGCAGGACTGAAACTGATAGTCCAAGATTTATTACAGAAGAATTTATCTGATTCTACTGTAAATGTTTCATTTTTATAATGGAATAATGTCCCATCATAAGTAACTACTCCTTTATATTCAGGTTTAAGTTCTACATCTCTTTTAGTGAAGAGAACTCTTTTAAATCTTGCATCATAAGTAATAGCCATCCCTACATACTTATAGTTATTGGTTATATCAAACCCAGGGAAATCATTTAGTATTTTAAATGGTAAGTTTTCTTTGAACCACCATTCTTCTTCAGGTTTTACAATATTCTTAATACCTCCTGCTTCTTTTAACACTTGACCCCTCTTATTATCTACCCAAAAAGTACCAAACTCTGTAGAAGTAATTGCAGGTGTTTGAGAACCTCCAAATCCTAAATCAGTTTGAATAAATTGAGTAGGGGCTTGTTGATTAAATAAATCATTATTACCTACAGTAGCAGTGGCTACATTTGTAGTTAAAGATATATAAGAATTAAATATTGATGCCCTATCTTCTTGTATAACTAATACTTTACCATTTTCTATTCCCTTGATAATTAATAATTTACCTCCTGATTTAGGAAATTCATAATAGTTATTAGGAAGGGATATTAGATTTCCATCATATATATCATTTTGGTCATTATCTTGTAGAGAATAAATTAATCTATTTGGATGTGAAACCTTACAATCAGATTTACTTTGAGAGAAATCATTATTTAAGATAATGTTAGGATTCTCTTTATTTTGTTTAGAGTAATCATTATTATAAAAATAATAATTATCCTCACTCATAGGTACAAAGAACTCTTGAGTCCATTCATTAATATCTCCTACATTTGGATAAAAGTCTTTTTCTTTTATATTTTCTCCATGTCTTAAATCTAGATTATAATCTGATTCACAAAGAAATGAAGTAATACCATAAAAAGAATGAACATATTTACCTTTAAGAAATAAATCATTTCCTAAATCTGCTTTAGTTTTACCTACAATAATACCTACTGCAATAGGTAGAGAAATTACACCAAAAGATGCACCTGCAAATGAACCTAATATAGCTGCACCTAAACCTGCATCCTTCCAAGATTTTCCATCAGAAGATTTACATATAAAGTTGTAATCTACTTTACTATTTGATTGTACAGCTACATCTCCAAATAATGCTTGAGTGGTTCCTGTATAATCTAAGGAAGTAGGATAATCCATCCAAAATCTAGGATAACCTATATTTGGCAAGAGGGATAATTGAATATCTTGATTTATTGGTGAAACTTGAGTAGCAGAGGAAGGAATTACTCTATCCTCTAAGAAGAGAGGAGTTTTTCTTTTCTTTGTAAATCTATTAATATATGTATCTCCACCAAAAATAGTATCACAAACAGAATCTTGATTAGGATTAGACCATTCAATTCTTCCATTATAGCCTGTATCTAACCATTCAATATTATCTATTTGACCATATTGAGAAGGTAGATTATTTTTCATTGCTCCATAATAAGAAGCTATATTTCCTGTTACTCCTGATGAAACATCACAAGAAGGAAATTGTCTTCTACTATCATCTGTGTTAATAGTCTTTTGGAAAAAAGAATCTCTATCCAATTCTATAAATACAGAAGAATCTCTCTTAAAGTTATTAAATCTTATATTACCTTTAGAAGTTTTTACATTTAATACACCTGGTTTTACATATTGAGAATTAAGAATAGTTCTTCTTACATTCTCTAAAGGTACTTCTATATTTGTAGAGTATTTACCTACACCTACATAATAAGTTGCATAATTTCTGTATGGAGTAAATTTTTTAATTATCTCATACCATTCAGCATAATGTGAATACATTCTTACAGGAGATAGAATATTTTCCCCTACAAGTGCTAGAATTAAACCTAAAGGAATAGCTGTACCTGAACCAACTACTGTAATAGGTAAAGATAATGTAGCATTTACCATACCATTCAGAGCTTCAAAAGCTGCTTCTACTGAAGCAAAACCTATAGCTGCTGAAATAATACCTGCACCTATATATTGATATTTTGTATTATTTCTAAGTTCTATATAATTACCTATTGCTTTACCTGTTAATTCTGCTTCTAATTTTAATTCTACTCCAAGAGCAGGATTATTAAAGGATAGATTAGGTGCATCAAAGGTGTATTTATTATTTTTAAAGTCTTGTCCTGTAAATGGATGTCTTAGAAAGTTATTATCATCTAGTTGACTAAGATTTTTTATTCTCTTATTCTTAATAAAAACATTTACTCCATTTACTCCAACACCATTATCATTAAAAGGAAAGTTAGGAGAAAGGATTTTATTACCTGTATTATAGATATTATCTTTATATTCCCATATATCATAAAGTAGACCTTTTGCAATAATAGATTGATTACCTCTTCTATTACTTCTATAAATCCTGTAACCACAGATTTCATTCTTTTCATCTTCAGTTATTAGCCCTAAACTTACTGCATTATTTAATGCATGTTTTATATCCTTTACAGATATACGGATTCCTTTTGGATATATTTTATTTCCTTTTACAGATAGGTTATTTGTTACAACACCTTTTTCCTCAAAGTATTTTACTACAGAGTTATCAGGGAATTTGAAATGTCTAATTGGTTTACCTGCTAAATCTCCCCATAATTCTTCATTACAAGGATAAGTTTCTTGGGATTCCCAATAAGCAAATTCTCCATATTTATCTGGTTGGGGTTTACATGAATTTTGAGGTACACCAAGATAAGTTACTTTACAAGTCTTAGTTAATTTAACTACACCTGGAATAGTGTAGGAAATAGAAGTTGCTGGAGGAGGAGTTACTACACAAAGTTTAAAACTCATTTGTTTACAACAACTCACTACTGTTGTAGAAGGAGGGGGAAAATAACCCCCTACTTTTACTAAATACGCTTGTCCTGAATTTAATCCTACTAAAGTTAAAGATATACCTTGTGAGGTAAATATTGGATAAGATTGTATAGGATTTGTGGTTTGATTTGTTGGATATATTTGTAAACCTAAAACTCCATTTGAATCTACTTCCCATACTTCTAAGGTAGCATTATTATTATGTCCTTGACAAGTAGTTCTATCTGTAGATAATACAATACCTACAGCACCATCTTGATTATTAGCATAAAATTGATACCATGAATCTGTACCTGCAATAAATGAACCGAAAGTATCTATATCTGGGCATTTAGATGTACTGGATTGAACCACTAATGTTGCATTTGCTGGGTCAGTATTGGATTTTTGTTCAAGCCATCCTTCAAACCCTTTTTCTGCTTGTTTATCTGGGTCTCCATATTTCTTACAAGGTGATGGACTATAAGGATAACTTTGTGGAGCAGGTATAGCTGCATTAGATTTAACTAATGAATATGTATTTACTGTATATGTAGTTTCTTCTGATACAATTTCTATAGATGTATCATCTGAAGTAGGGTCAAGCACTGGGGTAATTGTTTCTACAGTTGCATCAGGAGGATAATTAGGAAGTAGATTATCACAATCACATAAACCAATTTCTGCTTGAGTTGCTTGGTCTGTAGCTAGATTTTGTAATTGATTAGATGGACTATTCATCCAAGTTAATAAATCTTGTACCTCTTGAGATGTTTGTGGAGGATATACAATATTTGATGGAGGATAAATCCAAAAAGAAGGATTTGGTATTGTATAACCTTTCATTAGGAATTCCTCTGAAATACAATCTACTTCATCAATTACTTCTACTAAGGTTTGTCCTTCAGTTGGAGTTTCTACACAAATAGCATCTCCTACTACAGATGCAGTGTTATATACTTGCCATCTTTTATTTTTTATTTGCGTATCACAAGAAGAGTTTTGAATTACATCTGGATTAGTTTCAGGTAATTCTTCTAAGTCATATTCTGTTGCAGGTCTTGAAACAAATGGGAATACGTTTGTAGTTTTACCATTAATTTTTGTAAAACCTATACCTAATCCATAAACTTCATCCCCTAAATAACTTACATTATTTTGAGCAATAATAGGATTTGAGTAAGAACCTTCATCCATTTCTACTGTTTGCCATTGTACAGGTATGGAATTTACTACTGGTTGAAGGTTTAATATTCTTGATTCTTCTAGGTTATATTGAAATAAATATCCATTAGATTCTGCTACAGATTTAGCCTTAGTATAATAAGGTCTTTCTTGTAGGATTTCATCTATGGATAGAGTTTGTTGAATATTTTTATCCACTCCTGTATATACATAAGTAAAATTAGGAGAAGTTACTTCAAATGTTTCTACCAAGTAAGGGGTAGTTACATTATTTATAGTTTTTAATACTACTAGATTGAAATATCTAAAGTCAGTATTAAGGTTATTTATTTCTAGTTTGATGGATTTAGCTATTGGATAAGCTGTATCTACAGTAATTGTTTTGTCAAAGAGAGGTATTGGGTTGGAAGCATAGTAATAATCAGTAATTTTATTACTTCTTACATCTGAATAACATAGGTTAAATTGATATACACCTGCTTGATTTTGTCCTCCTGATACTATATCTGTTGCTGTTATTTCAGGATAACAAGATTCTGGGAATATCTTAATTTTATCACAATCCAATTCATTTGTCTCAATTAATGGACAATTAGATAGATTAACTTTTGGGAAGTTATCATAATCTATATATCTAGGAGGATTCTTAAAATCATTAAAATAGATTCTAATATTACAATCATCTACTTTTACCCATGCAGAAATAGGATGGTCTACATCAAAGTTAAGACAATTACTATTTACAAAAGTATGATATTGAGATATAGGATGTCCTGTAGGATTAACTAATATATTCTCAATACACTGTTCTTGAATATCAGGTTTATCTGTATAGGTAGAATCATAAATAAATCCAATCTCTGATTCTAGAGTTAAAGGATTTGTAAGAAAGAGGAATGTAAGTGATAAAGAAGGTACAATAGAAGTATTGATAACTTTAAATCCCTCTTTGAATTTAGTAGCAAGTAATGTGGAAGATTCATTAGTAACTAAAGCATAGTTTCCATTATACATAGAAAGCATACCATTTACCATAACTATGTAATTACCCTCCTTGATAAAGGAAGGTGTAGTAAATGTCATTCCTACTTGTAATATATTTATATTCTGTTCCATTAGTAATGTTTACCACTCATAACTTCATAAGCTGCCCAGCGTTTTCTAGATTTTCTAGCCATTTCTACAGCTTTATTGAATGAAGGCATTTTAGAATAATTAAGTGCTTCTTGCATATACATATCTCTATCCTGTCTTAAAGCTTGTACTTTTCTTTCAATATTTACATCATTACCATTTAACCAAGTCATATAAAAGAAATAGTGCATTAAGTGATACTCTATTGCTCTTTGAATAATTGGTTCTTCTGGTATTAAAGGTAATCCTGTTTCAGGGTCTTCAGGATATGCATAATATTTTAAATAAATTACAGGTTCTTGTAGGGTAGAATGTAGATATTTTTTTGTTCCTTGTTGAGATATTGTTATTTCGTAAGGGGATTTTGCAAATAGGTTTTTGCATTTATCTGTACAGATTTGTTGACCTATTGATTTTTTATTTCTTAGAGTAAGTAGAATTGGTCTATTCCAAGTAAAGCTATTCTCTTTTCCAGGTACTACATATTCTTTAATAGTTACTTTATCTAGAACATGTTCATTGTTGTTATTACAAGGTGTGGATTGGATAATTACTCCATTAGAAACAACATCTCTAATCAAGTCATTAGAACAATCAGGTGTTTGACAGATTCTTTCTTTTTGAGTTTCAGAATAAAGTACAAAATTAGATTGAATTATTGGAGTAGAAAAACTTACAGGATGTGCATCACATAACCATGCAGAATCTAACATATAGAAATTACAAGGAAGAGGTGCTTTATGATTTTCTAGAGTAACTATTGCATCAATCATCTCATAAGCAGCTATACCTAATTTGTTAATTACTAAAGAAACTTCAGCAAAAAAAGCACCTTCATCCAACAATCCATTATTTGTATATACAGATAATTGGTCAGATATTTTAGCAAATAATGTATCAGTTGGAATTAAGTTGTATTCTGAGTTCATCTTCTTCTTCTTGTTTAGCTTTCTTTTTTAATTCTTTTTGGTACTTTCTTTCCTCTTTATCCTTCTTTAATCTCTCTCTAAAATCAGAGAATTGCCATTCGTAATAATCTTTACCTGTTACAATTTTCTCTCTAAGTAGTTTATTTAACCATGCTCCAGGTCTAAGTTCATATAATTCTGCTTTAGAAGTTTTACAGTTTCTAGAGTTAAACCATATAATCTTATACATATAAAAGAAAGAATGTAGATTTATATGAGGTGTACCTTTTTGATGGTCTCTATAATAAGAGAGAGCTTTTTCATACCTTTTTTTAAATGTTTCCTTTAAGTAATCTGGGATAGGTAGATTTTCAATCATCTCTAATTTATCTATTGTATCTCCCTTTAGACATTTAGGTAAGAATTTAGATACTATAATAATACCATTATCTTTTATTCTAAATCCATCAGCATTATTTATTACCCATTCTCCAATAAGTTTATTGGATAAGTTCATTACAGATTTAATAGTTTTATCTGATAAATCTTTTTCTGTTAAATTTAATCTTTCTCTTACTCTTTCAAAGAAAGTTTTATCTAGTACTGTATCTTTTTTGAATTTCATGAACCAAATATTTGTATATCCTTTTTAGAAGTTTTATCCTCTGGAGAGTTATTCATGTTTGGATATTGGTCAGAAAATAATCTAAGGAATGAATTATTCAATTTATTAAGTAATTCTTTCTTTACATCAGAGATAAGATAAGTAGGAATAACTATTTCATAATCTAAAGGAGATGTACATAATACAGGTTGTTCTTTACAAGATTCACAAGTTTTAAGTAATTTAAACTTCTCTACTTCATATTTATCCATAAAGTATGCTTCCATCCTTACTACTTGAATAGGTAAATCTATTCCTTTTGGTACAGGGATATATAAATAATTATCAATTAAGTAATAATAGTATTTGTTTTTATCTTTATACTTTCTCTTCTGTTTGTTATTCCATTCTCTAGGAGTAACAGGGTCAAAGAAATAAGCAAAGTTTACAGAAGCTACGTGTTTAATAATATTGCCAAAAGAGTAAGTATATGTATCAGGAAGTCTATTTACAGATTTCATTACTTTATCACACAATCTAACATCTATTTCAGAACATTGAACTACATCTATTTCTTCTAATTCAATACAATCTAAATCCGTCCAACCTTCTGATATTTTAGATAACTTTTTTTTTGCATCGTTATCGGACTTCAAAAAATCAGCAACAATATTTTGAGCTTCATAGAAGATATATCTAGGTGGAATAAAATCATCTGCTGTGACAGCTCTAATAGAAGTCTGTATATCAGATATGAATTGTTTCCAAGTTTGTTTCATTTTTAGGTATATTAAACGGAGTTAATGTAAATAAAAAAAGCGATGTTATAAAAATCATCACTTTTTTTAGTTAAAATTATTATAGGTTGAAATTACATTTTAAAGTTAAATTCTGCATACTTTCCTTGATTTGGAGTAAATACCATACATTGGATAGCTTTTTTATTCTGACAAAATCCAGATTGTTTATGCCAAATATCATTAGATGTAGGACTTCCTAATACCCTAACCTCAATTCCTGCAAATTCCCCTCTATCATCTAAGTACTGTTTTCCTCGATTATGATGCAGGTGTCCGAGCAAGATGTGGTGATGTTCTGTATTTGAAAATACTTCTTTGCCTTCTGTAGCAAATAGTAGAGGTAATCTCTCTACACCTTTATCTCCATGCGTAAAGCAAAATCCATTATTATTCCATTTATAGTAGATTCTTGTATCTGTTTTATTTAATACTTTAACTTGACTATCTTTTTTATAAATTCTTCTAATTCCCTCTCCAAGGCAAAACTCAGAGTCAAAACTATGATTACCTCTTACATTTATAAATGTAATTTTAAGACTTAATCCTCTTCCATAATCAATAATATCTGTAATTAAATCTAACCCATTAGTAAAAGCATCCTCAAAACTATCTTGGGAGTCAAGTTGTGTATTATTCCATGTTTGGGATTTAGAGGTATCTGTATGGAGCATATCTCCTGTATTAAGTACCAATACTTCATCTGCTCCTGAATCATTTGCTAAACTTAATGCATAAAATACTCTTGCTTTTAAAGATTCAATATAACCCTCTCTTTGGTAATTTCCGAGATGAATATCAGCTAATGATATTAGATACAAGGAAGATTCTACAGAAGTATCTTTAACTAATTTCTGACTGTTTTTTGAAGGATTTTCTAAGATTGTTTTATTGTACTTAGAAACAAAGTTCTCAAACTTTTCTTCATAATTACTAGCTTCAATACCTGTAATAGCCTGTAAATTTACAGAGATAGAATATTTACCACTAGGAGTAGTTTTGTGCCAGATTTGAGAGATTCTGTATTTAGTAGTATCAATTTTGAAGTGTTCTATTACTTCTTTTTCTGAAGGGATGTTATCTGCTGTAAAGTGAAATTCAGATGTTCCTTTTAGTTTGTCTTCCTTCCCACTTAGGTAGATAAATTTTTGAGCAGGGTTTGTTGTGGTTACAGAGATTATGTTTTTAGCTTTTAGTTTTCGGAATCTGCTTCTTAGGTATTCTGAATCAGAAGTTTGTTTTGTTTCTTTTTTAAATAAGTCTAGAATTTCTGACCATTTAAAATCTTTAGATTGTCTAGAGGATTCAATAAAGTCTTGATGTTTTAGTAGAAATACATCTACTATTTCTCTGATATTACTCATTATTTGCTTTTTTTGTTTGAAAAGTCTGAAAATGGAAAAAGGTAAACCTCCTCTGCTTTTGACTTAGGGTTTACCTTTAATTTAATATGATATGTCTTATTTCTATTATGTTGTACAGCTACAACATCATGCATTTTAAATAGAGGGATAATTTCCTCTGTGTCTGCATTATAAAGGATTTCAAATTTAAGAATTCTACCTTTATATCTTAATTCTGCTATATCTTGTTTCATTGAATGTAAATATAAAGTAAGAAAACAAGAAAACCAAATAATTTATGATTTATTATAATTATTTGTTAATGACTGTTAAATACTTTTAAGTTTAATTATTTTGGTTTATTATTGTGCCATGAGGTAAACATCTAATTTCAGTTTCTTTAATGAAACACTAGAAGTAGTGAGGTCAAACATTCTTTGAAGGACTTACAAAATGGAGTACAATCCTAAAGGTTACTCCTATCTATAACCTAGACTTTACAATTTTCCATTGCCCACATCTAGACTTTTATAGATGGTATGTCCAAATTTCAGTCTCAAAAGAAGGTAGACTCTTCATTATTTTAAAATTGTGGGTGGGCTTACTCTGATTTGAAGAATCTCTAGTAATTCTTTTTCTGAATATTTCTCAATTTGAGCATTATACAATCTAAGTATAGA
>Ga0208826_1001267_pt1 | contig 21814 bp, 17 predicted proteins | sample AD_UKC115_MetaG_FD_184451 | JGI IMG/M metagenome (GOLD analysis project Ga0208826, IMG submission 184451) | Active sludge microbial communities of municipal wastewater-treating anaerobic digesters from Hong Kong - AD_UKC115_MetaG (SPAdes)... | ecosystem: Engineered > Bioreactor > Anaerobic >...
TTTCGGCCCCGCAAGCAAAATGTGCCCTTTTCGGATTCCGTTTTGGGCCCCGCAAGCGAAATGTGCCCTTTTCGGATTCCGTTTTGGGCCCCGCGAGCAAAATGTGCCCTTTTCGGATTCCGTTTTCGGCCCCGCGGACGAAATGTGCCCTTTCGGATTCCGAATGACATTTTACGTAAGACCGTCATTGCATAATCCACAAGTTTTTCCGACCTTTCGGGAGAAATAGAAAAGCAATGGAACAACACGAGCATCATCACGAGATCAACCAGCAGAACTACCTCAACAAGGCATTCATATTCGGCATCATCCTGAATTCAGTCTTTGTCGTAGCAGAATTCATAGCAGGTATAGCTGTCAATTCGGTCGGTCTGCTGTCCGATGCAGGTCACAACCTGAGTGATGTAGCTAGTCTAGCGCTCGCCATGTTCGCCTTTCACATTGCAAGAAAAGCCTCCAGCAGCAAATTCACCTACGGATACAAAAAGGGCACAATCCTCGTGTCGCTCATCAATGCTGTGGTGCTGATGGTTGCCGTTGCCTTCATCATCATCGGAAGTATCAAGAAATTTACCGATCCTCAGCCGGTCAACGGTGGCGTAGTCTCTTGGGTGGCAGCGATCGGCGTGGTCGTGAACGGCATAACAGCCTGGCTCTTCATGAAAGATAAAGACAAAGATCTGAATGTAAAAGGCGCCTATCTTCACATGGCTGCCGATGCATTGGTTTCGATCGGAGTCGTCGTCTCGGGTATCGTCATCTCCAAAACCGGTTGGAACGTCATCGACCCGATCGTCGGACTTGCCATTTCCTGCATCATCATCTATTCCACATGGTCGCTACTTCGCGACAGCGTCTGTCTGGCTTTGGACGGCGTTCCGTCAGATCTCGACACCGAGAAAATCATTGCCGAGCTAAAACAAACGCCGGGCGTCAAAGAGATCCATCATATCCACATCTGGCCCATCAGCACTACCGACACAGCTTTCACCGCTCACATCGTCATCGACGACATCGAACAGATGGAGAACATCAAGAACAACTTAAAAGACCGTTTGAGAAAAAACGAAATCAGTCATGCCACATTGGAATTCGAAACAGCCACCTGCCAATGCCACGAGCATAACGAATTCGGCGATGCCGAGACACCGTCGTAATTCCACACCTCTAAATCGTTGATTATTTAAAGCAACGCGTAATCCACAACCTGCTTGATATCGTCCACATAATGGAACGTGAGGCCATTCAGATATTCAGGCTTGATCTCATCCACGTTGCGTTTGTTCTCGCTACAGATAATGATATCGGTAATACCTGCACGACGCGCCGCCAATAGTTTCTCACGGATTCCTCCGACAGGAAGCACCTTTCCACGCAGTGTGATCTCGCCCGTCATTGCCAGATTAAGACGGACACGTCTTCCCGTGAAGGAAGAGACAAGCGATGTGACCATCGTCACTCCGGCACTCGGTCCATCCTTCGGGATGGCCCCTTCGGGCACATGGATATGCACATTCCAATTCTCGAACATCTCTTCGGGAATATTGAAATCGGCCTGGTGCGAATGGATATATTCCAAAGCCAGCATGGCAGATTCCTTCATCACGTCACCCAAGTTTCCGGTGAGAGTCAGTTTGCTGCCCTTACCTTTGCTCAGGCTGGATTCCACATAAAGGATCTCGCCTCCTACCGCCGTCCACGCCAATCCGACAACGACGCCGGTATATTCATTTCCTTGATATTTTTCCCGCTGATATTCCACTTCGCCCAGATATTCATGCAGATCGTTCGGGCCGATATTGAATGGAGGCAGTGCCTCGTTGGAAGCCATTTTCTTGGCTGCACGCCGCATGATCTTGGCAATCTTCATGTCCAATTCACGTACACCGCTTTCACGGGTGTAGGATTCGATAATCCCCTGAAGTGCCGTCTTACGGAAACGAACGCCCTTCTTGGGCAGACCGTTTGCAGCCAACTGCTTCGGTACAAGATGACGCTGCGCAATTTCAATCTTCTCCTCCGTGATATAACCCGGCACCTCGATCATCTCCATTCGGTCGAGCAGCGGCTGTGAGATGTTGTTGATATTGTTGGCCGTGCAGATAAACATCACGTGGCTCAGATCATAGTCGATATCCAGATAGTTGTCATGAAAAGAATCGTTCTGTTCCGGATCGAGCACCTCGAGCAATGCCGACGAAGGATCGCCATGCATATCTGCCGTCACCTTATCAATCTCATCCAGTACAAACACAGGATTGGAAGTCCCGGCTTTCTGGATATTGCGAAGGATACGTCCCAACATCGCGCCCACATAGGTACGACGATGACCACGGATCTCCGCTTCGTCATGCAAACCACCGAGAGACATACGAATATATTTCCTTCCCAAGGCTGCCGCAATGGAATGTCCCAGCGAAGTTTTGCCCACGCCCGGAGGACCATAAAGACAGAGAATCGGCGACTTCATATCGCCCTTCAGCTTCAAAACAGAAAGGTATTCGAGGATACGCTCCTTCACCTTATCAAGTCCATAGTGATCTCGGTTGAGAATCTTCTCTGCCCGATCCAGGCTGAAGTTGTCAACGCTATATTCCTCCCAAGGCAAGGAAACGATCGTATTAAGGTATTCAAACTGTACGGAATATTCCGGCGACTGCGGATGGAGCCGTCCAATCTTTTCAATCTCTTTATCGAAAACGCCAGCCACATCCTTCGACCATTTCTTCTGCTCCGCTTTGCGCCGCAGTTCCGTAATCTGAGGATCCTCCTGATTGTCGCCCAGCTCCTCACGGATCGTCTTCAGCTGCTGTTGCAGGAAGAAATCCTTCTGCTGTTTCATGATCTCGATCTGCGTCTTCTTCTGAATAGAGTCTTTCAGCTTCATCAGATGCTCTACGCGAGAAAGGATGCCGAAGAGGTTCATGGCACGATCCTTGAGTTTGTCATCCTCGAGTAAAGTCTGCTTCTCAGAAGAGGTGGCAGGGAAATTGGCCGCGGAGAAGTTCACCATATAACGATCGTTCTTGTTGCCCTTCAAAGCAGAGACGATATCTTTGGGAACAGATGGATTGGCCTGCATCAGACGAATCGTGATGTCTCGGATGCCAGTGACAAGCAGTTTGAATTCGTCGTCGCTGCTCTTCGGCATCACATCATCCATCTGTTCGATGTGTCCTTTCATATAAGGCATATTGGCCGTCAGGCTATCCAGCTTGAAACGTTTCTTTCCCTGGAAGATAGCCGTTGTGGAACCATCGGGCAATTCGAACACACGCACGATGTCCGCAAGTACTCCCACATGATAAAGATCGTCATAACCAGGATCCTCCACGTCTGCATCTTTCTGACTGACCACACCAACTACAGCGTGGTTGCGTACGGCGTCATCCACAAGACTCTTCGACTTGGGACGAGCTACGATGACAGGAAGTGCCACACCGGGGAAGAGCACAAGATTGCGGAGCGCCAGGATTGGCACCTCATCACCGATCTTATCAAGACCCTGTGTAAAATCATCATCTGCTTCGTTATCACTGAGAATAGGCATGACGAAACCAATGCTGTCGTCATCAGAATCCAAGGAGATATCGCTGGTAAATATGTCTTTCTTTTTTTTCATTCTAGTACTGAAAGAGTCGGATATAGTTCGTTTTATGCGCCAAAGGTAATGATTTTCGATGAAATCCATTTAATTTTGCAGTGCTACATTATATATAAAGGATCCATGTCGAACCCCTACTTTCAGTTCAAACGCTTCACTGTCTGGCATGACCGCTGCGCCATGAAGGTCGGCACGGACGGCGTACTGCTGGGTGCCTGGACGGATGTTTCCCATGCTCACCACGTGCTGGATGTAGGAACAGGAACAGGATTGGTGGCTCTGATGCTTGCCCAACGTTCCGATGCGAATTTCGACGCCATCGACTTGGATCAGGATGCTTGCATCCAGGCCGAATCCAATACGCAAGCCTCTCCTTTTATCGGACGAATCACGGTCCGTTGCATTCCCTTCGAGAATTATACGGAAAGCTGTGAGACGAAATACGAACTTATCGTCAGCAATCCTCCCTACTTCGTCGACTCACTGAAATGCCCCGACAAGCATCGTACCGCGGCGCGACACAATGACACACTTCCGCTCCTCCAATTGCTCGAAGGGAGTCACCGTTTGCTCACCGAGGAGGGGACACTCGCACTGATCCTTCCCTACGACAGGAAGAGTGAACTGGAATTCTGTATGGTCAAATGCGGCTTCAGCTATCGCAGACTCACGGAAGTCATCACCGTCGAAGGTTCGAATCCACGGAGAATCCTCGTCGAAATCGGGATGAAACGTACGGAACCGAAGATTGACCGTCTCGTCATCGAACGGCCACGGGGAAGCTACACGCCGGAATTCGTACAGCTGATGAAAGAGTACTATTTAAAGATGTAAGGCAATTTCTTGTCGAAGAATCGCGAGACATCACCAAAGAACTGATAAACCTCATCCGAGAAAGGTTCCTTCTCAGGAGTAAACACAGTAAGAGCTTGCGGTTCTACCGTGACATTGATACAGGCATCCGCCATCACAGGTTCGCCGTCAAGGTGCATCCATCCGCCATGCTGACGGATAATGGAGACACGCTTCGCCTTCATCGTCTGGATCTTACTGTTGCGATCAATCTGTTTGGTGAAAAGTTGAATGGCCAAAGGCGCAATGTCGAGCGGGCCGAAGGGCTTCAGGATCGTCAGATCCATCTCGCCATCCTGGAAATTGGCTTGGGGCGCAATGAACGCATTGTTGCCATATTGCGAAGCATTGGCACACGCCACCAGAAACGCCTTCTCGTTGAGCGTATGATCATCCACCTTCAGTTCATATACTTCGGGACGATAGTTGAGATACTCTTCCACCGTCTTCCTCACATAGGTAATGGAACCACGCCGTTTCACATCGGCAAACTTCTGGCTGACGGCCGCATCAAAGCCTACGCCGCATGTGCAGAAGAAAGGACGTCCGTTGGCACGACAGCAATCGATTACGATGCGATGGTTCTGCATGAAGATATCCAGGGCACGCTTCGGATCCATCGGAATATGTAGATCGCGCGCCAGTCCGTTGCCAGAACCTTTCGGAATGATACCCAGCACTGCCTTGGAATGAATCATCGAACGTGCCACCTCGTTAACCGTGCCATCACCGCCCACAGCCAGAATAACGGAAGCTCCGTCATCCACAGCCTGACGTGTGAGAACAGAAGCATGACCAGCATACTCCGTAAAAGACACATGAAGTTGAAGATTCATTTTGGCGCACGCTTCTTCAATCATCTTGGGAATCTTTCTCTTAGAGCCTACACCCGAAATAGGATTTATGATAGCCTCTACCTTCACTTTGGTTCCTTCCATTCAGTTCATTTCTTGTTTAGGCTACAAAAATAACGCTTTTATAAATCTTTTGCAGCAATAATGACAGTTTAGATTTTTTTTACTACTTTTGCGGCTGTTACAAATACAGCGATCAGGAAATAATTGGAATCTCTTTATTACTAAAATATGAAACTTTTACAAGAGAAACTTTCTAAGTACGATGAGCCACAAAAGGCCATGGCCGCAGGTATATACCCCTATTTCAGAATGATTGAGAGTGATCAGGATACCGAGGTCACAATCAATGGAAGAAGGGTCTTGATGTTTGGCTCAAATGCCTATCTTGGTCTGACTAATCATCCAAAGCTTAAAGAGGCTGCCATTGCAGCTGTCAAGAAATATGGTACGGGTTGTGCCGGATCACGTTTCCTCAACGGAACGCTCGATCTGCATGTACAACTGGAAAAGCGTCTGGCCGAATTTGTCGGCAAGGAAGACGCCATCACCTATTCTACCGGATTTCAGGTAAACCTAGGTGTCGTTTCCTGCGTTACAGGACGTGAAGACTACATCCTTTGGGATGAACGCGATCACGCTTCCATCATCGAAGGTGAACGTCTCTCCTTCTCTACCAAACTGAAATATCGCCACAATGACATGGAGTCATTGGAAAAACAATTGCAGAAATGCGAACCAAATCGCATCAAGCTGATCGTTACGGACGGTGTGTTCAGTATGGAAGGCGATATTGCCAAGCTGCCGCAAATCGTAGAACTGGCAAAGAAATACAATGCCAGCGTCATGGTTGACGAGGCTCACGGAATCGGCGTTCTGGGTGATCATGGACGCGGCGTCTGCAACCATTTCGGTGTCAGCGACGATGTGGATCTGATCATGGGAACCTTCAGCAAGTCGTTCGCTTCTATCGGCGGATTCATTGCTTCAGACAAGGACACGATCAACTACCTGCGTCATCATTCCCGTTCGTATATCTTCAGTGCAAGTAACACACCTGCCGCTACAGCTGCCGTTGGCGCTGCTCTCGACATCATGCTGAGCGAACCGGAGCGTATCGAACATCTTTGGAAACTCACACACTATGCATTGGACGGATTCCGTACGATGGGTTGCGAAATTGGTCATACAGAAACGCCTATCATCCCGCTCTTCATCCGCGACAACAACCTCACGTTCCTTATCGTAAAGGAATTGTTTGACGAAGGCATCTTTGTCAATCCGGTTGTTTCACCCGCTGTAGCTCCCGACGAAACGTTGATCCGTTTCTCTTTGATGGCTACACATACGAAGGAACAGCTTGACTTCGCGCTCACAGCCATTCACAAAGTATTCAAACAGCACGGATTGGTTAAATAACCATCTGCGATCCTTATAACGAAACCCAGGAGCCACAAACTCTTGGGTTTTTTGTTTCTATAACAGCGGAGATGGACAAAAATCAGGGTAATCAGCCTCCTTTCGTCAAAAAGCTAGAGGGAAAAATTGCCAAGTATGAAGTAATAGGCGTACACATAAATGATAAATAAAGTGTCTGACACGATGATACGTGATATACAATCGCATCAAACGTATTGGATACAAAATGACAAAAGCTGAGAAACTTTTCTTACTTTTGCCATAGAAAGAAAACAGAATGAATATGACAACCATAGAACTTGACCATAGAAAATATCAGTTGATCGAAGAGCTCATGTCTATCAATGATAAAGAGACATTGGATAAACTGAAGGAATATATTCATTCGCTGAAGAATCCATCGTCGGTAGCCGAAGGACAGACAGAATATATTACCAAAGCTGAAGTATTATCCGGGATCGATTCCGGGCTCAAAGATGTCAAAGCAGGAAACACCAGACCCATAACAGATTTGCTGAATGAATTATAATATTCTTACAACCAACACCTTCGACCATGAAGCCAAACGATTGGCGAAACACTATCCATCCTTAAAAAAGGACATAACAGATCTGTACCTTTTATTAGAGAAGAATCCACATTCGGGTATTTCTTTGGGTAATGGATTACGCAAAGTCAGAATGAAAATCGGCTCAAAAGGAAAAGGGAAAAGCGGAGGTGCAAGAGTTATCACTTTCACCATCATTGTCTCTGAATTTGAATCCAACTTAAATCTGCTGTATATATATGATAAATCAGAACGTCCGTCCATCCATAAAAAAGAAATGGAAGCATTGCTTCGCTTTAACGGACTGATCTGATTTGATAACAGTAATACGAAGAATCCAACAACGTAACACACAAAATGACAAAAGCTGAGAAACTTTTCTTACTTTTGTTGCTGATAAAATCGAATAGCGACAATGGATCTCAAATTTGATACAGGAAGTCTCCATCTCGACATAAAAGGATGCAGCAGGATTCAGGATCATCAACTGAATACCTACGATTGGCTTGCCGACATCCCTGAAGCAGCAAGTGCAACCGATTATGTGGAGGTTCAATTCAAAAATACACGCAAAGGTTATTATGTCAACAGTTCTCATCTGCCTCTACAGAAAGGCGACGTCGTCGCTGTCGAGGCAAGTCCGGGACATGATATCGGCACAGTCACTCTGACCGGGAAGCTGGTACTTCTCCAGATGCGCAAGAACAACATACGTACCACGGAAGGTGTAGAGCCCAAGAAAATCTATCGCAAGGCACGTCCGACCGATATGGACAAATTCAAGGAGGCGAAGGCCAAGGAACATGATACGATGATCCGTTCGCGCCAGATTGCAGCGGAACTGGGATTGAACATGAAGATCGGTGACGTGGAATATCAAGGCGACGGCAACAAAGCCATCTTCTACTACATCGCCGACGAACGTGTGGATTTCCGTCAGTTGATCAAAGTGCTGGCTGATGCCTTCCATGTTAAGATCGAGATGAAACAAATCGGTGCTCGTCAAGAGGCCGGACGAATCGGCGGAATCGGTCCTTGCGGACGGGAACTCTGCTGTTCCGGTTGGATGACGAACTTCGTCTCCGTTGCTACGAGCGCCGCACGTTATCAGGATATCTCCACCAATCCACAGAAGCTGGCCGGACAATGTGCCAAACTGAAATGTTGTCTCAACTACGAGGTGGACGACTACGTAGAAGCCATTCATCACCTGCCTTCTCGAGAGATTGTACTGGAGACCAAAGACAATACCTATTATCATTTCAAGACCGATGTCTTCAAACAGGAGATCACCTATTCGACAGACAAATCGTTGGCTTCGAATCTGATTACGATTTCCGCACAAAGAGCGTTCGATGTCATTGGTATGAACAAGAAAGGAACGAGACCCATCTCTCTGGAAGCCGATGAGAAACCACAGCCGCCGAAACGCGATGCACAGGATATCCTCGGCCAGGACAGCGTTTCACGCTTCGACTCGACGCTGAAGAAGAAGAAAAAGAAACATGGCAACAAGAACGGCGGTAACAATGCACCAGCCAATAATGCTGCACCAAATAAAGAGGCCGCTGCTGATTCAACGCCAAACGAAGGCGAGAAGAATGAGGCAGCGAACAAGCCTGAGAACACGAACAATCGCGACAATCGTCCGCGTCCCAACGTTCCAAGGCCCAATCCGAACAATAACAATAACAATCATCCGCAGCCGAATGGACCGCGTCCACAAAATCAGCAGGGAAAAGATCAGCATCAGAGACCGGAACAGAGGAACAACGACAGACGCAACAACCATCCGCGTCCCAACAAACCTTTCAAACCGGAACAGAGAGCTGCAGCGCCCAATCCTCCACAGAAGCCAGAGGTTCAGCCTCAGCCCCAGTCTGAAAACAAAGGAGGAGAACCGGCAGCACGTCCTACGATAAACAAACCAGATAACACCAACGATGCGGCTATCCACTCTTAGTCATTTGGCTTTGGCTGTCTTCATCGCTTCTCTGACAGTGTCCTGCTCCAATTATGCCACGTTCGACCAGTATCAGTATGTTGAAAATGGAAACTGGGCTAAGGAGCAGAATTACTACTTCACATTTGAGATTAAGGATGCATCGGTTCCGTACAATGTCTCTGTCAACATACGGAACAACAACATGTATCCTTTCCAAAACCTATGGCTCTTCATTGACGACGAACAACCTTTCGGTCCGTTGCTCAGAGACACCATCGAATGCATGCTGGCCAATGACTACGGCAAATGGCTGGGAAAAGGAGTCTCCATCTACGAGACCAGTTTCCTCATCAAGAAAGCTTACTATTTTCCAATCGAAGGAGAATATACCTTTTCGCTCCGTCAGGGAATGAGAGCTAAATCCATTCCCGGAATCGAGGAGGTTGGATTACGAGTGGAAAAGCATAACGGATTTACCGAACCTTCCGCTGTGCGTCAAACCGCAGGAATATAAAAAGCAGAATCGTAAAGCCCCAAAGCGAAGAACCTCCATAGCTGAAGAAGGGCAAGGGAATTCCTATGACCGGCGTCAAACCGGTCACCATACCAATGTTGATGGCAAAGTGGAAGAAGAAAATGGAGGCCACACAATAACCATATATGCGCGAGAAATCGCTGTCCTGCCGCTCGGCCAAAACGACCAGCCGCATGATGAAGATAGCAAAGAGGATGATCACAGCCACCGATCCGATAAAACCTTCCTCCTCGCCCACTGTACAAAAGATGAAGTCTGTGTCCTGTTCGGGAACATACTTGAGCTTGGTCTGTGTGCCATTGAGAAAACCTTTTCCCTGCAGACCACCCGAACCAATCGCAATCATGGACTGATTGACATTGTATCCGGCGCCTGTCGGATCATCCTCCAAGCCGATCACCTCTTTGATACGCACCTGATGATGCGGTTCGAGGATATCGCTGAATACGTAATTCACAGAAAAAAGATAACCCAGCGAAACCAAGGAGAAGAGAGCGATCCAAATATAGTTCAGAGTCAGCTCGCGGATAGAGACAATGACGAGGAACAGAGAAGAGGCGATGACCAATCCCAAAGTGATCGCGGCAAAGTTCACCGGCATGAAGATGGAAAGGATTCCGGAGACGAGGAAAGTGAGAGCCGTGACGCCCAACATGTAAAGCATCGCGAGATAGTTCTTCCATCGGATTCCAACCATGGCGATCGAGATAGCCAGGATGATGGAACAGACGATGAGTTCGCCCAAAGGCGAGACGCCTACTGTCACAGAGGCATATTTCAGTCCGATGATGAAGAAGACGATGGCGCATATTCCCGTCAAGAGCACATATCCCGACATGCCTTCACGATAAAGAACCAGGAAGAAGGCGAGATAAACCAACGCGGAGCCAGTCTCCTTTTGCAGCATGATCAGGATCATTGGCAGAAGGAAGAGCATCATCACACGCATGAAATCTTTGCGGTTGCTCAACTTGAAACCGTAGGTGTTCATCAGCTTGGACACAGCGAGTGCCGTGGCGAATTTAGCGAACTCGGCAGGTTGGAGACGAAGCGGACCGAGCACGAGCCAGGAATGCGATCCTTTGATATCGGGCGCCATGAAGATGGTCGCCACCAATAGCAGGATCACCGCGGCATAGATAAAGTAAGCCAATATGTCGTAGAGCGAGCTGTCGAGCATCAGGATCACAAAGATGATGACAAACGAGAGCGCAATCCACATCAGCTGCGAACCCGGACGACTCGTGATGTCGAAGAAGCTCGGGCTGTCGAATCCATAGCTGGCGCCGTAGATGCTGAACCATCCTGCCACTACGAGGATGATGTAGAGCACGATGGTGAACCAGTCCACAGATTTTCGGATCTCCGTCTTTCTGTAGCTTCCCGTTCCGGTTGAATTTGTACTATATAGCTCCACTTGGCAAGATTACTGTATTTTCGATTCTTGATTCCATTGCCTCATTTCCCGTTGCCTTATCGCCATGGAAATACTTGTTCAGCATCAGACGAGCGATAGGCACAGCCACATCGGCACCGAAACCGGCATTCTCCACGAATACGGAGATAGCGATCTTCGGATTATGATACGGTGCGAAGCCCATGAACACGGAGTGATCCTTACCATGAGGATTCTCGGCCGTTCCGGTCTTTCCGCACACCTCGATATCCGGAAGGGCAACGCCTCGTGATGTACCGCCATAGGCAGTACCCGTCACGGAAGCACGCATACCGGCAGCGATATATTCATACCAGCGTCGTTCCACCTTTGTATAGCGTCGATGCGTATAGAGCGAATCGAGAGGCATTCCTTCGATCGACCTTACGACATGCGGTGTAATGAAATAGCCACGATTGGCGACGGTAGCAGCAAAGTTACAGATCTGCAGAGGCGTCGTCAAGATCTCACCTTGTCCGATGGCAATGGAGATGATGGTACTCGAGTTCCAATGCTTGTGATAGATCTTGTCATAGACCTTGCTGTTGGGAATGTAACCACGTTTCTCGCCGGGAAGATCCACGCCCAGTTTATAGCCGTAGCCCATGGAGATGATATAATTCTTCCAAATCTCGAAGGCTTTCTGCACCGATCCATAGCGACGACGGTTGTCGATCATGGTGTGGAAACCCCAAGGGAAATAGGAGTTACAGGATGTGGCCAAGGCATTCACAAGGTTGATGGGCGAAGGATGGCCGTGGCAGGCAGGATGACCGTGCAGGAACGTATAGCCATGCGCACAGGGGAAATAGGTTTCCGGTGTAATGACACCTTCCTGCAGAAATATCAAGCCTTGTGAAGGTTTGAAGGTAGAACCGGGCGGATAGCTTGCCATGATGGCTCGGTCGAAGAGCGGCTTATGCGGATTCTTCTCCAGCATCTCATGATTCTTGCCACGCATCTTTCCCACGAGCATTTCCGGATCGTAGGTCGGCGCTGAAACCATACAGAGGATCTCTCCCGTTTCCGTATCGATCATGACGATGCCGCCCAGTTTGTTCTGCATCAGTTTCTCTCCGTACGCCTGCAGATCCATATCGAGGGAAAGCGTCAAGTTCCTTCCGGACTGCGGGGCAAAGTCGGCAGCTCCGTTCAAGTATTTGCCTTTAATACGGCCATGCGCATCACGCAGCATGATCTCCACACCTTTGACGCCGCGCAGGATCTTTTCATACGAACGTTCCACGCCCGATCGTCCGGAATAGTCGCCGGAAACATAATAATCATCCTTCTCCAGATCGGAGCGGTTCACCTCGCCGATGTTGCCCAGGATATGAGCCGCATAAGGATAGTTGTATTCGCGAATCGTACGATTCTGGATATAAAAGCCGGGGAACTTATAGAGTTTCTCTTCCAGGACACCATATTCCTCGGGCGTGAGCTGGTTCATGAAGATCTGCGGAACGTAGGACGAATAGTTGGGATTGAGATGCGGATCCTTGATTTCGCGGAAGCGCTGCACAACCTGTTCTTTCGTCAGACCGACGGTACGACAGAAGTCGAGCGTATCGAAAGGCTGCACTTCGCGCATGATGAGCATCAGATCGTAGGCGGGACGATTATAGACGAGCAGTTTGCCGTTGCGGTCGTAGATCATGCCACGCGCCGGATAGAGCGACTTCTTGAGGAAGGCATTGCTGTCCGCCCAGGCTTTATAATCGGTATCGACGAGTTGCAGATAGAACAGGCGGGCGATGAAGGCAAGCGACACGACGATGAGCGCACCCACGAAGATGAGCTTTCGGTTGTCGTAGTCCGAACGATTGTTCGAGCCGGAACCACCGCCTGTACTGATGTTCGAATTATTCTCCACTTCGCGATGATTCAAAGTTGAGCGCTTCGACGGTCAAGATCAATGCTGTCGTCAAGATGACGCTGGAGACAATCCTGATCAGCAGGAAGAGCGGATCGAAGAGGATCAGCGATTCCAAGATAAACAGCGCCGTATGATGAATGACAACGAACGAGAGGGTATAACGGAAGAATCCGCCAAAGCCGCACACGCGATACGACGGGATGCTTCCTTCGGATATCTCCTTGCCGATGAAGAAATGGAACAGCGGTTCGCGGATCACACCGACGAAGGTACAGACGGCTGCATGCATGCCGGGCGTATTGCTGAAGAGATCCATGATCACGCCAGCCAGGAACGAGATGATCACGATCTGGTTACGCGACAAGTCGGTCGGCTGTTTGAGGATGATATATAGATAGAGGAAAGGCGTGGCCACGCGGAAGAAGCTGATGTTATTGAGCACCAGCAGCTGCAAGGTCATAAAGATCAAGAAATAGACGATACTGCGTACAATATTATTGATCATTTTTCACCGCCTCCTTTTCGATATTCTGTCGTTCCTGTTGATGAAAATTCTTAATGATAAGCACATTCTGCAATCTCGTGAAGTCGGTTGTCAGACGCACCTTCAGCGAGAAGAAATTGTCGTCGTGCTGATGTTGATAAGCCTCCACATATCCGACGATGATGCCGGCAGGGAAGATAGCCGAATAGCCGCTGGTGACGATGACGTCGTTGCGATAAAACTTGACGTGGCGCGGGAGCTGTTCCAGGTTGGCATAACGCTGATCGCGACCATACCAGACGAGCGATCCGAAATACTGACTGTTGTTGACCTTACAGCTCAAGCGGAACTTCGGGTTGAGGACAGGCAGGATGACGGAATAATGATCGGATACGACCAGGACGATGCCGACGATGCCGTACTCGCTCACGACGCCCATATCCGGAGCGATGCCGTCGAGACGACCTTTATCGACCGTAATATAATTGGATGTCCGGTTCACCGATTTGCTCACCACATGAGCCACCGTGAAGGCATAGTCGGGACGCGGAAGGGAATCGGGAACAAAGCCTTTGAACGTAGAGGTATCAGCCACGATGTTGTTGAGACGATCCTGCAGTTCCAATACGCGCTGTTCGAGCAATCCGTTGCGGTCGAGCAGTTGCCGGTTGGCTTCGCGCAGGTTCATATAAGACATCACGCCGCCCGCGATATTGGAGAAACGACCGACCACGACATTCGCCGAGCTGAAGATGACATTTCGTTGGTAGGAATTATTGGTATAGACAATAACCAGCGAAATGATCTCGAGCACGATGAAGAGCACCCAGTGCATCTTTCTGACAAGGAACTCAAGCAGTTTGCGCATAGCTTATATGTTTGACAATCGGCAATCGCGTCCGGTAATTGACAATTGGCAGCTGATTAAATGTTCGGACGCTTCGTCCGGCATGTCTCCGATCCTAACGAATTAAGAAGTTGAACTTGTCGAGATTCTTCAATGCTACGCCGGTACCTTTGGCCACAGCGTGGAGCGGATCGTCGGAGACATGGAAGTCGATGTTCATTTTGTCCTTCAGACGTTTGTCGATACCACGGAGCAAAGCACCGCCGCCAGCCAGATAGATACCGTTCTTGACGATATCGGCATACAGTTCCGGAGGTGTCTGTTCGAGTGCACTGAGGATGGCTGCTTCGATTTTCGAGATGGACTTGTCGAGACAGTGAGCGATCTCCTGATAAGAGACGGCCACCTCCATTGGAAGTGCGGTCATCTGATTCGGTCCATGTACGATATAATCAGCAGGAGCATTATCGAGAACCGTCAGCGCTGAGCCGACGTTGATCTTGATACGTTCCGCCATTCTCTCGCCCACACGTACATTGTGTTGGCGACGCATATATTCCATGATATCCGCCGTCAGATCATCGCCTGCCATACGGATAGACTTATTCGAGACGATACCGCCGAGTGAGATGACAGCGATCTCCGTCGTGCCACCGCCGATATCCACGATCATATTGCCTTCGGGAGCCAGCACGTCGATGCCCACGCCGATAGCAGCAGCCATCGGTTCGAAGATCATATAGACATCACGTCCGCCGGCATGTTCTGCGGAGTCGCGCACGGCACGAATCTCCACTTCCGTACTGCCTGACGGTATTCCGATGACGATACGGAGCGAAGGGGCGAACCAGCTACGTTTCGAGAGGGCCATCTTGATCAGACCGCGCATCATCTGCTCGGCTGCATAGAAATCGGCAATCACACCTTCGCGCATCGGACGGATAGTCCGGATGTTCGGATGTGTCTTCTCATACATTTCTCTCGCTACCTTTCCGATGGCTAGTACCTTATCGGAGTGAGCGTCAAGTGCGATGACGGATGGCTCGTCAACCACGATCTTATCATTGGTGGTAATGATCGTATTGGCTGTGCCCAAGTCCATCGCTATTTCTTTTGTCAAAGAGAACAAACCCATTTATTTGATTCTGTTTAAGTAAGTCAATGATTAATGTTTAAAATGACGGATGCCCGTCTTTACCATAGAGAGTCCGTGCGCATTGCAATAGTCCACGGATTCCTGATCACGGATCGATCCGCCCGGCTGTATCACAGCGGTGATACCTGCCTTGTCGGCAATCTCCACGCAGTCGCCGAAGGGGAAGAACGCGTCGGAAGCCATGACAGCTCCTTCGAGGTTGAACCCGAACGATTCGGCTTTCGTGATTGCCTGTTTGAGTGAATCCACGCGGGAGGTCTGACCTACGCCGCTTGCGCAGAGCTGTTTATTCTTTGCCAATGTAATGGCATTGCTCTTGCTGTTCTTCACGATCTTATTGGCGAAGAGCATATCTTCGACCTCCGAAGCCGTCGGTTTTTTCTCCGTCATCGGCTCGAGATCTTCTTCGGCCTGGATGCTGACATCCTTCCACTGCATCAGCACGCCGTTGAGTGACGAACGGAACTGCATGAAGGGAAGCTTGCTCTCCTGGCGAAGCAGGATGATGCGGTTTTTCTTCTGTTCCAGTACAGCCAGTGCATCTTCGTCGTAAGCCGGAGCAATGATCACTTCGAAGAAGATCTTGTTGATCTCCTCAGCGGCTGCAAGATTGATCTTGGCATTGGTCACCAGCACACCGCCGAAAGCGGAAGTAGGATCGCCTGCCAGGGCATCTTTCCAAGCCTCGAGCACGTTGCCGCGTGATGCCACGCCACAAGCGTTGTTATGTTTCAGTACGGCGAAGGTCAGTTCGTCGAACTCGTCAATCAGATTGATGGCAGCGTCCACATCCTGGAGGTTGTTATAGCTGATCTCCTTGCCATGGAGCTGTTTGAACATCGCTTCGAAATCTCCGTAGAACTTGCCGGGCTGGTGAGGATTCTCGCCATAGCGCAGGTGCATCGGATGGTCGTAAGCCTGGCGGAAATAGGAACCTTTGCGATCGTCGAAATAGTTGAAGATATCGGTATCGTAGCCGGAAGAGACTGCGAAAGCCTCTTTGGCGAACCATCTGCGGTCGTCCAAGGTAGATTCCGCTCCGTTCTGAACGAGCATGTCTGCCAACGCTTTGTATTGATTTTTGGATGCGACGATTATCACATCCTTATAGTTTTTAGCTGCAGCCCGGATGAGCGAGATGCCGCCGATATCGATTTTCTCGATGATGTCCTCTTCCGGTGCGCCGGAAGCGACCGTTTCCTCAAAAGGATAGAGATCGACGATGACGAGGTCGATCTCGGGTATATCATATTGCTGCATCTGAACCTGGTCGGAATCGTTGTCACGACGGCCCAGAATACCTCCGAATACTTTAGGATGAAGCGTCTTTACTCGTCCTCCAAGGATGGACGGATAACCTGTCAAGCTCTCTACGGTGTCGCAGGGAATACCCAACGATTCTATGAATTTCTGAGTCCCTCCTGTTGAGATCAGTCTCACACCTTCACCATGAAGTTGTTTCAATATTTCGTCCAAGCCGTCCTTGTGATAAACAGAGACCAGTGCGCTTTTAATTCGTTTTGTATCAGCCATTATCTACTCACAGTTTATATTTAATGTTTTAGAGCACAAAAGTAGGTATTATATTTGTATTTACTTTTGATTTGCACAAATATTTCATCACTTTATCCACGCTGTTTAACGAAAATGAAGAATAGATGGGATTGGAGAGGATTGAGGTTGTGTAAAAGCCCCGTTCTCCTTTTCAATCACATTCCGATCGCCTCTCTAAGCGATTTGAAGACGTAACCTTTCTTTTCGAGGCGGGTGATCAATTCGTCGAGGCGGTTATAGAACTTATCGGTGCGCGCATTGTCGGTGCCGAAATGAATCAGCATGATGTTACCCTTGAGCGTATGCTGTTTTTCATACTGCATGATACGGTCGAAGAGCACATCGGAGCTACGGTAGTTCTTCATGTCGGGCGTCGTGTAGTCGGCATTGGAACCTGTGCCGGGCGTATAATTGATCACCTGCAGACCCAGTTCCTTCGTCCAGGCTGCGATGTCGTCGTTGTACCATTCGTAAGGCGGCATGAACAGCGGTGCATCTGCGGTCTGTATGCCGGCTTTCGCCAGCTCCTTGTAGGAATCGAGCAGATCGGTCGTGAACTGCTCCTTCGTGACGAGCGTCGAGTCGCGTTTCGTCCAATCGTTGTAGAGCAGATGGTTGTTGGAATGAGAACCCACGTAATGGCCTTCGGATTTCACACGCTGCACCACTTCGGGAAAATCGCGGTAGAAACCGCCGGTGAAGAAGAAGGTGCCGATGATATGATGTTTGCGGAGCGTCTTGAGAATCACCTCTTCGCCATCGTGTTTGTCGGCGGCGGTGAAGACCAGCGAGATCACCTTCTTCGTCGAGTCGGTGCGGATGATGCCGCCTTCGTCCCACGTGTTGCGGTCGGTTGTGACCGTGCGTTCCTTCCGGCCCTCGTTCTGCAGGGCGGAGAGATAATAGGTGAGGCTGGCGGTGCCGTCCATCGTCGGTTCGTTGGTGGAATAGTCGTTGACATCGTCGTGATAGACGGTGCGTGCCTGAAAACGGCTGTACGGATCGGGCTGCGTGATGCTTACGCCATAGAGACTGTTGAAAATCGTGGCATAGACCGGACCGTCAATCAAAGCGCCGGGCACATAGCCGATGCCTTTCACCACATACGACGAATGCGGATGTTCGGGCGTATCGCCCCAGCGCGGCAGACCTGCCACCATACTGGTTCCCCATGGATTACAGCCGAAAAGCCAGTCGCGCAAAGCCGATTCCATTTCCAGATAGCGTGTGTCGCCCGTCGTCTCGCGATAGAGCCGGCACTGCGTGATCATCGCGGCCACGAGATTGTTGGAGCACCAGATGCCTGGAATGCCGTAGAGGAACGGATCGCCTTCGGCTCGTTCGCTGACCCGATCGATGCCGGTACGCAGATTGCGCCGGAACTCCTTGCTGACCGCTGCATCCGTGACGTTGCTCAGCAGATAATGACCGATATTGACAAACGGATACCATTCGTAATGACGTGCACTGTCCGCGCCCATCCAAGGCGTCACCGGTTCCATGCGTCCGTAGCGCACGGCATCGTTGAGATAGTCGCGTTTGCCTGTCGAGGCATATAATTCAGCGGCTGCCAGCTGCATATCGTCGGTCCAGTTGTCCTCTTCGTAAAAATAGGGCGCATTGCCGGGCGCTGTCTGAGCCACGCCGGGGAATTTCACGCCCTCCTGATAGGCGGCATCGGCCTTCTCGGCGAGTTTGGCTGCATAGGCAGGATAATACGGCTTGAGCAGCTCTGCCCCTTTGGCGAAGCAGGAGGCGAATTTCCCCGCCGCACTGGCTTTACCTGTGGCATGATTCTTATATTTCAACAGACCTTCGGGCTGTCCCGTAATGAAATAGACCGGACGTCCGAGTCCTTTTCCCCAACCGTAATCAACGGAATCGCGCGTAGGCAGACGAAAACCCGCATGATCGCGGTCGTCGGCAATCTGATTGAAAAGCATGCCCGGTTCGGGATTCATCTTGCAGAGCCAGTCCATGCCCCATTTGATCTCGTCCACAATGTCGGGAATACCGTTGGCGCCCGCGCTGCCGTTGGCTCCGTACGCATCGCCGAAAGCTTCGGGATTACGCGTGTAGGCGAGCATCATCTGATAGACGGCGTTGGCCGAAGTGGTGGTGTATTGCAGATAATCGGTGGCATCGTGCCAGCCGCCTGTAGCGTCGATCTTTTCACCCGAGCGCGTCGGATGGCAGACGATATAACCGTCGTGCACATGGCAGCTGTCTTTCAGCCAAGGATTGTAGCCGCAACGCTGCTGACGCATGTAATTCAATAGAAAATCGGCCGTGCCGTCGTAGGCATCAGCATTGATGCGAAAGACGGGAGACTTGACTCCTGCGGCTTCGATATAATAGCTTCCGGACTTCTTGAAGGCAGAGAAATCAAGGCGGAACGTGGATTGCATCTGACCGAAGGCACCACAAGGACGCACCTTGTCAAAACGTTGCACCGCCGCGCCGCTGATCGCTTCGTGCAGTACAAAACCGTCGGGTGTGACCGCATCCTCGCTCATGAGCACCGCCACTTTGACTGCATCCGGCAGATAACCCAGCAGATTGACACGCACCCATCGTTCGGCAGACAAGGGCAAAGCAAGTACAGACAAGATCAACAAAGCAAAAAATCGTCTCATGGCGCAATGATTTTTAGTAACGAACAGCGAAGATAAGGAATCTTGGGCGGGAAAGCAAATAAATAGAGGAAAGAAGCGAACTGGTGACGCGGATTCTCATGAAAAGGATTGTAGCCGTGAGCTTCGTTAGAAGCGTCCCTCGTCGAAACCCTGATGCTCACTTGTAGTATGGATTAGGGTAAATATAGATAAATACGACCATTGATATTCATGCATTTCTACTCCTTTTACCACAATTCTCGTCATCCATTTTCGGGATACGGTTTTAAATCATAACTTTGTCGTCGTTAACATTAGGAATCTAAAAGAATAAGCCATGAAACTCAATAGAAAAATAGAGAAACGGATTTTTATGCGCGGACGCGTAGTGATGAAAAGGAACGGAAAGGAGGGAAAGCGATGAAGATGCAGATCTATGATTCGATCCTTCACGGCGCGATGGCGAAGGAGATGGCAAAGGAGAGAGAGGATTTCTACAGTTTTGCTTGCTATTTAGAGGAAGATCCAACGGAGCTAAAGGAGACGGAGGAACTGATCCAAACGTTGTTGGGAAAAAGGAGGGTTATAGACTTCCGCGAGGAGCTGGATATGCCGATCGGAAATGTGAAGTACAAACGGGAATATATGCCGCGTACCCAGGTGAAATATGAGCCGGATGTGGAGGCTTTGATCGAGGGAGATGAAACCTTTGTCAGATACTATAAAGCGCTGTTCAGACTGGAGAATAGACGCATCAAAATGCTGCTCGATAAATACGCAAGCTTGGTGAAGGACGATATGATTACGAGAGCGGAAGTGATGGGGATTTTACAGAGAATCGTGGCCTTCGTAAAGGACGATGTATATATCTTAAAACTGAGTTTACATCCCGATCTTCAGATTGATGAACGGAGCAGTAAAGAGGAGAAGTTACAGTGTGAAAAGACTTATCTCACGTTGCAGATGCTGATGGTGTATCTTGTCAAACTCTACTACGAAATCGTGCTGATGTTCGATGTGATTAACGGATCCTATATCCTGCCGCAGGATATGCTGGAGATCATGGAAGGATATTTCCCCAAAAAGCTGGATTTGTCCCATTCGTTCCGTGTGGCTATGGATATCCATTTCGCACAAAAAGAGCACATCGGATTTGACGGTAAGAGAAACGAATGGATCCAACAGATGCTGGTTCAGATCTACGATACCCTCGAAGAGGAGCCGTACAATGAGGTATTGAAAGAGGTTTCCATATCATTAGAAAACGACCTCTGGCATAGTATCTCAGGAGGTCCGATCAGGTGTGAAAAGGGTCGCAACACAATGTGTTTCATCGCGGAATATCAGAGGATGAAAAGTGTGATTATGGAGAAGGTCAATGGGGTGCGTATGGTGGAGAACAAACTGATGGTTTTGGAGAACGAGAAAGACCTTCTGTTGTTCTTTCAAGATCACCCCGCAAAGTTGAAGAGTATTCCGCGAATGTTGATGGAATGGATTGACGCGCAGATAGAGCTGTATAAGAGTCGTTTTGTCGGGATTGCAAATTCTAAAGACGCGAGCGTCGTGGAAAAGACGAAGCCCACGAAAAGAGTGTTGAAAAGAGATGTGCGGTTCGATCTGATGATGGCCCGAGACCGTCTCTCCTATCTGTCGGGATATAACCTCAACAAAGAGAAGATCATGCCGGAGGAAGATTACAAACGCATGATGGAGTATGTGACCTATCTGATCGAGACGGGAAAAGTGCCGTATAATGTCGATAAACTGCCCAAAATAAAGCTTTCCAACAGCATGCTCATGCACACCTTTTATCTGCTCCATAAAGAGCTTTACACGATGCGTCCTACGCGCGTCGAATGGATCGATTTCCTGCAAACGGTTTTCGCTCAATTGTCGAACAGCAGCCTTATCAGTATCCGCAAGAAATGGCAAATCGTCCCCAAATGCTACGAAGAAGACCTTCGAGAGATGCGGAAAGGGAGATGAAAGAGAGAAAGTTTTACCCATTTTCCCAACCCATTTTTTGTATTTTGGGTAAAACTTTTGACCACGATGGTTAAATATTCATTGATTATCAATGTATTATGT
>Ga0208826_1001268_pt1 | contig 21811 bp, 14 predicted proteins | sample AD_UKC115_MetaG_FD_184451 | JGI IMG/M metagenome (GOLD analysis project Ga0208826, IMG submission 184451) | Active sludge microbial communities of municipal wastewater-treating anaerobic digesters from Hong Kong - AD_UKC115_MetaG (SPAdes)... | ecosystem: Engineered > Bioreactor > Anaerobic >...
TCAAATATTCATATATAACTCTGTTTGCCTTAACTAATCCATCAGGATCCCCAATTATATCTCCTATCGTTGAATTTCTATCATATTTCCTGTCTATCTTTGTTGTAGAATTAACTCTGACAAGCCCTCTTAACACAATTTCCTGTGAAGACTTTCCGATAAGTATCTCAAAATCTCCCGTTTCCACATGCCAGTCCTTAATTTCAGTGCTATAATAGGCAAAAGCCCTTTTGTTCAAAGCAAAATTCACGGTCTTTTCCTCACCCACATCAAGATCAACCTTTTCAAAACCTTTTAGTTCTTTTTCAGGTCTTACAACACTTTTTTCTATATCTCTTACATATAACTGTACAATTTCCTTGCCACGCACTTTTCCTGTATTTTTGACTCTTACACTTACATTCAGAACTTCAGTATCAAGAACCTCATCTTTACTGAGTTTTATATCGGTGTATTCAAAATTCGTATAGCTTAGCCCAAAACCAAAAGGAAACAGAGGTCTTATATTTTTTGCATCGTAATACCTGTATCCTACAAACAATCCCTCCCTGTACTCAACCCGATCTCCCTCTCCCGGGAAATTCAGATACGAAGGATTATGACTAAGCTTCACAGGGAAAGTTTCAGCTAATTTGCCACATGGGCTGAAATCACCAAATAATATATCTGCCACTGCATCACCTGTGGCCTGTCCGCCAAGGTAGGTTTCCAATACCGCTTTAACCTGATTCAGCCATGGCATTTCTATCGGTGAACCGTTACTTAATACTACTATTGTTTTGCTTTGCACATCTGCAACAGCCTCAATGAGTTTTATATGATTTTCAGGTATTCTCAAATGTTCCCTGTCGTATCCTTCTGATTCATAGTTTTCGGTTAATCCTACAAATACAATGGCTACATCTGATTTTAAAGCAACTTTCTTTGCCTCATTTATCAGCTTTTCATCTACAAGGTCATTTTCCAAGTCATAACCCTGTGAATAGGTTATTTTAGCCTTTTGATCCACTGACTTCACTATTCCATCATAAGCATTTTGGAGCAAAATGGGTCTTACATGAGAGCTGCCGCTTCCCTGATACCTTGGCTCCTTCGCAAAAGCTCCAATCAACGCTATAGTACCTTCTCTTTTTATAGGCAAAATGCTATCTTCATTTTTCAACAGAACCATAGACTCTCTTGAAGCTTCTCTTGCCAATTGGTGATGAGCTTCCTTATCAAAAGTAGCGTTTGCCTTTTTATTGTCAGCAGCCCTGAATATTATTCCCAATAAACGTTCTACCGCCTTGTCAAGAACCTCTTCAGACAATCTTCCGCTTTTAACAGCATCCACTATTTCCTTGTCTCTCTCACCACCACTTGAAGGCATCTCCAACTCCAACCCAGCTTCAAGTCCGGCTACTCTCTCATTAACTGCTCCCCAATCCGACACTACAAAACCGTCATGCTGCCATTCATTTCTTAAGACCTCGGTAAGTGTATACTTATTTTGTGAGCCGAATTCGCCATTGATTCTATTATAAGAGCACATGACAGTCCATGGCTTTGCCTGCCTGACAGCACCTTCAAAGCTTGCAAAATAAATTTCCCGTAGTGTCCTCTCATCAATAACCGCATCAATAGTCATTCTTCTATGCTCCTGATTATTGGCACAGAAATGCTTTAATGATGTACCGACCCCCTGGCTTTGCACTCCCCTGATGTGGCTGGCAGCCATTTCTGCTGAAAGATAAGGGTCTTCAGAAAAATACTCAAAATTCCTTCCACATAAGGGTGAACGCTTTATATTAGCCCCAGGTCCTAGAAGTATAGAAACACCTTCCGCTTGACACTCTTCCCCCAATGCTGTTCCAACCCTTTCTACAAGTTTTCTGTCCCATGAACAGGCTAATCCGGCAGCAGTAGGAAAGCATGTGGCCGGAACACTATTATTGATATCAAATAACTCTGTTACACTCTCATCCTGTTTCCTCAATCCATGTGGGCCGTCAGACATCATAATTGAAGGTATTCCAAGCCTTTCGACAGCTTTAGTGTTCCAAAAATCCAAACCGGAACAAAGACTAGCTTTTTCCTCAACGGTCATTTTGCCAATAATTTCCTTAATGTTCCTACCCATACTATTCCTCCTTGTTTCAAGTGAAAAAATAGAACCTTATTTTCCTTTGAGTTGAAAAACATCTTGTCAACTTTATCTTATCCTTACTATGTACTTCCATATTATTCTTTTCTTTATCTGTGATTCCTATTCCTGCATAATTAAGGTATAAAAATAAAAGTTTTTAATAGAGTTATTTTAGGGCTAGATTTACGAGTTAAAAATAGTCAACCTTTTAGGGAGTATATCACAAAAACAGCTAGCAAATTGTAACATCACAATTTGCTAGCTGTTTTACATCTAATAACATTACTACGTTTTTTATTCAATTAAATCACTTTATTTTCCCTTCAAACTCGTCTACTGTGAAGCCAAGCTGGTTAATATCTTCAAAATCCATTTCATCAATCGGATCTGATTTTTTCACCTTTTTATCTGATTTAGATTTATCACTGTAGCCAAATCCTCGTGCAATGACTTTTGAGTCCTTCACATCAAATCTACCATCATTTATTCCAAGCGTCATATATGCATCTTCTGTAACAGGCCCTTCGTATTTATACAGGAAACCTACACTTTCATCACCTTTTCTATAAATATTGTCTCCAGATATGCTTATATCCTGTCCATTTATTATTGCACCCGTTTGCAGTATATTTATCGTATCTCCCTTTGCAACCTTTCCTTTTATAACTTTCAATACTTCCGCTTTAGACACAGTGAAATCTACTCGTTGGTACTCTATATGTTCAGAAGATATAACTTTATAATGCACAATCACTTCTGCTTTTTTCTTCAAATCCTTTATATTAGAATACCCTTCAACTTTACTTGCACTTATACCTCCCCCTGGATTGTCAGTGACTGCAACTTCTTTTCCACCACTACAACCTACAGTACTTAAAAGTATTGTTAGTACAACACAAGATAAAACTATACTTTTTTTATTAATCATTAAGTTAATCCTCCTTTTAATATATAGTTCTAACACCATCAATCTCATCAGATGTAATCCCATATGTCCTATCAGATCCAGTTTGCCACCACATCAGCTTATTAGTATTAGTTCCGTATAAATCGTTCAAACCAAAAGCATGCCCAATTTCATGCGCAGCTATTCCTTTAATATCATTTAAGGAATAAATGTAACCAGTATACCCAGGGGCACTTTCTATGCGATTAGTATGATACACATTTATTGCCAGTTCACAATACGCCCAATCCCCCGAAGTGGAATGAGGGTTAATCTTAGTATTATTACTGAGATAAAAATTCGCTCCACCATCCCATGATGTATTACCAAAATCACCAATATTAAATCTTAATGTGGCAGATGAATAACTTGATGTATAAGATAAAGATACATCAACATTGCTAGATGAAGTTGGATTTATCCCATTCCAATTAGAAACTGCCTGCGAAACCCGATCATAATAATTAACTGTGGTATCATATAAATTATATGCCATTGTATTTATACTCCAAGTTCTTGCATAAACACCACCACTTAGTTTACCACTATAGTAGAATCTCTGATAGGCACTTGCTTGGTTAATAAAACCTGCTAGCAAAAACAAACATACAAACAAGGATACTAAAACTTTTCTCTTGTACATTTAGTCGAACTCCTCTCTAAAAAACCGTATTTAGAATAATATCCAGCGTATATTGCATTTAATAACTGTTGCAACAAATTATGTAAAACAATACAACCACATTGTATCATTACCAATAATTCTAGAAAAGCTCAGAATATTGAAAAAAAAAAAAAAAAATAGCTCTAAAATACTACTCCTCAGTTAATTTCTGGTACTATTTCTTAATTTTTCTCAGTATTCATACAAAAAAGTGCCCTGGCAGATCACCAAATCCACCAAGACACTTGTATACTTCCTATTACTTAATACCTATATCCTTCCTGAAATGCATGTCCTTAAAACTCACTTTAGCAACACCTTCATAGACCTTTTTAATTGCCAGATCAAGGTTACTCTCTACAGCAGTTACACCAAGAACCCTGCCACCTGCGGTGAAGTACTTTCCATTTTCACATTTTGTACCGGCATGAAAAACAACTGTATTTTCATCTTTTTGCGCTTCATCAAGGCCTGTAATCTCATAGCCGGTCTGATATTTTTGGGGATATCCACCCGAGGCCATGATTACACACACAGCAGCGTTATCATGCCACTCTATATTAATTTCATCCAGCTTCTCATCTATTATGGCATTGAAAATCTCAACAAGGTCTGTCTTCAGCCTCGGAACAACCACCTGAGTTTCAGGATCTCCAAATCTTGCATTGTATTCAAGAACCTTCGGACCCTCCGCGGTTACCATAATTCCAAAATACAATATCCCCTTGAATTTCCTGCCTTCTTGATTCATTGCATCTACTGTTGGCTTGAATATTTTCTCCATACAGTACTCTGCCATTTCTTGGGTATAGATTCTGCTCGGTGAGAAAGTTCCCATACCTCCGGTGTTAAGACCCTGATCGTTGTCTAATGCCCTTTTGTGATCCTGTGAGCTCACCATAGGCTTAACAGTTTTACCGTCGGTAAACGCAAGCACCGATACTTCCGGACCTACCATAAACTCTTCAACTACAACCTTATTTCCTGCATCTCCAAAGGCCTTGTCCTCCATGATACTGACAACAGCTTCCTTTGCTTCTTCAAGATTCTGCGCAATTATAACACCTTTGCCCAGAGCTAATCCATCTGCTTTTATTACTATAGGGAATTTCTGATTGCTTATGTACTCAATTGCATCGCTGCTCTTTTCAAACACTTCATATTTTGCTGTAGGAATATTATACTTCTTCATAAGATCTTTAGCAAAAGCCTTACTGCCTTCTATTATGGCAGCGTTCTTCCTCGGCCCGAAGGCTCTGATCCCTTCCTTTTCAAGGGCATCCACCATGCCTGCCGCCAGTGGGTCGTCAGGTGCAACAACCACAAGGTCTATTGCCTTTTCCTTTGAAAATTTTACCATTCCTTCTATATCCATAGCCTTTATTGGCACACATTTTGCAATAGCAGATATGCCACCGTTTCCGGGAGCACAATACAATTCTTCTACCTGCTTGTTCTGAGCTATTTTCCAAACAAGTGTATGTTCACGTCCACCGCTACCTACCACCAAAACCTTCATTATATCACTCCTTAAATTCTATAAGGGGACACACCTAAAAAGGTTATCCCCTAAATTTCAAGACCTCTAATAAACCTTATGGCTCCCATAGACAAATGCTTCATTAGTGTTTAAAATGTCTTTTTCCTGTCATTACCATTGCTATGCCAAACTTATTGCATGCATCTATAGACTGCTGATCATTGACTGAGCCACCTGGATGAATTATTGCAGTTATACCTGCTGCTGCAGCTGCCTCAACACAATCGGGGAATGGGAAAAACGCATCGGAAGCCATTACTGCACCTTTAGCACGTTCTCCTGCATATTCAATTGCAATCTTTGTGGCCATAATTCTGTTTGTCTGCCCAGGTCCAACACCTATGGACTGCTTTCCTGTAGCTAACGCTATACCATTAGATTTAGTATGCTTAACCACCTTCATTGCGAAAATAAGACTTTCCATTTCTTCCTTTGAAGGTTTTTTGTCGGTAACAACTTTCAACTCATCAACATTAAGGAGTTCGTTATTGTAACTTTGTACCAGCAAACCTCCTGCAACCTTTTTCATATCGTATGTACCGGCAGGAAGTTTTGCAGATATATTATCCAGCTGCAAAAGCCTTATATTTTTCTTCTGGGTAAGGATTTTCAGAGCACCTTCGGTAAAAGATGGTGCAATAACAATTTCTAAAAATATCTTACTTATTTCTTCTGCTGTTTTTTCGTCAATCTCTCTGTTGGCAGCAACAATTCCACCAAATATGGACACAGGATCCGATTCATATGCTTTGAGATATGCATCACAAATATTGTCGGCACTTGCAACACCGCATGGATTTGCGTGCTTGACTGCAACAACTGTCGGCTCGTCAAATTCCTTCAAAAGGTCGAGCGCACCGTTTGCGTCATTTATATTGTTGTAGGATAATTCCTTTCCATGAAGCTGTTTTGCTGAAGACAAACAACCTACATTTGCCCCTATTTCCTTATAGAAAACAGCCTTCTGATGAGGATTTTCCCCATATCTCATATCCTGAACCTTTTCAAAAGTAAGTGATAAAGTTTGCGGGAATTCCTCCTCTCCAACCTTATCCCTCAAATACTTGGCAATCAATGTGTCATAATGGCTTGTATGTTCAAATACCTTTGCTGCAAGCTTGAACTTGGTCTTAACAGATATCTCTTTTGATGACTTGAGTTCATCAATAACCATCTGATAGTCCGCAGGGTCAACTATTACAACTACATCCTGATAGTTCTTTGCTGCTGCACGAAGCATCGTAGGACCACCAATATCAATATTCTCAATGGCTTCTTCCAACTCAACATGTCCTTTTAATATAGTCCGTTTAAATGGATAAAGGTTTATAATAACCATATCTATAGGCTCTATTCCGAGCTCTTTTATCTGTTTCATATGTTCAGGATTGCTTCTCATTGCGAGAAGTCCGCCATGAACCTTGGGATGGAGAGTTTTTACCCTTCCGTCGAGGCATTCCGGGAAGCCAGTGATATCAGAGATGTTTATTACATTTATACCTGCATCACTTAGTGCTTTATGAGTTCCTCCTGTTGAGACAATCTCCACTCCCGTATTTGAGAGTTCTTTTGCAAAATCAACAATTCCTGTTTTGTCGGATACACTTATCAATGCGCGCTTAATCACATTATCACTCCTTAATTTTTATACTTGTTTATACTTTTAATTGACAAAAAGTCATTTTTCTCTTAAATTCTATCAACCAACATAAATAAGGCATAAAGCTAAGGGATAACGAAAAAATAACATCCTATTCTCATATTTTGAAAACATTATCAAATCAAGTTTTTCGTTATCCAGAGTATGAATTTATATTTTAGTCATACCAAAATTTTGAATAAGGCTCCATTTTCGGCAACCTTATTCAAAAATCCTAACTCTTCTGCCTTCAATGCTTACTTTGTTTTCAGAAATCAATTTAATGGCCTTGGGCAATATATCCCACTCAGCTTCCTCCATTACTCTTTTCTGAAGAGTTTCAGGAGTATCATCCTCTTTTATGTAAACAGCCTTTTGCAGAATAATAGGGCCTGCATCAGCCTCAAGTTCAACAAAATGAACAGTTGCCCCCGTCACCTTCACGCCGTACTCGATCGCTTTAACATGAGGAGTCAAACCATAATATCCTTTACCGCAAAACGATGGTATGAGGGCAGGATGTACGTTGATTATTCTGCCTTCATACCTCTTTGTAAAAGTTTCACCCAGTATAGAAAGGAACCCTGCCATTACCACAAGCTCTACGCCACGATTTTCAAGATGAGAAATCAAAGCAAGATCATATTCTTCTATTGATGCGAAATTTTTCCTTGCTATGCATACACCTTCAATATCGTGTTTACGGGCTCTTTCAAGTGCGTAAGTATCAGGTCTGCTGGATATAACAGTAACAATAGAACAATTGCTCAAATAACCGCTTTCCACCTTATCAATGATTGCCTGAAGGTTTGTACCTCCGCCCGATACAAGTACGCCTATTTTCAGCATATCTCTACCTCAGACTTTCCACTTACTATCTCCCCAATAATATAGGCCTCTTCCTTTTCCCTGTTCAGGTAATTTACCACTTCAGTTGCTATTTTACTGTCCACAGCCATAGCTATTCCTATACCCATATTGAAGGTATTGAACATATCCCTGTCACTGACATTTCCGCTCTTTTGAATTAAGTCAAATATCGGAAGCACAGGCCAACTTCCTTTGTTTACTTTAATACCCAATCCTTCTGGTAGCATTCTCGGCATATTTTCATAGAATCCACCACCGGTTATATGGCATATTCCTTTTATTTCATATTTGTCTTTCAAATCCAGAATAGTCTTTACATATATCTTTGTCGGCTTCAAAAGCTCTTCTCCAAGTGTTGTTCCTAAAGACTCAACCTTCTCAGAAAGTTTTTCCCTGCCGGAAAGCAATACCTTTCTTACAAGGGAATAGCCATTACTGTGTATTCCTGAAGATGAAACTCCTATAAGTGTATCTCCTGCTTTTATGCTTTTTCCGTTGATCACTTTGCATTTGTCAACAATACCCACTGCAAACCCTGCAACATCATATTCATCCTCCGGATAGAACCCTGGCATCTCAGCAGTTTCACCGCCAACTAGTGCGCATCCTGCCATAACACAGCCATCAGCCACACCTTTTACTATTTCTGCAACCTTTTCAGGCCTGTTTTTTCCAAGTGCAATATAATCAAGGAAAAACAAAGGTTCCGCACCACTGCATGCGATATCATTAACACACATAGCGACACAGTCAATTCCGATTGTATCATGTTTGTCCATCAGAAATGCAATTTTCAATTTTGTACCAACACCATCTGTTCCCGATACCAAAACAGGTTCCTGATACTTATCTTTATTCAACGCAAAAAGACCACCGAAGCCTCCTATATCGGTAAGCACCTCTGGTCTGAACGTCCTCTGGACATCTTTCTTCATCAGCCTGACACCTTCATACCCTGCTTCAACATCGACACCGGCATCTTTATAACTACTCATTGGCATTACCCCCAAATACTTAATTTTTGTGTTAAATTTCTCGAGCATAAAGCTCCATTCAATTTTTGTTACTTGCTGTTTAAATAATACATTTACTTCCGGAATTCTGATTTAACATCCACAAGAAAACTTATTTCCTTCATCAGGGACTTCCATCGGGTAGTCTCCCCTGAAACAAGCTGTACAAAAGCCGCATGTTGAACCTACAGGTGTCTCCAATACACCTTCAATGCTAAGGTAGCCCAAACTGTCAGCTCCAATCATATCCCTAATTTCTTCAATTGTATGTTTTGATGCAACAAGCTGAGATTTTGAAGTAATATCTATTCCAAAATGACATGGATATTTTAACGGCGGAGAACTTACCATCATATGAACTTCCCTTGCACCGGCATCCCTTAATAGCTGTACAATTCTTCTGCTGGTAGTTCCTCTTACTATGGAGTCGTCTATCATTATTACTCTCTTTCCATCTATTGCGTCCTTTAAGGCATTAAGCTTTATTCTTACACCCTTTTCTCTTTTATCCTGATCAGGCTGTATAAATGTTCTGCCAATATACCTGTTTTTTATAAGACCTACTCCATAAGGTATTCCTGATTCTCTTGAATACCCCATAGCTGCTGTCAAACCCGAATCAGGTACACCTATTACGAGATCAGCTTCAACAGGATGATCCTTGGCAAGTCTTCTCCCCGCCTCAATCCTGGATCTGTAGACACTCGCACCGTCTATATAACTATCCGGCCTTGCAAAGTAGATATGTTCAAATATGCACAGCTTTGATTCTCCAGAAGTCGTTGACTGTACAGATGTTAAACCATTCTCGTCAATCACTACAATCTCACCGGGCTTTACATCTCTTAAATAACTTGCACCAACTGCATCTAATGCACAGGTTTCTGAAGCCAAAACATAGGAATCATCAAGCGTGCCGATGCAAAGTGGTCTTATTCCAAAGGAATCCCTGACACCAATGAGTTTTTTAGGCGTCAATATGGTTAATGCGTAGGAACCCTTAATTTCATTCATCATTTTTACAATTGCATCCTCAATACCTGAACTTGTCAGCCTGAATCTGGAAATAAGATTAAGTATTACTTCAGAATCTATGGTAGATTGAAATATAACACCTTCCTCCTCAAGCCTTTCCCTTACCTTTGATGCATTGACGAGATTTCCGTTGTGTGCAAGTCCCATATGTCCATTCTTATATTTTATAACCATTGGTTGAGCATTATCTCTAAGGCTTGCTCCTGTAGTTGAGTAACGTACATGTCCAATAGCACTTGTTCCCTTTAAACTTTTTAAGATTTCTTCATTGAAAATTTCAGGTACAAGTCCCATATCCTTATGATATGAAAATTCGCCATTATTGTTTACAGCTATACCTGCACTTTCCTGACCTCTATGCTGAAGAGCATATAAAGCATAGTAAGTTAAGCGGGCACTATCTGTATTGTCTCTACCGAATATACCAAAAACACCACACTCTTCATTCAGCTTATCAAGCCTTAGCTCATCGTCATCAAAGATTTCACTGTAAATATTATCTGTTTGCAAGTCCCCACTATAACTATTCATAATATTCTCCTAAATTTCTTTAATCTTCTGCTGAAGTGCTTCGTTTTTGTCTTCAACCTTTTTTGCGAGTTTCTTCTTGTACTCTTTCATCTTTTCTCTAAGTTCAGCATTGCCTGTTGACAAAATCTGTACAGCGAGAAGAGCTGCATTTTCCGAACCATCTATTGCAACGGTTGCAACAGGTATCCCGCTTGGCATCTGAACAATAGACAACAGAGAATCTAATCCGTCCATTGTTGAAGACTTTATTGGTACCCCTATTACAGGCAGTGGAGTAAACGCAGCGAGAACGCCGGGTAAATGAGCAGCTTTTCCGGCACCGGCAATAATTACACCAAAACCTTTTTCTTCAGCACTCTTGGCAAAGTCTGCTGCTTTGTCCGGAGTTCTGTGGGCTGAGCATACCATTGCTTCAACCTCAACTTCAAACTGTTTTAAAACTTTAATGCAATCCTTCAAAGTCGAAAAATCCGAATCGCTTCCCATGATAAGAGCAACTTTTGGATTATTTTTTGTCCTAGTCATTATAAAACCTCCAGTTTAGGCGATTTCAAAAATTTCCTTGGCCAACTTTTCAATGTTAAAAATACTATAATCAATATTTTTGAAATTGTCAGTTGGCCAGCTATTTCTTCAAATCACCTTAATATTAATATAAAAATATCGTTTGCGTCTCAAATCACTATCTGAAAGCTCTGAAAACAAAGTCGGCTACAAATAGCAATGTTACTATATATAATATAGGGTGTACTTCCTTAGCCTTACCTTTTACAACTTTTGTAATTATATAAAACACAAATCCGGCAGCAACTCCATTCGAAATACTGTAAGTAAACGGCATTATTACTGCTGTAAAAAACGCTGATGCAGCTTCCTCAAATTCTGACCACTTAACCTTCGTAATTGACTCCATCATCAATATCCCTACGACAATTAGAGCCGGAGCAGTAGCAGCTGCAGTAACCATTCCCGCTATCGGAGCCAAGAACAGTGACAATAAAAAGAATACTGCCGTAAATACCGATGTAAGACCAGTTCTGCCGCCAACACTTATTCCTGCCGTACTTTCAACATAAGTAGTTGTATTACTTGTTCCCAAAACGGCACCAACGGAGGTTGCAATGGCATCTGCAAACAAAGCCTTGTCCATCTTTGTCTTTAACCCTTTACTTTTATAGACATCCTCATCTGCTTTATCATCAAATATGCCGACTTTTTTTCCAGTCCCAAGAAAAGTACCAATCGTATCGAAGGTATCAGAGAGACTAAAAGCAAGTACAGTGCTCAAAACCAGCAATATTTTGTTCGGATCTTCAAATAGCCCCGCTATATCAAGCTTAAACAGAGTTGGCGCTATTGACGGAGGAAAAAAATCATTCAAACTCATACTTGGCATTTTTGTTACATTCCCTATAAACAGCCCAAGAATTGTAGTTGTTAATATTCCTATTAGAATTGATCCCTTAACATTTTTAAGCATTAAAACTACAGTTATGATAAGACCTATAAGCGCCAGCTGTGAAACCGGATCTGTAAAATTCACTATTTCAGGGACAATGTCCTTTGCAATAACATTTCCTCCCGGTAATGTTGCGGTTATATTATAGCTCTCCGAAGTAAAATTTAGAAAGTGAGCTTGCTTAATCCCTATATAGGCAATAAAAAGGCCAATACCTCCGCTTATAGCATATTGAAGCGACTCCGGTATGGCATTTATAAGCATTTTTCTTATTTGTGTAGATGTTATAATTATATTAATGATACCGCATATAAATACAATTGCCAGAGCTTGCTGCCACGAGAATCCTAATGCACCACAAACTACGTATGTAAAAAATGCATTAAGCCCCATACCAGGTGCTTGCGCATATGGTACATTTGCAAACAACCCCATAACAAGGGTTCCAATAACCGCAGCCAAAATCGTAGCCACAAAAACAGCGCCCTTGTCCATGCCTGTGCTTTCCAATATCGTAGGATTTACAAAGATGACATATGCCATTGTAACAAAAGTAGTAAGTCCGGCTATTAGTTCCGTTCTAACATTTGTACCATGTTCTTTAAGCCTGAATAGCTTTTCCATATACTATTACCCTCCTGTAAAATTAATATAAATTCGGAGATAAGCGTCTTCAGAACGTAATCCTTTAGTAATAATCGGAAAAATCCCAGAAGTCCCTTAAATCCTAACAATATTATTCCAAAAAACACAATAATAAATCACGGAAGTTTATAAGCGTCACTTGCGTTAACAAATAAAATCTACACAGATATACTACCAAACATATAGGAAGCTTGTCAATGAGAACAGCAAAAATACCCGAACATTTTCATTGTATTTCTTAAAAACATTCGGCTTTTCCTGTTATTTTATTAAATTCTGCATTATATACACAATAAAAGGCAAAGTGAATATACCCAATACTGTTGTAATAAATACGTTTTCCGTTGCCGATCTGTAGTCTGACCCATACTCTGCTGCCAATGCAGGAACTATTGTTCCACAGGGCATCGCCAGTTCAAGTATTATAACGTACTTGGCAACAGGATCAATCCATCTTCCTATAGCGACTAACAAAAGCGTTGCCAGAAGCGGCACAAGTATCAACCTGAACAGAGACAGTATAAAAATATGAACCCTTTTTACTAAATCAGAAACCTTTTCAATTTTAATTTCTGATAATATCAATCCTATAAAGAGCATTGAAAGTGGAAAAGTAGTCGACCCCAACAGATGGAAAGAATCATAAATAAAGCTGCTGGTCTGAGATATGTACGGTATATTGTAAACTGACTGTCCGAAAATTGTTTTTATGATTAAAACAATCAATCCCAAACACAAAGCTATTGTATTACTATTTATAAAACGTTTGAGATTTTTCCTCAAGCTTGTATTCTCATGTTTATTGACCAAAAATATTCCGAGTGTCCATAAAAGTGTATCATTGGCTATTCCAAAAATAACTGCATAAAAAAGTCCATCATCTCCATATAAAGAACTAAGCAATGGAAAGGCCAGATAGATTACATTGCCAAACATCAAGTGCATTTTATAGATATTAGCCGTGGCTCCTTCAAGCTTCATAACCCTGCTTAAAAAAATGCCAAAACCAAACGAGATCATCATAAATATAATTCCAAGCATATATATCCAGACAATATTGGATATATTATTTCTGTCAAGTTCGCGCCCTGCCAAAGTGACAAAAACCAATAGAGGAGCTGTTAATTTTATTACCACTCTCGATATGATAGTTCCCGCATTTTCCGGGAGGTATCCTGTTTTCCCGGAGATAAACCCTATCAACCCCAACAAGGTCAATATGGATATCTGATTTATTATTATCATTACTTCATTCATCAATATTTCTCCCCATCAATTATATTTAAGAACAGTCGCAAAATGGCACGTCTTCGCATTCAGCCCACTAATCAAACAGAAAAGTTATAGTTCCGAAGATTGAACAGCGGGACTATAACTTTATTTTATCTTCCACTGCGATATATTATAGATGAAAGTCCTAAAATTAAAGAACGTTTTCATCTAAATCAGATAACGTTTGGACGTAATATAAATTTAGCTGTAAGAAACATACCATACTTATTCCATGCTCTAATTATAGACAATTCATCTATCTATGTCAAAACTAATTTATCCAGAAGTTCATTTTATAATGTAAAGAAAAATATTTCAGAAACTTAAGTTCCGCAGTCTGATCTAAAGCCTTTAATCTCTTCAAGTATCATTTACTTTCACTTCTCCAAGTAATTGATCCCATATATTATCTTCTCCCTGCCAAAAATCTTTTTGGGGATTGTGTTTAATCTCGACAATACAAATCGAATCATCCTCGCATTGGTATTCTTTGTATTTTTCACCGTATTTGATACCAAGAATTTTAAAATTGTTCTTTGTCTTATATTTTAATATGTTTTTAAGCTCTACCAAACCTTCGTATTCGTAAGCTTCACTCGTTCTTACAAATAATATTGAATCTGCATTGGCTATTGAGCTTATAAATTTCTTAATTCTTCTATTAAGACGTCTTCTATACGACAAATGTGATGCAAACCATATTTTTTTTGGAAACCTTTTAGGGTAATCATGATAGGAATAACAATCATACACTGTATCATATACTAAATAATTTTTAGAATCAGGGTTAACTAAATCCTCATCCAATTTTAAATTTTTGAGTTTCATAAAATCTTTATAATCATTGCCAACAAAAGCATTTACCTGTCTTATATCATTTACCAGAAGAGTATCCATAGGGGCGGCAAATTTACGCAAATTAAGCCTCTTAAGCTGATATGCCACCTGGCAGTTACATCCCAGCCCTACTACCAAATCATATTTTTCTTGTATTTGTTTTAGATTCATTCCTAACACCTCACTTGATTCCATGTTTCAAAATAAAAATGTTAATAAAAACATATACCCAACACCACAGAATAGGTATATATTTTTATTAACTAACCACATTTATTCCAAGCAAACAGTCATTTTACAATTTATGATATATACTCAGCACCAAATTCCAAACCATTGAAATTTTCATCAGCACCAGTTTCTTCTATCAATTGAGACACAATTCTCTTTCTTTCTTCAAGTGGAAGCTTTTTAGTCAGTAAAACAGATTGTAATGCATCATATACTTCCTGAAGTTGACTAATCCCCGGTTCTTTACCTTCTTTTTCAACTAAATCAAGAAGTCCCTGAATTTTCTTATAAGGCTCAACCACACCCTTTTGATATTCACCATTATCCCAGTTGCTGTTTTTAGTACAAACGCATATTGCAAGACACTTTGTAATAAATGACAGCTTTTTATTAGTAAGCTCTGCATTTTTGTCAGAATTGCTTACACTAAGCGCGCTCCCTATGTCAAGGATATTCTCTTTTGTTTCACATGGATAAACGGGTATTGAAGGCACATTCTTTTTCATCAGGTTTGTCAATACGTTTTTTGGTCCCATCTCAACCGCTGCCAAAACGCCATGGTTCTTTAAATATTCCATTGAAAGCTGCCATTGCACAGGCTTTACAATTTGTTCCGAAAGATTATCAATTATTTCTTCTTTTCCTTTGTATTCCTGAGCTGTTACATTTGAAATTACAGGCCACTTCAATGGGTTATATGTATATTTTGAAAGCTCTTCCTTAAGCAAAACTGCCGCCGGTTTCATTAATGGGCTGTGGAAAGGGGCGCTGACTTTGAGCAGGGTATATCTTCCACCCATTTCTTTCAGCTTTTCTCCAACCTTTACAACAATTTCCTTGTGTCCCGAAATAACTATCTGGTCAAGGGAGTTGTAGTTTGATACAACTGCAATTTTCTCACCGGTGGATGCAAGTTGGCACTCTTCTTCAATGAATCTTTTATCAATCCCGCTTACAGCCGCCATTGCACCTTCGCCAATTCCAACGGCTTCCTGCATAAACCTTCCCCTCTGACGAACAATTCTTAAAGCATCCTCAAAGTTTATTGCTCCGCTACAAGTTAATGCGGAAAACTCACCTAAGCTATGTCCTGCCAGATAATCAGGTGTAATTCCCGTTTCCTCGGTAAAGGCCCTAAATACAGCTACGCTTAGTGTTAAAAGTGCAGGCTGGGTATTAATGGTTTTTGTTAGTTCTTCCATATCCCCCTCGAAGCACAATTTTTTCAAGTCAAATCCCAACACCTCGTTTGCCTGATTAAAGGTTCTGTCTGCAATAGCATATTTACCACAAAGTTCTTTCCCCATTCCAATATATTGTGATCCCTGTCCGGGAAATAAAAACGCTCTCTTTTTCATATTAATACTCCTCCAATATTATAATTTTATTTTATATTTTGTTATGACCTAAATAACTTCTCCCTTTTCATGATAAAATCTCGGCTTGTTTACTGTAAAAAGGAACTTCCTTTGAGAAGCACCGAATTTTTTATAATTAGCCTTGGCCTGAGAAAGGGAAACCTCGTTTGCACCATCCAACTTGTCCGGGCTTTTTTGCTGTACTTTATCAAACTGCCAGTAGCATATAGGACAAACTCCATTTTTCTCCTGCTTTATAGTTTTATACCCGCAACAAGGACAAGTCTTTTTATCCTCCACAATCTCCTCTCTCAAATACTTTCTTGCATAAGCAGGAATAAGTATACGAGATATTAGCAAAATGCCATTGAGCAGCCTTACCAAAATATTGAAACCGGATTTTCTGCTTTTCCTTTCCATATAATATGACCATTCTGCAATAGCCATGGATATAAACAAAAAACATCGTCCAATGGGAAACAGTATATAATAAATAACTTTTACCAAATTTGATTTTGCCAGTTTTTCAGGCATATGAGATCTGTCATGCAGGTAAAAACTGCTAATATATTTCAAATATTTATTTACAATTTTCCCCGGAGCAGTTCTCAAAAAATTCTTAACCAATACACTTCCAAAGTTACGATCCCCTGGGACAAAATCCTTCCAAGGAGTCATTTTTAGATATTTGTAATATTCATCGTTCAATGGATGCGTACTTAGATAGAACCAAGGCTTTGTAATTGAACGATAACTGCTTGTATAGTGAATGATAAAAGGATTATGCAAGGATTCCAACATTTCCTTATCAAGCGGTTTTCCATCCTCAAAGTGCTCACAAAGTGACACCTGTTGATTCCACTGGAGAGATAAAGGTATCCATTGTCCACTAAGAACAGCATTTAGTCCATCCTGGTCAGCGAAAGGAGCCTTATCGGGATTCTGAATCAAAAAATCACAAATCTTTTCAGATATACCATGCTGCCTCCACATATCCAAATTTATAATCAGAACTCCTGCGTTAAAGTATACATCCTTTCTATCCATGGACAGGTTTTCTTTGACCTTTTTGCCAAACTCTCCACTGTATTCAATCCCCACATCTTCCACCGCAGCCAGAAATCTCCCTGTGATATCAGTCTCCCAAAGCTTTGCTATATCTCCTTTTACAACAATATCACAATCGAGGTACAATACTTTTTCTATTGAAGAATCCAGCAGTTCAGGCAAAAATATGCGATAATAGGTAGCATAGCTTGCGCAAGGACTCTCTGCAAATTTTCTGCAAAATCCTTCATCAACATTAACAAAGTTCAGCTTGCATTCATATTTTTCTATGCTTTCCATTAGCAGTTTCCTGTCATTTTCCAACATTCCACCGTCAATCACAAAGAATTCAATTCTCTTTTTTTCTGACGTGTTTTCCAACAACGAGACAAATGTAACAGCAAGATGCTGGACATACTGGCTGTCGCTTGCAGAAACAACCTTGATGCTATTCATTATAATTCTCCTTTCCTGCTATTGCTTAGGAATACTGAAATATAAGCTTTGGCTTTATTTTTACTTTCGGTCTTATATGTTTCAAAGAGACCACGTGTAAAATCCGAAGTAATATTTCAGTTATCCTTTAAAACTTTTAATATAATTAAGGTACTTCTTTGATACTTTCAGAAAACCGTCCTCAACTAATTGATTCACAGTTGAGAACTTTTTGGCTGAAGGCGAATAAAGTACTATATCCCCTTCCTCCTTCAATACCCTGAGGTATTCTTCATGTTCATTTCTACCATAAAAACTATAATCATCAACCATACGATTCAACCGGTCTTTAAACTCACTGGTAAACTTGTAGTGTTTCAGCACTCCGTTTACATCAGCTATGTACGCTTTGTTGCAGTAATGAGGGTCTGTGACCGGCTCTAATTTCTCATCTATAAACATCAACGGATGTTTTATCAGCATATAGACACTACCTTTCGGATTAAATCTGCTCTTTCTCACGCCACCATAGTAGCACTTCATAGACTTGTCCGATAAAACATTGTAATTACAATAGTTGATATTCTGACTGAAGTAACCACTCTTTTGAATGTTGGAGATGTCATAGTAGCAATACTTCTGTGTCAGCTCCTCTTCTTTATCATCCTCAGACCCCTTTGAAAACATATCCAGCATATAGGAAACCACAGCCGTATAATGATTGCTGTTCAGGTACCCAAGGAATCCTGATATGGGCACACTTTCGGAAGAAGGATAATCAAACAGTTCATCAATATCAACACTAAGACACCAGCTATTTTTGAAAAGAGCTTCAATTATTGTCCGTCTCATCTCATTCTCATAGTGCTTGTGCAAAAGCTCTGTCCTGTAAACGGTAACATCTTCCTGATCCTTCAAAAATTCAAGCAGCCCGTCTGTTGATCCATTGTCCACAAACACCATATGTTTAACTCCAAGGAATCTATAGTGCCGTAAAAAAGCATCAATATATCCCATACCATTCTTTACAAGACATACAAGACCTAATTCATCCCTCTTGAGAGAAAACTTCTTCTTTCCATATAGGTAATAAATGTCTTTTAAGAATACAGGACCTCCATCATTAGTAACCAATGAGTTAATATCTTTTTCGAACCTCAAATCACCTGTTTCCCTGATCAATAGAGACAAAAGCCTGTTCTGCATATTACCCCAGTTAAAGTGATTAACTTTGTGCTGTGCATTTTCCCGTATATATTGAACAACTGATGTGTCCCTTAATCCAAAACGGAAAGCCGGCATATAATTAAGGAATCTCTCTTTTCGTATATACAAAACAGAATAACATCTTCTTGAGGCATCAAAGTGAATGTTTCCCACTGCTGTTCCACCTGTTGCAGCAGCATAAATCATCATTTTTCCATAGTCGTAAGCTTTACTGGGAACAGCTATAGCTCCCTTTATAATCTCCTTTAAAAGCTCGTCCTCACTTTTGCATACCACTATCTGAGCCTTTTTCCTTTTTAACTTTTCAACCTCTTTTGGGTTTACATTTCCGACAAATACAAACCTCAATTTCAAGCCGTATTTTCTCGTCCAATATCTGTCCAAAAAAGTATATTTCACTTTACCGTCCACTATTATACTCAGATATTCATTCTCTTTTCTATGCTCCGCATAAGCATTCAGCTTTGAAATATCGGCAGGATGAGGCAATTCATAAACCACCTTGCAGGTATATTTCTCAAGCTCCCTGCAAATGGTATATTCCGTTCCAAACAACACATCAGCTTTTGATAATACCTGTTTTAAAAGTTTAACATCAAAACCGGAATTTTTAAAGGCCTCAATCCTATAATCCATACTAACAGCCAGCTTTGTATTACACGATTCCCCAAGCTTTTCCCTTATTCCCGTAATTAAGCTTAAGTTCTCCGGGGTGAGCCGAACATGGATCAAATCAAAATCACCATCTTTTAATGATGAAAGAATATCTTTTGCAAAAAAAGCTTTTCCTGCAAATACATTAAGCCATTGATAAAAGCCCACTGCATTTGTCATCTCATTATTTACAATGTCCTCCGGTTCGTTTGTTAAAATACCGTATTTGAACATTCCGCTCACCTTTCTATTCCTCGGAATACATATCAACTCTTACACTTTCTTCATATAAAGCCTTTGACCATAACATGCCCGAAGGTTAATCACACATTAGTGTATCTTTAAGATTTTCATACATTTCCATAAGGACAGTTTTTTCTGAATCAATGGCTTTCCTTAACATCTCAAGCATTTGTAAAAATTCATCCACCTTTTCCTGACCAAATTCAGGAATTTCATCTATGGATACATCAAACTGAAGTCCAAAGAATTTGAGTCTTACATCATTAAACTGTTCAACCACATTTAAATATTCATCATACAGCTCCAGGAAACGTCCTTTTATTCCATAGCGTTCGATAATATACTTAAACCGTGCTGCCAGCAATTTCTTATGCTCTGCCAGCAAATGTACCGACTTGTAATCTGTCTGGAACTTGCCCTCCAAAAAGCCCTCCAAAGTTTTTAGCATTATCTCATTTACACCAAATCCGTAACTTAGATTTTCTTCAGGAATTCCCCAGCAATATATTATGGCTTCATCACTTCTAGAAAACAGATAATCCCCAAGCTTCTTTAAAAACTCCTCAATTCTGAAGGGATATGGTCTGGTAAAGCCATTGCTGAAAAAGAGCTGAGTTCCGGTCGTTGAAGTCCATGGTGCCGATTCTTTATAGTAAGCTTTCCCCTTCTCATAAGCCTCCACAAAATCTTCATAGCTAAAAGTCATTCCTCTAAATACTCCACCCTCATCAAATCCAACAGCCTTTATTTCTCTTCTGATGTCATCAAAGCCATATACAAGTTCATGGTGAATAACGTGAATCTTCTGATACCTCATCTTTCCCGGCAGATAGTATTCATCTACCGAAATGTTCAAATAATATCCACGGCTGATTTGCTCCCTGACAAATTCGATAATGTCCGGCACTTTCTCCATCATCTTTGCACCCTGTGAAACTTCACCAATAACTTCGCGGTAATTTCCCCACAGTTCCATGTACTCTAGTGATAGGTACCCATCCTTATCTATCTGTGAAAAGATATTTATATAGTGCTCATTAAACCAAGGATGTAGATAAGGGTCTGCAAGAACTATGCAAAGCGGTAATGCACGATGCAAATAAACTGTGACTTCCCTTTGCATTTCCATTTTCAGTTCTTTTACACTATCTTCATCAACTGTGAAAGGTGTTGGAGTAGTCCAGCGATCCTCAATTCTTATAACTTCCTCACTTTTATGTTCTTCTTGTTTTTCAGCACAATCCATGTTTTGAACAATTTGTGCAATGGTTTTATACTTGAATATCTGCTTTAAATCAATGGGGATATTTTGAGCCACTGCATCATTTACAACTTGTACAGCCTTCAAGGAGTCTCCCCCCAGATCAAAAAACTCATCATTTATCCCTACTCTATCCACTTTAAGGACCTTCATCCAAATTTGTGCCAGTAGCTCTTCCGCATCATTTTGCGGAGCTATGTATTCGGTTCCGATCTTAATGCTGCCGTCAGGTTCAGGTAATGCCTTTCTGTCTACTTTGCCGTTTGAATTTAGTGGAATCGCCTCAACCTGTATAAAGTATGATGGTATCATATATTCAGGTAGTATTTCTCCAAGATGCTTTCTAAGGTCAGTTACATACAATTCCTCATCTGATACATAGTATGCACACAGGTATTTTTCCTGATTTGCGTCATCCCGAACCAAAACTACTGCTTCTTTCACTGACTCATGCTTTAAAAGTCTTGCTTCAATTTCCCCAAGTTCAATCCTGTGCCCGCGAATCTTTACCTGATGATCTATTCTTCCAAGATACTCCATCTCTCCTCCCGGCAGCATTTTCACAAGGTCTCCTGACCTGTAGAGTCTTTCTTCCGGTATGTACGGATTTTGCGGAAATCTCTCCTTTGTAAGTTCTGGGCGATTCAGATAGCCTCTTCCAAGTCCTGCTCCGCCAACACAAAGTTCACCCGGTACACCTATAGGTAAAAGTCTCATATTCCTGTCCATAACATAACAGGTCAGGGTTGGAATGGGCTTTCCTATATTGCTTATGTTGT
>Ga0208826_1001269_pt1 | contig 21803 bp, 19 predicted proteins | sample AD_UKC115_MetaG_FD_184451 | JGI IMG/M metagenome (GOLD analysis project Ga0208826, IMG submission 184451) | Active sludge microbial communities of municipal wastewater-treating anaerobic digesters from Hong Kong - AD_UKC115_MetaG (SPAdes)... | ecosystem: Engineered > Bioreactor > Anaerobic >...
ATCATCAAAGTAACAGTAAAAAATACTATCCTTTTTGATTTTTGGGCGATTTTGAAAATGTCAAGTGTTTTTCGACATTTTCTTAGAAAATTTTTGGTATCAAATTACATCAAGTGCATAAGACCTGATAAGCATTTCTTCAGGCATAAATCAAAAAACTTTAAAGAGAATTAAAAAACAATTCCCCACAAACAAAGAAACTGCAAACAAATTAAGCAACTATTTTGGTATTCCACTACATAAGTTATTCTCTATACATGAATCAGATAAAAAACTTTCGAGTAGAACTATTGCACATCATCACCGTTTAATATCTGCACTACTCACAGCAGCCGTTCAATGGCAATTGATTGAGTCAAATCCTGCGAAAAGACTAAAACCACCAAAGGTTGAAAAAAGCCATGCAAAATTTTATGATAATGAAGATGTTGTAAAAATGTTTGAATGTCTTGAAAATGAGCCTTTACAATACAAAGTAATGATTTATATTACAATTTATGGAGGCTTACGGCTCTCCGAGGTGGTTGCCCTTGAATAGAGTGATATATCAGGAAATATTCTCTCAATTAACAAAGCAAGGCAATATGTTTCTGGAAAAGGATGCTTTGAGAAATCTACAAAAACGAATTCAAGCAATCGTGAAATTACTTTGCCAAACAATGTTATCTCTTTACTCGAAGAGTATCATACCTGGCAAAACGAAGAGCAAAATAAATTGGGTGATTTATGGAAAGGTAGCAACAAGCTTTTCACTCAGACAGATGGTACTCCTATATTCCCATCCCGGCCTACGGTTTGGTTTCATACCTTCCTAAAACGCCATAACCTACCGCCGATAACGTTCCATCAGCTCCGGCATACCAATGCCTCACTTCTCGTATCTCTCGGAGTAGATATAACTACTATTAGCAAACGTTTAGGACATTCTCGTACATCAACCACTTTAGATATTTACGCTCATTCCTTAAAATGTCGGGATGAAGAGGCAGCAACTAAATTAGAAAATCTGCTATTAGTTGATAAAAATAATACAAATAGTACTGATGAAAATTCTTCTGATTAGTGTATTATATTTCTTACCATTTAATAGTTTTATTTTCTCGCAGTACCCAAATAGTACCCAATTTAGCAAAAAACCTATACATTGAAAAAGCCTCATTTACAGGAAACCCTGTAAACGAGGCTTTTTCATTGGAGGCGCCACCCAGATTTGAACTGGGGGATAAAGGTTTTGCAGACCTCTGCCTTACCACTTGGCTATGGCGCCGTATTTATCGGACTTAGATACTAAAAGCCAGATTCAGGTCTGACTTTAGCATCTATTTCCTGTGTTGTTATGGAGCGGGTTACGAGATTTGAACTCGCGACTTTCACCTTGGCAAGGTGACACTCTACCGCTGAGTTAAACCCGCAAAAATCTTTGGTGCCCAGAGCCGGAATCGAACCAGCGACACGAGGATTTTCAGTCCTCTGCTCTACCGACTGAGCTATCTGGGCTAATTGGCGACCCGGAAGGGGCTCGAACCCTCGACCTCCAGCGTGACAGGCTGGCATTCTAACCAACTGAACTACCGGGCCAAATATGGTGGGCACTATAGGGCTCGAACCTATGACCCCCTGCTTGTAAGGCAGGTGCTCCCCCAGCTGAGCTAAGCGCCCGTACCACCACATCGCGTTTCAGCGACAATTGATAGTATACAAAATTAATTAGCTCAAGTCAACACCTAAATTGTTATTATTTTAGATTTATTAATAAATTTCTTCAAAAAGCTTTGGCATGCTCTCTTATGCATAGTATTACAGCACTTACATTTCACATTTTAACATCTGAAAACTATGTTATAAACCAAACTACAATAACAAAGACTAATCGTTTATCAAGTCCAGTAGTTCTTTCTCGGTAAATTGATACTTCGAGTTACAGAAGTGACACTGTGTTTCGGCACCATGCTGTTCTTCTACCATGCTAATTATCTCTTTTTTCCCAAGGCTCAGCAAACCTTTTTCCATACGTTCCTTCGAACAATTACAATTGTATTTGCATGGCGATTTTTCCCCAATTTTCAACTTCATATCGCCTAGAACCAGTTCAAGTATATCTTCAGGCTTTTTCCCTTCGGAAAGAAGCTTTGTAACGGGAGGTAAACCATTGATCTTTTCCTCAATAACGCTTATTGTATTTTCGTCAGCTCCCGGCATAAGCTGAATTATAAAGCCACCTGAGCAATGTATTAACTCTTCAGAATCAATCAGTACTCCTAAAGATACTACAGACGGTACCTGCTCCGATGATGCGAAGTAATATGCAATATCCTCTGCTATTTCCCCTGACAATAGATCAACATATCCAATATAAGGCTCTTTAAGTCCAAGATCCCTTATAACATTAAGATATCCATTAGCTCCAATTGCTCCTGCAACATCATACTTGCCATATTCATTTGGCGGCAAGTAGATTAATGGGTTGTAAACGTATCCCCGGACATTAGCATTAGAATCCGAAACTACGACAATTCCCCCCAATGGTCCATCCCCTTTAATCTGTATTGTCAGTGTATCCTTAGAACCTTTAAAAAACGTTGACATTAATGAAGCTGCAGTCATAGTCCGACCTAATGCAACAGAAGCCAATGGTGATAATCCGTGAATTTTTGTTGCATCTATTACCATATTTGTAGTAATTGCCGCAACTGCCCTAACGGTGCCTTCTGCTGCAGTTGCCCTGATCACATAGTCTTCCATTAAAAATTCTTCCTTTCCATCTATATTATTGGTTATAAACATCATATATAAATAAGGCTTTAATTCTAAAATAATATTTATTGAATTAAGGTATGACTAAAATATAAATTCATACTCTGGATAACGAAAAAACTTGATTTGATAATGTTTTCAAAATATGAGAATAGGATGTTATTTTTTCGTTATACCTAATTACTGATTACAGAATTTTGAAATACACATTTTAAAAAGTTAAAACCCCGGTATTAATATACCGGGGTGAGTTCGGCCATCTCTATATAATATTTGTAGACACCGATTAAGCTCTTGTTACGTTTGAAGCCTGAGGTCCTTTAGCACCTTCAACAACTTCGAACTGAACTTCTGTACCTTCCTCAAGTGTCTTGTAGCCATCCATGTTTATTGCTGAAAAATGAACGAATACATCGTTTCCGCCATCTCTCTCGATAAAGCCAAATCCTTTCTCAGCATTAAACCATTTAACTCTTCCTCTCTCCATCCTGCACTCCTCCTGAACTAGATACTTTAACTTAGCCACACATTTCCATGCGTTTACTAAATCTTTAATAGTTTATCATAATTTGCTACAGCTTGTCAATCCAATAATTTTTATATTAATAAAATTATTGGCATTTTAAAGCTCCCAAATATACTTTTGCAAATTTATTTTTCCGTCTTTTTCGAAAATTATACCTTCATTCTCAAGCAGCTTTCTTTGCTCCATCAAACCTCCAAATGCAAACCCGGAGCTAATTTCCCCATTTCTGTTCACTACACGGTGACATGGCACCTCTCCAAAATATGGATTTTTATGTAAAGCCCATCCGACAATCTTTGCTCTCCTCGGCTGCCCCAACATCCTGGCAATTTGACCATATGTTGCAACTTTTCCTTTTGGAATTTTCCGTACTATATCATATACATCTTCAAAAAAAGCCATAAAACCTCCAGCCACTTACTCTTCATTACAAAAATCCCGATATGTCATAATATAAATAATACATGTACTATGTCTGTTCTTCATATAAACTATCTTTACGAAATACTTACAGCCATTTGTTAATATCAGACTTTATTTGCACTGCATACAAAAAAGTTCCTTTGACTCTTCCGAGAAGGTTTACTTAGCTTTAACTCATCATATATGTTTAAAAGCTTTAACCCGCTCCCGTTTATCAACTCTTTAAGTTCAGACCTTTCATATGACCTTTCGTAGTGAATTTCATCAAATTTTTTATAATCTTCGCAATATTTAATGAAAAAAGTAAGTTCAAACTCACAAACCTTTGACTTTTTGTTATAATAGTTTTGCCAGATGTATGTTGCTTCATCAGAAATATCATAGAAAACATTTTCACTCAACACATTTTCAAACTTGTATGGGGTATTTATATCAAATATAAAAATTCCATCCGGATTTAAGTAATTCCGAACAAGTTTAAACATCCTTTTTATATCTCTTTTATAGAGTATATAATTAAGACTGTCCATAAGACATACTATCACATCAACAGTACCAAACAACTCAAAGTTAGTCATATCCTGGTTCAGGTATAAAATATTCATTCCCTGCTCTTCGCTCTTGGACTTTGCACAATTTAACATATCCAAAGACATGTCAATACCGATCATGTCATATCGCCTTTTTGCCATCTCAATGCAAAAGTTACCTGTTCCACAGCCCAAATCAAGAACTAACGATGGTTTACGATTATTTATCTTAAATATTTCTTCAATATAATCTGCCCATTTTGAATAATCTATATCATACATAAGCTTGTCATAAATATAAGCAAAGTTAGAGTATATTGGTTCCACCTCCATCAAACAACGTTTCAGCTTTTTCATTATAACACATAACAGATTCAGTAACAATTCAAGTATCAAATTCGATTTGACATTAGAAATATTAAGGAATGATTTGATTTGATTCAATAATGAGAATTACAAAATAATATATCGCAGTGATAGCTGCAAAAATAGCAGAAATTATCGCTGCGATAAAATACAAAAGGAGTTTTTCTATGTATTTCTATTGACCTTTTTCCATCTGGAGCATCTTTTTCTTCTTTGTCATCAAACCGCCTATACGTCCTGTTTCTTTTGCGGTAAGGCTTTTCCATCCATTTTTCTTTATCTTATCAAACAATCCAAGCTCATTTGCCACCTCATATTTTAACTTCTCATCTACATCTTTCATTCTGCAACACCTCCTAATAGTATTATTGAACAAAAAGCTCCCAAATATACACAAAAAAATGGAATACGTCTTGTGTACGCACTCCATTTTTTAATGTTTAGGGATAACGAAAAACAACTTCCTATTCTCATACTTTGAAACATTAACAAATCAAATTTTTTTGTTATCCAGAGTGGGAACTTATATTTTAGTCGTACCCTACCCGTTAAATTTGATTAAAATCACTAAATTTTCGGGTTGAATGGTTTTACTTCTTTATTTAATAGCTCCCTTAACAACTTCAATAGCCTTCTGGAGTTGGTTATCTTCTTCTTTTGGAATCTGAGAAACCGCAACACCCTTATATTTCTCTGAAACTTCAATTTTAACATGCGGTTCAATGCCTACATCCTGTATGCACACTCCGGATGGTGTAAAATATCTTGCAATAGTGACCTTCAAGCCTGAACCGTCTTCTAAATTCACTACCGCTTGAACAAGACCTTTTCCAAACGTCTTGGTTCCAACCAAAGTAGCCTTATTATGGTCTTTAAGTGCTCCGGATAAAACTTCCGATGCGCTTGCACTGTTTTCATTAACCAAAACAGCTATAGGGATGTTTAACTCTGTAGAATCTGACTTTTTTTCCTGCTTGTTACCTTTTTTATCTTCCGTATATACAATCAATCCTTCCGGAATCAACCTGTCTGCCATAGCTGCGACCTGATCATAATCTCCTCCGGGATTATCCCTCAGGTCGATAATTAAACCCTTTATATTCTTTTTAAGCAAGTCATTTAAATGCTCTAGAAAGAATTTATTTATTTCGCTGTCAAACATGGAAATCTTTATATACCCGATATCATCGCTTAACACTTCGCTTTTTATATTTACCACCTTTATCTTTTTCCTGGTAACATCATAGTCATGATATTTTCCTTCGGATGGTCTGTAAACTGTAATTTTGACTTTTGTATTCTCTTTTCCCTTTATCATGCTGATAATCATATCTTCATCTCTGATAGTTGTAACGTCCTGATCATCAACCTTTACAATCTTGTCATCCTTCATAATTCCCACATCAAGAGCAGGCGAATCCTCAAAAGGTTCAACAACCGACAGGATACCATCTTCGCCCATTGTTACAACTACACCTATCCCGACATAACTACCCTGAGACTTCTCATTAAACTGTTTCATCTGGTCTTTAGTGAAATATACTGTATAAGGATCATTTAAAGCCTGTGTCATACCTGAGATTGCACCTTCAAGCATTTCATTCTCATTTGTATCCTTATAGTAGTATTCTTCCAGCAAGTCTCTTACCTTATCAAATTTCTTCACATTTTCATATTTAACACTATCACTGCTGAACTGCACTGCATAGTTTGGATTAAAGTCATATATATCCGCCTGTTCCTGTGTCACAACATCAGGCACTACAACATAATTCGGAGATAAATAATGCCATAACAAAAATCCTACGGCGGTAACAGCATTTGTCATTACAACAGCTACAATGACAGGCAAAATCTTTCCAGTAAATACATTCTTCTCCAATTCTAGAACACTCCCTTTATTCTCCCATGGGGTCAAAATTTATTTATACAGCACTTTGCTTATTAAAACCATAAATAAAGCAATACATTTACAGCTGACTCTATCATTATATCATATGCTTGCTTAGTAAATAATATAATATCCCTGATTCCAACAAAAAATTTAAATAAGGTCCGGATTTGTCCGGACCTATTTTAAATCTTATAGGTTCATTTACTATAGATAACATTTATGTGTTATACAGGTTTAACTGTTGTGTTGATTATCTATACAACTATTTGCCTACATATCTTAGTGGATCAGTAGTAGAGCCATTTTTTCTTACCTCAAAGTGCAAATGTGGTCCTGTCGACAAACCAGTACTTCCAACTTTGGCGATGGTTTGGCCTGATTTTACTTTACTTCCGACTTTAACCAACAACTTGCTACAGTGAGCATACAATGTAGTTATGCCTCCTCCATGGTCAATTACCACTGTATAACCATAACCACTTTGCCATCCTGCCATCAAAACAGTTCCACTATTGGCTGCTACTATTGAAGATCCTTGACTTGCTGATATATCTATTCCAGTATGCATCTTGTATTTTTTTAATATAGGATGCATCCTGTTTCCATAATAAGACGATATCTTTGAGGAACTAGGACATGGCCAGGCCATACTTCCACCTGCATATGCCCCTTTTGTCTGAAGGTTCTTAATCTGGTTGACCAGAGCATTCGATTGGCTGATCAGCTTATCTTCTTCATCCTCAAGTTTATCAAGCTTTGAATTAATGTCCTTTATCTCTTTGTCTAAACTCGCCCTTGAAGCGCTTAGGTTATTTATGTTTTTTAAGGATTCGTCAGCCTTTTGCTCGACCAGATTTTTTTCTCCAACCACCAGTTGCTTCTTATACTCTATATCGTTTTTCGCTTCTTTGATTCCATCAATTATCTCTTTATCCTTCTTACTTATCGTAGCAACAAGTTCGAGCCTTTCGAAAAAATCCACAATGCTTTTTGATTCTGCCAATGTATCTATGTATGTAAAATCAGAATTCTCGTACATTACTCTCAACCGTACTTTTAAGAGTTCAAGTTTTTCATTGTATTCTTTATTACTTGCCTCAATTGATTTATCGAGTTCAGCAATTCCCTCGTTTAATTCGCTTACTTGATTAAGTAGCTCCTGATACTCTCGCTGCTCTTTTTTCTGGGCAGATTCAATTTCTTCCTTCTTATCCTTTGCTGTCTCTAATTTCTTTTCTTCCTGTTTCTTTTGCTTAGCTAGATCACTGATCTTTTTATCAACGGTTTTTTTCTGCTTTTGAGCTTCCGTGAGCTTATCGGCAAAAGCCGGCACCATAAGTGTAAATACCATTGATAGCGAAATAACAATGCATAAAGCTTTTTTCACGTTTAATACCTCCTAGCATAACTTTTCCTTTGTTAGATTTAATGGCTCAGACACAACTGCTCCCTTTTATCATAGACTATATCAAAAAATAGTTACATAGAAAACTATGCAATAGCATATTGTGCCACAAACCTAAACACGCAGATATTTCCTTATAGAAATAGTACTCCCCAGAGCACCTACCACAATACCCACCAATAAAAAGGTGTAAATAACTTCAAATTGAAGAGCTCGCAAGTTAACAAAATTAATTATTTCTATGCCTTCTTTGAACCTGCTCGAAAACGCTCCATACCCAATACTTATAGCTACAAACCCTAATACTGCACCAACCAAACCTATTATAACACCTTCAACAACAAATGGCCACCTGATAAACCAATCTGTCGCCCCAATATATTTCATTATATTGATTTCTTTTCGTCTGGCAAATACAGTCAGCTTTATGGTATTAGATATAATGAACATTGATATTACAAGCAAAATAAATATCAGTACTGCATTTCCAACCTGCACCCAGGTTGCCACCTTCAATAACATATCTATTGTCTTCTGAGAATACTTCACTTTCCCAACACCCGGGATCTCCTTGAAGGCTTCAACAACAGACTGTGCATCAGCAAGGTTGTTTAATTCTATAATAAACGAAACAGGCATAAAACTTTCACTGAGTCCTTCAATTACATCCTTGTCGTTCCCCAACATATCTTTTGTCTTCTCAAAAGCTTCCTTCTTTGAGACATAGACATGTGTTTTAACTCTGGAGTCATTTCTTATAGTCTGTTCAACAACCATAACCTGCTTGTCATCTAACTCAGGCTCACAAAAAACCATCATTTGGGGTTGTTCCTTTAAATTATCCGTATTGTAGGTTAAGTTTATTGTAATTACCAAAAATAAACCCAATATAATCATAGAAGCTGTAACAACACCCACAGAAGCAAGAGACATTAATGCATTCCTATAAGTATTAATAATACCTTCCTTAATTATATACTTGGTTGTATTTAACTTCATCGCCGTACTGTCCTTTCTCCTGGTCCCTAACTATAGACCCTTTTTCAATAGCAATTACTCTTTTTTTCATCGAGTCTACTATTCCCTTCTCATGTGTAGCTACAATTACCGTTGTACCTCTGCAATTAACTTCCGAAAGCAGCTTCATTATTTCCCAGGAAGTATCAGGATCCAAGTTTCCTGTCGGTTCATCGGCAATAAGCAAGGCAGGATTATTAACCAACGCCCTTGCAAGAGCAACTCTTTGCTGTTCTCCTCCTGACAGCTGTCCCGGATATACATTTGCTTTCTTGCTAAGACCCACTAAAGCCAAAGACATTGGTACCTGTCGCCTAATCTCCTTAGGATACGCTTCTGTGATCTGCATTGCAAAAGCAACGTTTTCATAAACCGTCTTATTGGGAAGAAGTCTGAAGTCCTGGAAAACAGCTCCCAAACTCCTTCTGAGGTAAGGTATCTCTTTTCTTTTCAATGCGGATACGTTGTACCCATTTACAAAAACTTCGCCCGAAGTTGGATCTTCTTCCTTTAAGATAAGCTTTAACATAGTAGATTTCCCAGAACCACTCTGTCCAACTATAAAAGCAAATTCACCTTTGTTTATATTAACACTTATATTGTTAAGTGCCATAGTTCCATTAGAATATTTTTTAGTAACCGACCTAAATTCTACCACTTGAACCTCCTAAAACAGAGATATTTAAATTATATATTCTACATATCCCTGAAAAACCCTTTTTTGCCGTTAAACTAAACCCTTTCTCAGACACTGGTATTTTTTTACTCTACATAAATCGTTTATTACTATCAAGATATTTTTTTACAAGCATGGCAACTTTGAAAATTATTGCATCATCAAACATTCTCAAATCAAGGCCTGTAATCTTTTGAATCTTGTCTAGCCTATAAACCAGAGTATTTCTATGAATATATAACTGTCTTGAGGTCTCGCTGACATTTAAGTTATTCTCAAAAAACTTCTGGATAGTTGACATCGTTTCTGAATCAAGCGACTCAAAAGAACCATCTCTAAAAACTTCATTGAGGAAAAGGGTACATGATGTTGTAGGCAATTGGTAAATCAACCTTCCTATTCCAAGTTTGCTGTAATCATTGACAGGCTGTTCATCATCAAATATACCTCCAATCAGCAATGCTATTTCAGCTTCTTTGTATGAGCGCCCAATATCCTTTATATTATCCACAACAGTACCTATGCCAACTTTAGCCTTTACAAGCTCTGAAGAAAGGGTGTCAATAATTATCTTTGAAGTTTTTCTTATGTCCTTATGTTCAAAATCCTGTTTGAGTTCCTTAACCAAAACAGTATTCTCATCATCCAGAATAATTATAAAGTCTCTATTCTTTCCCGGAAACAATCCTTCAATTATTTCATGGGCATATATATCCTTGACTTTTTCCGTACTTATAAGAAAAACAACCCGCTTGACATTATTGGCCAAATGAAGTTCCTTAGCCTTCAAAGTAATATCACCGGGTAGTATATTATCCATTATTATACTTTTAATAAAGTTTAACTTATCATATTTTTCTTCATAATAAGTCTTCACGTTAACCGCACTTATGGACATCAAAGACAGATATTTAAAATTCTCATTGTCCTGAGAATTTATAAAAGCAATAAACTCAAGCTTGCTCTTTATATATACCTTTAGGAATGACTTCCCTTCTAAGACAACAAACGGATCCCTAGATCTCATAACATCTAGAGCCAGAGGATTATTCTGACCAATAAGTTTTTCGTTTGAACATGCTAATATAAGCCCGGTATCATCCATAATCCCGAACTCATCATTAATTATATCCTTTATCTGATTAACTAAACTTTGATAAAGTTTAACGGCCAATTTTATCCCCCCTATCATTCTATTAAAATTTGTCAAAATAAAGACCATCATTAATAAGGGATTGTAGTATATTTATATTATACACAAAAAATTTAAAAGGGAAAGATTAAATTTAATCTTTCCCTTAATATATCAAATTCTGTTATACCTATTAATTCATTATTGTCTTTTCTGTTTCTTTATCAAACAGGTGAATCTTATTAGTTTCAAAAGCAAGTTTAACAGTATCTCCAGGTTTAGCCTTTGTTCTTGGATTAACTCTGGCAACAAAGTCAATTTCATCAACTACCAGGTAAAGCAAGGTTTCGGAACCAAGCATTTCAACAACTTCAACCTGAGCATTAATGATACTGTCTGATAATGTTTCAAGATACATAGCTTCATCATGAACATTTTCAGGTCTGATACCCATAACAACTTCCTTACCTATATATTCGCTTCCCTCAAGTTTCTTAGCCTTTCCTTCAGGAAGTTTGATATCTTCTTTTCCAAACAGAAGATGCATTTCTTCTCCACGCTTTTCAACTTTTGCATTTATAAAGTTCATTTGAGGACTTCCAATAAATCCTGCAACGAACATATTGTTTGGTCTTTCATACAAGCTTGTTGGTGTATCAACCTGTTGAATATATCCATCCTTCATAACAACAATTCTTGTACCCATTGTTAAGGCTTCAGTCTGGTCATGAGTAACGTATATGATTGTTGTCTGAAGTCTTTGATGCAATTTGCTGATTTCAGTTCTCATCTGAACCCTGAGCTTTGCATCAAGGTTTGACAACGGCTCATCCATTAAGAATACTTTAGGTTCACGAACGATAGCACGACCGAGCGCAACCCTCTGTCTTTGACCTCCGGACAATGCCTTTGGTTTTCTTTCAAGCAAATGCTCTATATCAAGAATTTTTGCTGCTTCAAGAACTCTTCTCTTTATTTCATCTTTTGGCAACTTTCTGAGCTTTAATCCGAATGCCATATTATCAAATACAGACATATGTGGATAAAGAGCGTAGTTCTGGAAAACCATTGCTATATCCCTATCCTTAGGAGCAACGTCATTAACAAGTTTGTCTCCTATATAAAGTTCTCCTTCAGAAATTTCCTCAAGTCCTGCAACCATTCTAAGAGTTGTGGTCTTTCCACATCCGGAAGGACCTACCAATATGATAAATTCCTTGTCCTCGATGTCCAAATTAAAATCATTTACAGCTGTAACGCCACCTGCATATCTCTTGAATATGTTTTTTAGTTTAACGCTTGCCATTTTTTCCCCTCCCAATTATTCCGAACTATTCTACATATTAAATATACCATGTTAGCCAACCCCCAACTAGTATATTTTTTAACAAAATTTATTTTTATGTATTAGTAACTTTGCATAAACCTGATTCAAGAAACCTGAAAATGGCACTTTTACATAAGAATTTTCTGGCATGAATATTTATAAATATTATTGAATTTTTATGCATAGTTTTGTATAATTATAAATCATGTGATAAAAAGCATCTTATAACCTTATGCTATAAGACTTTTAGCAGAATGTTTTCAAAAAACTTTTTGAGAAAATCTGAGAAAAATAGTATCATAGAGGAGGAAATATTATGATAAATGTAGGAATAATTGGCGCAACAGGTTATGTTGGAATAGAAATAGTCAGACTTCTTCAAAACCATCCTGAATTTAATATAAGCACCGTAGTCTCACAAAGCTTCGTCGGCAAGAAAATCTCTGACGTTTATCCGAATTTAAGAAATGTGTTTGATTTAGAATGTGAGGAACTTGATATTGAGAAAATTTCGCAAAAAGCAGATATCTTCGTAACCGCACTTCCACACGGAATTTCCAAGGATGTTATACCAAAGCTTGTTGAAAAAGGCAAAATAATTATGGATCACAGCGGTGACTTCCGTTATAAAGATGTAGAAGTATATGAAAAGTGGTACAATACCAAGCACAATATGCCTGAACTGTTGGACCTGGCCGTTTATGGACTTCCGGAACTTCACCGTAAGGCCATTAAGAATGCAAAAATTATTGCTAATCCCGGATGCTATCCGACTTGTTCGGTTTTAGGGCTCGCTCCGTTATTATCAAATAAGCTGATAGAAACAAAAAACATTATAATTGATGCAGCATCCGGCGTAACCGGTGCCGGCAGGAATACCGAGCTTCCCAACCAGTTCTGTGAGTGTACAGAGAATTTTAAAGCGTACAAGGTTTCAACCCACAGACATACTTCAGAAATTGAACAGGAGTTGTCTCTGCTTGCCAATGAAGAAATTATAGTCTCGTTCACTCCACACCTGGTTCCTATGAAGAGAGGTATGCTTAGCACAATATACGCTAATCTCACCTCTGAAAAATCAGCATCAGAGTTGATCTCACTTTACAAGGAATTCTATAAGGATGAATTCTTTGTAAGAATATTAGATGAAGGAAAACTTCCTGAAACCAAATTTGTTGCAGGCTCAAATTATATAGATATAAGTGTTGTTGTTGATAAACGATTAAACCGCGTTATTGTTCTGTCCGCAGTGGATAACCTTGGAAAAGGAGCAGCCGGTCAAGCTGTTCAGGACATGAATATAATTTACGGATTTCCGGAACATACAGGTCTCACAACCCCGGGCTTATATTTATAATCAACCCCTATAAAATATTACTGGAGGAATTTAAATGGAAACTTCGATGGAAACTATAATAAAAAAAGCAGAAATTCTCATAGAAGCCTTGCCTTATATTCAAAAACTGTCCGGCAAGACTGTTGTAATAAAATATGGCGGAAATGCCATGATCAATGATGAACTGAAGAACTCCGTCATGGAGGACATAACACTTCTTAAGTATATCGGTATGAATCCTATAGTTGTGCATGGTGGAGGTCCTGAAATAAACAAGGCACTAGAGAAATTCAATATAAAAAGCCAATTTATAAATGGCTTGAGAGTAACTGACAGTTCTACCATGGAAGTAGCGCAAATGGTTCTTGTCGGTAAAACCAACAAGGAAATTGTCTCACTCCTTAACAAAATGGGAGGTAAGGCCATTGGCTTATGTGGTATTGACGGTAACCTGATAGAATGTGAACAATACAAAACCACTGTAGATGGAAATGAAGTAGATTTGGGTTATGTGGGAAAAATAACCAATATCAACTCCAAATTGATTGAATTAATTGCTAAAGACGAGTACATACCGGTTGTTGCCCCAATAGGTGTAGGCAAAGATGGCAAAAGCTACAATATAAATGCAGATACAGTGGCCGGGGAAATTGCGGCTGCTCTGAAAGCAGAAAAGCTAATGTTACTGACTGATATTGAAGGTGTAAAAATGAACAAAGACAGCAACGACATTATACCATCTCTGACTGTCAACGAAGCCCATGATCTCATTGAAAGAAAAGTTATAGACGGCGGAATGATACCAAAAGTTCTCGGTTGTATCGAAGCATTAGAAAAAGGAGTAGGTAGAACCCATATTATTGATGGTAGAATTTCACACTGTCTACTACTCGAAATATTCACTAATAAAGGAATTGGAACTATGATCATGAAGGAAAAGGTTCCATATTATAGCAATGAAAAATTATAATTTTATTCACTTGAGGAAGGATTTTCGAAATATATTTAGAATATTATAGAAAGCACTAAAACATGTACATAATACTTTTACTTTTATGTAACAATATACTTTAAAAACGGTAACTAAAAATATATAATATAGTTGTCTATTTATTTTCTTTAAACTTATTCACATAAAGTTGTAATAATAAAGCTATTGGTTAAGTTTATGCGTTGATTTCTGCAATTGATAACTCAGTTAATCACATTGGATTAAACAGGAGGATTGATTATTTTGGCAAAAGATTTACTTTATACAGTATTAAAAGAAGGCACCGTAGTATATACGAAGCTTTCTTCAAGTAGCATATGGCACCAAAATATTGTTTATAAAGTCGAGAACAAAACTGTATCAGTAGCTTTATTAACTGGTTTTCTTGAAAACATAATAATGCCCGGTCAAAAAATTACTATTAAACTTACAAACGAAGACATGGAATATCTTTTTATAGGCTCGGTAGGAGAAATATACCCTCAGTTTCCAAGTCATGTAAAGGTGAACATTGAAAGCATTAAAGATTTGAAAAACTCAAGGATTTTCCCTAGATACGATGTATACCTTGCCTCCAATATTAAATATGAAAATAGGGAGGAAGAGTATTTTGCAATTATTCACGATATCAGCCTGACCGGAATGGCATTTTACTCTAAGGACAATTTTGATATCAGCAACGAGCAGCTTCACCTTACCATATTTCTTCCCGACAAAAACATAATCGTTGCCAAAGGCAATGTTAACCGTAAAATTGAATGCGCTGCATATACTGACTATGGAATGCACTATACAGATATGCAGGAAGAAAACAACAACTCTCTTTATGCTTTCTTCTCCGTGTTAGAGGAAGAAAAGACAAAAATGAAAGATTCTTTCTTTAGTTTTATAAAAAAGCACTTGCCATGATATATTTCTTCACAACTCCTCTTTTTACGCAATGCACTACTATTGTGTCTTTTGCAGTCTTCTAAAACTTTTTTCCATTTTGAGTATTGCATTTTTATACATTTTTTTGTATAATTATTAATATTATAAACGGAAAATCTTTCTTATTTTCTGAATACTAAGGAAAAACGAATAAATACCTTCCTGTTTTAATATTGTTTAAGTACCATAGAATGGAGTTTTTTCGTTATTCAGATTAGGAACTTAATTTATTGCTGTTCCTATCGCAAAAATATTTATAAATGGGGGATTAAATTATGGATCATCTAATAAGCCTGAATGACCTAACGTTAGAAGAAATAGAACAAATACTTAACCTTTCGGAAAAATTGAAAAAGCAGCAACAAGAAGGAGTTACTCACCATCATTTGAAAGGTAAAACGCTTGGAATGATTTTTACAAAGTCATCCACAAGAACAAGGGTATCCTTCGAAGTTGGTATGTATCAATTGGGCGGATTCGCTTTGTTTCTGAGTTCTAACGATATCCAAATCGGGAGAGGAGAAACAATCTATGATACCGCACAGGTTTTATCAAGATATCTAGATGGAATTATGATAAGAACCTTTGCTCACAGCGATGTTGAGGATCTTGCAAAATATGGGAACATTCCTGTAATAAACGGACTTACCGATCTGATGCATCCATGCCAGATCCTTGCTGATCTCTTTACCGTATACGAACATAAGGGGACTCTGAAGGGCTTGAAAATGGCTTATCTCGGTGATGGTAACAATATAGCAAATTCCCTCCTCCACGGTTGTTCAAAAGTAGGTATGGATATATCAGTTGGTTCCCCAAAAGGTTATCATTGTGATGAAAAGATTGTATCCGAAGCTATGGAAGCTGCCAAAGTATCAGGATCAAAAGTTATTCTGACAGAAGATCCGGTTGAAGCTATCAAAGATGCTGATGTTGTATATACAGATACTTGGGTAAGCATGGGGCAGGAAACTGAAAAGCAATCGAGGATTAAGATTTTTGAACCTTACAGGGTTGATGGAAACCTCTTTAGCAAGGCTAAGGAAGATGCTATTTTCCTTCATTGTCTGCCTGCATACAGAGGCTATGAAGTCTCAGAGGAAATTATTGATGGGCCGCAATCCGTTGTTTTTGATGAAGCAGAAAACAGGCTTCACGTTCAAAAAGCAATAATGGCTCTTCTGATGGGTAAATAGAAAAGTGGTGGGGTCAAAATGAATTATTCGTTTATTATAAGGAAAGCAACTGTTGATGATGCAGAAGCTATACAATTAATTACACAAGAAGCATTTAAAAAATATATGAAGGACACCGGCCTTAAAGGTTCGATGGAAGCACTCGATGAGTCTGTTGAAGATATTATGGCTGATATCAGCTCCAAAGAAGTATTTGTTGCCTTCATTGATAACACACCTGTTGGTACTATAAGGGTTCAAATACTCCCGGACAAATCTGCTTATATAAGCAGATTTGGTGTAAGCCTTGCATACCATAATATAGGTATCGGCAAGTCTCTTATGAACCTCGTAGACAAGTTAATGTCAGCTAAAGGTATAAAAAAAGTCAGTTTACATACCGCCTCCAGATATAAGGACTTAATCAGATTCTACTATGGAAGAGGATTCTACATAGATTCTACCAGTAAGGACAGGGGATATATCAGGGCACTTTTAGTTAAGGAATATCAGTGACCATATAAATCACGAAAATGATGTATCTATCAAATAAAGTTGTTCCATTGGGAGTAGAAAGCATAAAAATTAAAGTATAAGAATAATATCCATACAAAAATTAAAACCCTCATAAGTCTTAATATAAAAGGCTTGTGAGGGTTTTTACTTAGGGAGTAAAAAGGATTAAGCAATAAGTATAAAGCAATTGTCTCTTAACTCTTTAAACTCAAGGCTTTCAGCATTTTTCTAATCAATTCTCTTTTCCATAAAGAATCAGTATAAATATCCTCTATCCCTTTATACTTACGTCTTTTCCTTATTACTTTTCGCTTCATACTATCCATTCCCACGGAACGACTTTATTTTTATTTTCATTTTCGTTTTCCATTTTTGTATTTCCATTATAAAAATCAGCCATTTTATTTACCGACTATTTTTTCTGGCTTGGTTTTTCCATTTTCACTTCTATCCATTGAGACGTTAGGCTTTGATGGGGGTGAAGTTCATTTACCAACTTTTTTTGATGTATACAAATGATTGTACATTGGAAAATATGATTTTCAATAACAAAAATCATATTTTGTGCATTTTAGCAGGCAGTCTGTAAAATTACCAGACTGCCTAATATTTACCCATTTAGTGGCATTTATCATTATTTGACTTTGAAGCCTCAACTTTCAGCAATGTGACGGAAAGTCTACCACCTTTATTCTTCCTTCTTACGTGCTTGTATTTTACTTTCATTAATGCCATCCTATTCAAAAAACAATTGAAATTTTTCTATGAAATCAAATAGTTTTATCCCTCTATATAAATCACTATTTCTCCTTCTAATTCCGTGACTCATCGAATAGATATTTATTGAGAAGGAGTACAAAAATAATGAAAATATTTATTATTACTTTAAATAGAAAACTTTTAATATTTATGGCATTTCTACTGATATTTTCTACTGCAATTGTATTAATTGTAAATGGAATACATACTGAAAACATAAAAACTTTTAATAACAGCTTGGATGAAGTATTAGAGGATAATCATACCCTTAAAAATCTACTTGATTCTTTGATAGGTCTGGAACAGAAAATTATCTACGAAGGCGAGAACAGGACAGTATATAAAAACGTTCACCATCTTCCCCCCTCACCCATACAAACATGTGAACTGAGTAAAGTTGTTAACTATGGAGTCGAAGTAAACTTCAGAATTCTTTCTGATGACTCATTATATTTAAGACCTGTATATGACCCTACCTGGAAATCAACATATTATAGGGGTTGGTTGGATTTGCCCGTAAAAAATATGGAAGCTCGTCATAAGATATTTGCGTTCTCAATAGGAGGAAGCATGAATTATGACATTTTTGGCAGTTTAGGCTACAGCCCGGATGTTAGCATTAATGCACATAAAAATATAAACTTCCTTATCTATGGATTTAGTGTTAAAAGCGTTAAAGTATTAGAAAACCAGGTAGCATTGATTGGAGAAACAAAACAGACAGGGGCCCAAATAGTTTCTATTGTTCAGAACGATTTGCTGCCTGAAGGGGTAGATATTAAAGATTTTGTCTTTCAACTCTCTACTCCAAAAGGTTATGAGGTAGACTTCTTAAGATACAATATAATCCGGTATGAGTACTTGATGCAGAAAATTAAAGAGAGCACTGTGGGTGCCTTTGAGCCCATTGAGGAAATTAAATCCAAAGAGCATTTGATGCAGGAAAACAACTCACTCAAGGAAGAACTTTCTTACTTTATACCCTTGAAGGATGAAGTAATACACCAGCAAAGTTGTGATATTATTTTTGGCAGTCAAACCAAAATATACAACATAAAATCTGTAATAATGCAAGGGAAGAAAGTTCCTTTTAGTTATAATTACAGTAACCCCCTATATAATCGTCCGCTATATGACCCTGCATGGAAAGTAAACTATAAAAGAAGTTGGAGCTATATTCCAAAGCAAATAGAGAATAGCCTGCACCACCTTCTCATTATTCCTCAATATAACGAAAACCAGAAAGACTTTTTCGGAACATTAGGTTTCCACGAGAAATTCCAGCCTATAAAACCTGAACAGTACGGTTTGATGGTTTATAACTTTAATGTTTATGATGCCATACTCTATGAAAATCAACTATTACTTATCGGAACTCCATCCAGGACAGGTGCTCAAATAATATCCGTAAACCGAAATATTATGAATGGCTATGATAAGTATTTGATAAGAATTCTTACTCCTGATAATTCTGAAATAGACTGCGGCCTTTTAAGACCATAAGCAAATCTACATATTAAGTATTACTGTTCTATGCTGCTATTCATAATTTCCGATCAACAAGTTGTTGACTATTATGATAATTTTTGGTATTATTTTAATGCACTTAATAAATAAAAAGTTTTAAAAAACTAAAGGGGATGTAAAAAATGAGAAAAAGCAGTATAGGTTCTTGTGTTGTCTTGGCGCTAGCTCTAATAGTACATCTGTTGATAGTATCCACATTTGCAAGTTTTCATTAGCACCCATGTTTATTAAATAGTATATAGAGTAATAAATCCCCCCATTCACAACGAATGGAGGGATTTTTGTTACTCTAGCTTTTTACCAAATGCCTTCCGGTATAATTTCCACAAGTGTTTCGCTTCCATCCTCATTATAATATGATTTATGAGTGTTTGTAGCTTCCTCTACATGTCCGAAAGACCAGTTAGTTTTTAAATTGTCAGGGAATGATGGTTCTACATTCGTTAACGGTCCCCTATGAAGCATTTGATTAACCATTGTAATCGTTTCTTCTCTGGTTATCGTATTATCAGGTCTGAATGTATTATCTTCATAACCCTTAATAATATCGTACCTGTATATCTCCGTGATAATAGCTTCAGCCCAATGTCCTGATATATCATTAAAGTATTTGGCTAAAACATTGTACTCCGGATAAGTTGTGATCTTCAAGTACTTTGATATTACCGTTGCCAGCTCTGCTCTGGTTATTGGCTGATTTGGCCTGAAAGAATTATCCTCATATCCTTTGAAAAGGCCAATTTTAGTTACAGCTTCAATATGCTCTGCAGCCCAGAAGTTGACATTTACATCATCAAATACCTTATCCCCTTTTACATACCCTTGTTCTTTTAATTTCAGTATCCTGGCAAATATTACTGCAACTTCCGCTCTTGTCACAGCACCTTTCGGCTTAACCGTACCATCCGGGTAACCTAATATATACCTTGTATGAACAAATTCCGATTCGTTTGCAAACAAGAATGTATCAATTTTTGATTCATCATCGTTTGGATTTATAAGCTCTACGTTTTCATACTTAGTGTATATATTTGCTTTCAAAGTTACTATAGCTTCCTGAACGTCCAGCTTTCCAACTTTCAGAGTAAATTTAACCGTTCCCTTTGCATTACCTTTCAGAGTGCCTATATCCCAGACAACATCTTTTTCAACCAATTTTCCACCTTCATTGGCTTCTACAAATAGCATCAAATCAGGAACATTAACTTTTACAAATGTATTACTTACATCAGTACTTAATTTGTTGAAGTATGTGATTGTATATTCTACATTGCTGTTTTCTCCGGCTCTCATAGTAGATGAATCTATCAAAATTGCAAGATCCGCTTTTACTACAGGTGCTCCTGGAATTTCCTGTTCAGGTTCAGGTACAGGTACTTCTCTATCATCGTCATCATCCCTTGGAGTTGACGGAGTGCTTGGAGGAGTAACCTTTTCAGGTGTTATTTTTATAGTTATTGTGCTTATTGCTGTTCCACCATTTCCATCACTTACTTCTACTTTAAAGCTATCTGTTCCCGTATAGCCTTTTTTGGGATTGTAAGTCCACGTGCCGTCAGCATTTGCCTCTACTTTCCCATTTGCTGGGTCACTTGCTTTTGAGTATGTCAGTTTATCGCCATCAACATCTGTCCCAACTACTTTTCCTGATACAGATGTATTTTCTTTAGTTGTAAAGCTGTAATCAGGAACTGTTGGCGGATCATTTACCGGTGTCACCGTTACTGTTACTGTGCTTATTGCCGTTCCACCATTTCCATCACTTACTTCTACTGTGAAAATATCTATTCCTGTAAAGTTTAGGTTTGGAGTATACTCCCAATCTCCATACACACTATCGACAACAGTTCCATTTGTAGGTCCGGTAATAGCTTTATATGTAAGGATATCCCCATCTAAATCTACACCTACTACCTTTCCAGATACCGGAGTGTCTTCCGGTGTTGTTACATTGTAGTTAGGTACTGTTGGTACATCATTGGTTCCACCTACATCTATTGTTACTGTGCTTATCTCTGTTCCACCATTTCCGTCACTTACTTCTACTGTAAAGCTGTCTGTCCCATTGTAGTCTGGGTTCGGTGTATATGTCCATGTTCCATCCGGATTTACTTCTACTGTTCCGTTTGTTGGGTCAGTCTCTTTTTCGTAGGTAAGTGTGTCGCCGTCTTTGTCTGTTCCCTCTATTTCACCTGATACTGGTGTATCTTCCGGTGTTGTTACATTGTAATCAGGTACTGTTGGTGCATCGTTAACTGGTGTAACGGTTATTGTTACTGTACTTATTGCTGTTCCACCGTTTCCATCACTTACTTCTACTGTAAAGGTGTCTATTCCATTGTAGTCTTCATTCGGTGTATACGTCCATGTTCCATCCGAATTCACTACTACAGTTCCGTTTGTTGGGTCTGTTTCCTTTTCGTATGTCAGTGTGTCGCCATCTATGTCCGTTCCCTCTACTTTACCTGATACTGCTGTATCTTCCGGTGTTGTTACATCGTAATCAGGTACTGTTGGAG
>Ga0208826_1001273_pt1 | contig 21762 bp, 14 predicted proteins | sample AD_UKC115_MetaG_FD_184451 | JGI IMG/M metagenome (GOLD analysis project Ga0208826, IMG submission 184451) | Active sludge microbial communities of municipal wastewater-treating anaerobic digesters from Hong Kong - AD_UKC115_MetaG (SPAdes)... | ecosystem: Engineered > Bioreactor > Anaerobic >...
GTCAATTCATCGGTGGTCGTCACGGTTGCCGTGACGCGCGCGAATGGCACGCCGGAAGCCGATGGCACGCCCGTGACCGGGGCCGTGTTGCCGGCCACCGGTGGAACGGTTTACGGCGTTGGTGCGGATGGGAAGACCAGCACCGCTAGCGTCAGCGTGACGTCGGGTGGTGTGGCGACGTTTAGTTTTACCGCGGGCACCAATCCCGGTGGTGTCACCCTGTATTTCTCCATCCCGCCGATCAGCGGCAATCCGTCGCCGGTTTCGGCCTCGACGGCATTGACCGTGCTGCCGGCCCCACCGGATACGATCAAGATTTCCCCGCAATCGACCAGCGTCAACGTCAATTCATCGGTGGTCGTCACGGTTGCCGTGACGCGCGCGAATGGCACGCCGGAAGCCGATGGCACGCCCGTGACCGGGGCCGTGTTGCCGGCCACCGGTGGAACGGTTTACGGCGTTGGTGCGGGTGGGGTGCTAAACAACAATGGCGTCAGCGTGACGTCGGGTGGTGTGGCGACGTTTAGTTTTACCGCGGGCACCAATCCCAGTGGTGTCACCCTGTATTTCTCCATCCCGCCGATCAGCGGCAATCCGTCGCCGGTTTCGGCCTCGACGGCATTGACCGTGCTGCCGGCCCCACCGGATACGATCAGAGTTTCGCCCCCGGCGTCGACGATCAATGCCAATTCGATGGCGGTAATGACGGTTTCCGTGTCGCGTCCGAATGGCGCGTCCGAAGCAGATGGCACCGCCGTCACCGCCTCGGTGTCGCCGGCGACTGCGGGCACGATTTACAGCGTGGGTACCGGTGGCAAACTCAATAGCAATGGCGTGGGTCTCACGGCAGGGGGCGTGGCGACCTTTACCTTCGTGGCCGGCAACAATCCGGGCAGCGCCGCGATCACATTTTCCATCGGGCCGATCAACGGCAATCCGAGCGGGGTATCGACCACCGCCGCGATTACTGTGGTGGCAGGCAGCGGCAACAATTCAAGTCTGCAAATCGGCCCAAGCAGCGTGATTCTTCCGCAGAACATCAAAGGTTACGGCCCGGCGCTCGGTTCACCCTACCTCGCCGAGTTGCAGGTGCAGTGGCGTGGCTTGGTGAGTGGCACGCCGCTCAATGGCAAAGTGAACGTCGCCGTCACGCCAGTGGAAGTGGCGACCTTCTCCATGCTCGACGACCCGACGACGCCGTGGGTCGGTCAAACCAAAACGCCGCCGACGGCGGAAGGCAACGAGTTCCTTACCGAGTTGGGTAGCGGTCAGGTGCCGGTGACGGCGGGTGTCGGCACCATCTTCGTGTTGGCGGGCGATCAGGCCGGTACGGCGACGTTGACGATCACTGCGCAGGATCCAGAAACCAACCAGACGATCAACTCGCAGATCACCATCACCGTGCTACCGCCGGCGCAGTTGCCACCGGCCTCGGTCAATCTGTCGCAGGGTTCCGGTGGCTTGTACGTCAATGGGAGCAATGGCCCCGGCGCCAAACTCTTGACCGCGCAAGTCATCGACATTGCCGGCAATCCGATGACCAATCCGCCAAGCGGCGTGAACAACGTCCGTTTCCAGATCGTGGGTCCGGCGGGCAGCGATGCCATCCTCTATGGGTTGGATGCCACGGGCAAATTGGTCAGCGGCAGCAGCATCGATACGTCGACTTACGGCGGCCTTGCCAATGTCAGCATTCTTGCCGGTTCCGTACAGGGGCCCGTGCAGGTCTCTGCGACCACGGATGCGGCGGATGGCAATGTCAGCAACGGCATCGGCAAACCGATCAGTGCGCAGACTACCGTGATCATTTCCGATGGCCGCCTGTACAGCCTCACGATAGCGTCGCCCATCGTCAACGCCATTGCGGTCAACGGCATTACGCCGTCGTCGTCGTCGAGTTCGAGCAGCAGCACGGCGCCGACGATTCCGTTGAAACCCGATGCAACGTACACGTTGACCGTCAGCGCCATTGCGAACGACCGCCAAGGCAACCCGGTGCTGCCCGGCACGGCCATTCGTTTCGGCCTGATTGATTCTCCGCAAGCCACCGCGCCCAGCTTCGGCGGTGCCTGCAACGGTGGACTGGGGGCCTTCCAGATTTGTGGTTGGAACGGTCATCCGCAGCCGGGTACGGTGTTGTTCAGCGCACCCGATGGCAGTTTCCGTTCCGCCGGCGGCGGCGCGGGCCCGGGCGATACGCTCGTCGTCTTCGGCAAGCAGGAACATGGCGCGCCGGCGGGCAACGACGACCTGGAAAGTGCATTGACCGTTACCGGCGTACTCGGCGACAAACAACTCTTCACGTTGTTCCCGTTCAATTTGAACGACACCACCGGTACATCGACGCCATCCGGCGCGCTGCCCTACATCATCGGTCGCGCGACATCGGGCAACATCAACTCGCCGGCGATGACCGACAGCGGCAACACGTCGACATTCACCGGCACGGCCACCACGACGCTCAATTACCCCATTTCGAAACTCAACCGCAGCGTCGTCATCTGGGCGCAAGGCGTAGGCCCGGATACGGCCAGCGGTGGTTTGCGCAACGTGACCGACGCCGTGGTGTCGGTCTATCCTGCGCTGGCCGACTTGTCTGTCAGTGCAAGCCCGAACCCGATCACCGGCAACATCACTCAGCCGGTTACCGTTTGCATCATCGATGCGCTGCGCGTACCGATTCCGGGCATGCGTTTCAACTTCGGGTTCAGCAATCTCGGCGTGGGCTCCGGTATGGTCGATGGCATTGCCAACTCCGGGTGGACGCAAAATGTGACCGACGCATCCGGCTGCGTGGTGGCAAACGTCTCCACGACGGGCATTGCGGGCGGGTCGAACTCGAGCGCTTCCAGTGCGCCCACCTTGACCTTCACGGCAGCGGGCTATGCGCCGGGCAGCAAGGCCTCCGTGGCCATTCCGATCGTGGCAGGCGGTAACCTGATTCTGATGGCGTCGCCGTCCGCCTTGGGCGGTTCCGGCGGCGGGGTTACCTTGACCTTGTTGTCGAGCAACGGTTTGCCGGTACCAGGCGTGCAGTTGACCGGCACCTGCACGGGCGATACGGTCAGCCTGGCATCGATACCGGGTACGACGAATACCAGCGGGCAGACGACGGCCACCATCACCGCGAATCTCGATGCGTACGGCACTCCCGGCACCGGCACCTGCACGTTCACTACGGCAACCGGATCGCCGACGGCGATAGTGAATCTCAAGGGTACGAATCTGTGCCTGGCCGATCCGACCAATTCGAAGTGCACCACATCGTCGGGCGGCGGTGGCACGGGCACCGGCAGCAACAGCATCACGATCACGGTCGATGCCACGTCGGCCACCTTGCCGGGCGGGTTCGCCACCGTGTCGCTGAGCGGTGCGGTGTTCTCGCCAAGCAGCGGCGGTTGCCGTGCCGATGCAACCACCACGCCGACGCCTTACTTCAAAACGTGTACCTACACGGTGGCGCAGTCGGTAACCAGCGTCACCCTGACCGCCGCTCCGTCCACATCGGTCACCTGGACGGGTGCCTGTACCGGCAGCGGATCGCCGATCGTGGTTCCGATTTCCGGCGCCACGGTTTGCACCGCCAAGTTCAACTAGCGCGAAGACAGGTTCTCGTGACAAGGGCCGCGGCGACGCGGCCCTTTTTCGTTGAGCCGACAAAGACGTGGCATTTCGGCGAGGCATGCCGGAAACCTTTGCGTCTTTGCATTGTCAGAAGACGCGCTATAGTCCCTTCAAGAATGTCACGCCCCATGGATATGCCCGCCAACGTCATGACGCCGAACGGTATCGGCGCCTTTCAAGCCCTGCGCGATGAACTGTCGACTTGCATCATCGGTCAGAGCGCACTCGTCGACCGATTGTTGATTGCCCTGCTGGCCGATGGGCATCTGCTCGTCGAAGGCGCGCCGGGACTGGCCAAAACGCTGGCGGTAAAGGAACTCGCAGCGCGCATCGAAGGCGATTTTCATCGCATCCAGTTCACGCCGGATCTGCTCCCGGCCGATCTGACCGGCACGGAAATCTATCGCCCGCAGACGGCGAATTTCGAATTCCAGAAAGGCCCGATCTTCCACAATTTGCTGCTGGCCGACGAGGTCAATCGCGCGCCGGCCAAAGTGCAGTCGGCCCTGCTCGAAGCCATGGGCGAACGTCAGGTCACGGTGGGCCGCACGACCTATCCGTTGCCGCCGCTGTTTCTGGTCATGGCAACACAGAACCCGATCGAACAGGAAGGCACTTATCCGCTGCCCGAAGCGCAGCTCGACCGCTTTCTCATGCATGTACGCATCGATTATCCCGATGGTGCAGCCGAAGCGGCGATCCTCACGTTCGCACGCGAACGCGCGCGTGAGTGTCTGGTGGAAACCCGAGCGCCACAACGCCTGCTGTCGCAGCAACAGATTTTCGCCGCGCGCACACAGGTGCTGGGGCTGCACCTGGCGCCTGCGCTCGAAGAATATGTCGTCCAGCTCGTGCTCGCCACGCGCACGCCGAAAGCCTACGGCACCGATTTGGCGCGCTGGATCGCCTATGGCGCAAGCCCACGCGGCACCATTGCGCTCGATCGCTGCGCGCGTGCGCATGCCTGGCTTGCCGGTCGCGATTTCGTTGCGCCCGAAGACGTGCACGCGGTGGCAATCGATGTGCTGCGCCATCGCGTGCTGCTGAGTTACGAAGCCGAAGCCGAGGGCGTGACCCCCGAGCGCGTGATTTCGGCCTTGCTCGATCGCGTGCCGCTTCCTTGATTCGTTTCCCTGCGCCCGCTTTGGTCGCAGAGAAGTGAGGCACGGCCCGATCATGTCCGCCATTCAAGTCCAACTCGACGACCTTATCGCCATGCGCTTGCGCGCAGCGCGGCTGGCGCACGTCGCGCAGCGTGTCGCCGGCAGTCACGCTTCGGTGCATGCCTCGCGCTTTCGCGGGCGCGGCGTCGACTATGCCGAGTCGCGCGCCTATCTGCCGGGTGACGATATCCGGCAGATGGACTGGCGCGTCACCGCGCGCACTGGACGCCCGCACACCAAGCTTTTCACCGAAGAACGCGAACGCAGCGTGCTCATCGTTTTGAGTTGCAACCCTTCTCTGCGCTTCGGAACACGCGTGCGCTTCAAGTCGGTGCAGGCGGCGCGCACGGCCGCATTGCTGGCCTGGGCCACGGCATTGTCGGGCGATCGCATCGGCGCGATCGGCTACGGCCCCGGCCTCAATGCCGAAGTAAAGCCGGGTGGCGGCGTACGCGGCGCCTTGCGCTGCCTGCGCGCATTCGTCGAGTGGGATTCGATCACGCGTGAGGCGAAGGAATCGGTGCCGCTTTCGCAAGCGTTGCAGCGCGCGCTTCGCCTCGCCCGCCCTGGCACGCAGGTGGTGTTGCTGAGTGACGGTTTCGATGCCGACGAAGCTGCCGAGGCGGCGTTGTCCCAACTTGCCGGTCACTGCGATGTGGCCGCCGTGATTCTGAGCGACCCGCTCGAACATCGCGCACCGCCGCCGGCGCGCTACGCGTTGCAAGGCGAGAACGGGCCGGTGTTGCTCGATTTCGCCGCACAAACCACACGCACGAAATGGCCGCTGTGGTTCGATGAGCAACGTGTGCGATTCCAGTCGATGCTCAAACGGCGTGCGCTCGCCTCGATCGTCCTCGACACCGCAGCCGAACCGGAAGCGGCGCTGCGCACCTTGCTCGGATTCGATGCGCGCAAAAAAAGGCAGGCGGGCTGACATGTTGCAAACCGCCGCCGGTGAACCAGGGCTTGTATTGCGCGATATCCATGTGCCCGCACCGCCATCGTGGTGGCCGCCGGCGCCGGGGTGGTGGTTCGTGGTGTTGCTCGCCGTCGTGCTGGGCGGCTTCGTGTTCCTGCGCGCGCGCGCGCGCTGGCGCCGCCGCCGTCGTCGTCGCCTGCTGTTGGCGGAATTCGAGCATGTCGTTTCTTCCGCTGGCGACGACCAGCCCTTGCTTGCGGCGGCCATGTCGGCGTTCCTGCGTCGCTTGGCCATGCGCAAAGCACCTGCCGTAGCCGCGTTGTCGGGCGACGCCTGGCTCGACCATCTCGACGCGCAATTCGGCGGGGAGGAATTTTCCAAAGGCGTGGGGCGCGCCTTGATCGATGCGCCGTTCCGGGCGCATGCCCAATTCGACGCGCCGGCCCTGATCGCACTGGCACGACGTAGCGTGCTCACGCTGAGCGAGAGCGGACATGTTTGAATTCGCCTGGCCTGTGTGCTTCGTCTTGCTGCCCGTGCCGTGGCTCGTGGCGCGCATCGTGCGACCGGCAACGACGCAGGCCGCCATCGCGTTGCGTTTGCCGATCGCGCTGAGCGGGTTCGATCTGGCCGGCGGCGCGAACCCCGTTGCGCGCTGGAAACGCGGGCTCGCCTGGCTTGCGTGGCTGTTTCTCGTCGTGGCCGCGGCACGACCGCAGTGGATCGGCGAGCCGATCGATCTAGAACGCAGCGGTCGCGATTTGATGCTGCTCGTCGACGCCTCCGGCAGCATGGACACGCCGGACATGCGTATCGGCGGTCAGGCGGTCACCCGCTACGGGGCGGTGAAAGCGATCGCGGGGGATTTCATTCGCCGCCGCGTCGGCGATCGCCTCGGCTTGATCGTGTTCGGCAGCCAGGCTTACCTGCTTACGCCGCTGACCTTCGATCGCGACACGGTCGGCAAGCAGCTCGCCGACTCCGTCGTTGGCCTGCCGGGGCGCGAGACGGCGATCGGCGATGCCGTCGGGCTCGCGGTGAAACGGCTGCGCGAACGCCCGCAAGATCAGCGCGTGGCGATCCTGTTGACCGACGGCGTCAACGACGCGGGCGAACTCGATCCTGCCAAAGCCACCGAACTCGCGGTGGCGGAGAAGGTCAAGCTCTACACCATCGGCATCGGTGCCGAGGCGATGCGCGTCGACGATGGGTTTTTCGGCAGTCGCATGGTCAATCCTTCGGCGGACATCGACGAAAAGATGCTGGCGGACATGGCGGCGAAGACGGGCGGACGTTATTTCCGTGCTCGCGACACGGCCGAGCTGGCGCAGATTTATCGCGACATCGATCGGCTCGAACCGAGCGCCGACAAAGGCCACCAGTTGCGCCCGGTCGAGGAGTGGTTCTATTGGCCATTGGCGGCGGCAGCGCTGATCGCGCTGTTCGGTGCCTTCGCGCCTTTTGCCGAATCGCTGCGCGCCTCGCGCCGCCTGAGTCGCGGCGAGGCGACGACATGAAACGCCCGGTCGCGCCACGGCAGGATCGCCCGCAACCATGATCGCGATGGACTTCGCCCAATTTCATTTCCTGCGTCCGGCGTGGCTTGCGCTGTTGCTTGCGGCGCCGCCGCTGTGGCGCGCGTTGCGCTCGGCAGACGGCGATGCGCAGGCCTGGCGCGGCGCCGTCGATGCACATCTGCTCGATCATCTTCTGGTGCGCAACGTCGGCACCAAGCCCTCACGCAGCCCGGTGTGGCTTGCGCTCGCAGCGCTCGCGCTCGCAAGCCTGGCTTTGGCCGGGCCCGCATGGGAGCGCCTGCCGCAGCCGCTGTATGCCAATCAGGCCGCGCGCGTGATCGTGCTGGAGTTGTCGGACACGATGCTCGCGCGCGATGTGAAGCCGAGCCGCTACGAGCGCGCGCGCTACAAAATCGCCGACATCCTCAAGCGCTCGGGCGATGCGCAAGTCGCGTTGATCGCTTATGCGGGCGATGCCTTCGTGGTTGCGCCGTTGACCGATGATGCGAACACGGTCGCCAGCCTGGTCGATTCGCTCGACCCTGGCGTCATGCCCGTGCAGGGCAACGACACGGGGCGCGCCATCGATCTGGCTCTCAAGCTGATTCGACAGGCGGGCTTGCGCGAAGGCGAGATCGTCGTGCTGGCCGACGGGGCGAGCGCCGATGCGGATGCGGCGGCGGCACGCGCCCGCGCGGCGGGCGTGCGCGTGTCGGCGATCGGCATTGGAACCCGACAAGGGGCGCCGATCGCGCTTGGCGAGGGCGGATTTCTCAAGGACGCCGCGGGCAAGATCGTTCTTCCCAAACTCGACGCGGCGACGTTGGCGACATTGGCGCGCGCCGGCGGTGGACACTATGCCGACTATCGCAGTGACAACGGCGATCTCGATGCCGTGCTCGGCGAACTGGCGGCCAGTGGCACGGCGGCGAAGGACGCCTCCGGCGCCAGCGTACAAAGCGCACGTTTTCTCGATCGCGGGCCGTGGCTGTTGTTCGCCTTGCTGCCGTTGGTTGCGCTCGGTTTTCGACGTGGCTGGTTGCTTCTGCTGCCGCTGGTTTTGCTTGGGCCTACGCCGCGCGCGCAGGCGAGCGTCTGGGCCGATCTCTGGCAGCGGCCCGATCAACAAGCGCAGGCGCAGCTCGATGCGGGCAAACCCAAAGAAGCGCAAGCGCTGGCGCAGGATCCGGCGCTGCGCGGCACCGCCGCCTATCGCGCGGGCGACTATGCGGCGTCGACGAACGATTTCACCGCCGATGCCGATACGCACCGGGAATCCGCCGATGCGCAGTACAACCGCGGCAATGCGCTCGCCAAACAAAACAAGTTTGAAGAAGCGATCGCGGCATACGATGCGGCGCTGCGCATCGCCCCGAACGATGCCGACGCGCAGGCGAACAAGCAAGCCGTGGTGGACTTCTTGAAGAAGCAAAATCAGGACAAGCAGAACGCACAGCAGAAGGACGCGCAGGATCATCAAGGCGACAAGCAGCCGCAATCCGGCAACGACCAACCGCAGGATTCGAAGGACGGCAAGGGCAAGCAACAGGGCAAGGACGGCGACGACAAGAAGACGTCGCCGGGTCAGGGCAAGGACGATGAGGCGGGCCAGAAAAAAGAGGGCGATCCGCAGAATTCGCGCAAGCAAGGCGAGCCCTCCCAAAGCGGCGACAAGCCGGACAAGGAAACCAACGCCGCGCAACAACAGAAACAAGGCAGCGAAGCGGATCGGGATTCGCAGGAAAAATTCCAGCAAAGCATCGATGCGGCGATGGCGCAGAAGGGCGCGGACGACAAGCAGACACCGCCGCCGGTTCGCCTCGGTGCGCGCGCGGCCGACAAGGGCGGCGAAAAAAATCAGGCCGTCGAACAGTGGCTGCAACGCGTGCCGGACGATCCGGGTGGTCTGTTGCGGCGAAAATTCCTGTTGGAGCATCAACGCCGCCAGCAAGGCCTGACGCAGGATGGACAACCATGAAACAGCAACGTAGCGCACTCCGACGCATGGTCGGGCTTCTCTGGTTTGCCGCCGTGTGGATGGGGGGCGATGTCTACGCCGCCTCGGTGCGCGCCTGGCTCGATCGCAGCGCCATGCAATTGGGCGAGACGGTGACGTTGAACGTCGAGGTCGCCGACAACGCAACGGCGACGCAGCCGGATTTCACTTCGCTGCAACCGGATTTCAACCTGCTCGGCACGCAGAGTTCCTCGTCGATGAATATCGTCAACGGCGCGGCGACCTCCAAGCTGCTGTGGGCGGTCGGCCTCGAACCCAAGCGGACGGGTACGCTGACGATTCCTGCGCTGAGCGTCGCCGGCGCGCAGACGCAACCGTTGACGCTGACCGTGACGCCCGCGAGCGCATCCTCGGGCAAGGCCGGAGACGATGTGTACCTCGATGTCGACGTCGAGCCGAAATCGCCATATGTGCAGCAGCAGGTGCAGGTCACGGTCAAGCTCTACTACGCGCTCAGTCTGACCGACGGCAATCTCGAAGATCCGCACGGCCCCGGCCTCAACGCGCGCAAGCTCGGGCAGGATGCGCAATACACGGCCGATGTCGGCGGGCGGCGGTATCGCGTGCTCGAACGGCACTACGTCATGAGCGCGGAGAAAAGCGGCGCGGCAACGATGGCGCCGATCGTGTTTCGCGGGCACGCGCTCGACCCCAACAACGCGAACAGTTTCTTCGCGCGCGGGCGCAGCGTGACCGCGCAGGCGCCCGGTACGACGCTCGATGTAAAGCCACGCCCCGCCAATTCGGGCACCGATGCCTGGCTGCCCGCGCAGGCGCTGACCTTGACCGCCGAGGGCATCGATGCGAACACACCGGCGCGCGTCGGCGAACCGCTGACCTTGACCCTGCATGTGAAAGCGCAAGGTCTGGCCTTCGAGCAATTGCCCGAATTGACATTGCCGAAGATCGACGGCGCGGAGGTGTATCCCGACAAGGAAATCACGGGCAATCGGGATGATGGAACCTGGTTGCATGGCGAGCGTACACGCAAGTTCGCGATCGTGCCCGATCGCCCCGGTGCGCTGACCATTCCGGCGTTGAGTCTTGCCTGGTGGAATACCGCGCAGGATCGCGCCGCCAGCGCCGATTTGCCCGCGCTGACGCTCGATGTGGCGGCGGGCGCGGCTAGCGCTGCGGCCTCTGCGGCGCCACCAAAATCGATGGCGACCGATGCGACGCCCAGTCTCGCCACCGCAACGCTGGCATCGCCGCAGGCGACGACGCTCGAACGCGCCGTGGACACATGGCGCACGCGGGCCCTTGCCGCCATTGCACTCTGGCTGGCGACCGTCATTGCGGGAATTGGCGGGATGCTGGTGTGGCGGCGCAAGGCTGCGAGAACGCCCGTGGCCGCAATGCCGGATCGTCTCGGCGATAGCGGCGCGGCGCGGGCGGCGCGCGCGACCTTCGTTGCGGCGTGCCAACGCGACGACGCGGCAGGCGCCGCGCAAGCCTTGCTGATCTGGGCGCGACGCGAAGGCAGAAAAGTGCGTACGCTCGGTGCGTTGATGTCGCAGCTTGCCAGCGAGGATCAGCGCGCGGCGTTGCGCGAACTTGAGCGCACGCTGTATGCCGCCGACATCGGCACGTTCGACGGTACCCGAATCGGCGCAACTTTCGGCAAGGGTTTTGCCTTCGCTGCGCCGATCCAATCCGGCGAGACCTCGATGCTGCCGCCGCTGTATCCCTTCGAGGTGCGCAAGCGCGCGTGATCCCGCGGCTGCGCCGGGATGCGCGCTGCGCCGGTCTGGGGTCGTGTACCATTCGCCGAGGCGAGTCGAACGGCGGGGGTAGGCATGAAAATGGCATTGCACACGAAGGTGCTGATTGGATTCATCGTCGGCACGCTGGCCGGCGCATTGGCCTTCTGGTGGTCGCATCACGGCGGCGACGCGGCCTGGGTCAAGGCGTTCGTCGACTCGGTGGCGCATCCGGTTGGCATGCTGTTCCTGAAATTCCTGAAGATGCTCGTGCTGCCGCTGATGTTCTCGGCGCTGATCGTCGGCATCACCGAAATCGGCGACATTGCCAGCCTGGGTCGCGTCGGCCTGCGCATGCTGATCTACATCGTCGCGGTGACCTCGATCGCCATCGGCATTGGCCTCGTCGTCATCAACCTGATCCAGCCCGGCGTTGGCTTCGATCCGGCGATTCGCGACGGCTTGCTCGCTGCCAACGCCACCAGCGCGCAGGCGATCACGGCCACCAAGCCGACCTTGTCCGGGGTGGCGATCGTTCTCGGCATCGTTCCCGACAACCCGATCAAGGCGGCAGCCGACGGCGATTTTCTCGCGGTCATGTTCTTCGCCGTCATGCTCGGCATCGCCGTCGTGCTCAAACCGACGCCGGCGACGGCCGCGTTCAAGGCAACCGTGCAAGGCTTGCTCGACCTGGTCATGAAGTTGATGGAATTGATCATCAAGACGACGCCGTACGCCGTCGCCGCGCTGATGTTTTCGCTGACCGCGCTGTTCGGCACCGACATTCTCGGCAAGTTGGGCTTGTATGCGTTGAGCGTCGTGCTCGCCATCGGCTTGCACATGTTCGTTGTCTTGCCGCTGTGGGTGCGCGTGTTCGGCGGCATGCGGCCGGGTAAATTCTTCAGGGGCAGCGAGGAGGCGATTCTGGTCGCGTTTTCCACCGCCTCGTCCACGGGCACGTTGCCGACCACGCTCAAAGTCGCCGAGCAAAACCTGAAATTGCCACCACAAATCTCGCGCTTCGTGTTGACCATCGGCGCCAGCGCGAACCATCACGGCACTGCCTTGTTCGAGGGCTTGACGGTCTTGTTCATCGCGCAGTGCTTCGGGATGGATCTGGCCCTGGGCCAGCAGTTCGCGGTGATCGGCTTGTGCATCGTCGGCTCGATCGGAACGGCTGGCGTACCGGCCGGCTCGCTGCCGGTGATTGCGGTCATCCTGGGCTACTTGCATCTGCCGCCCGAGGCCATCGGCATGATTCTCGGCGTCGATCGTTTTCTCGACATGTGCCGCACGGCGCTCAATGTGACCGGCGATCTGGCCACGGCCGTGGTGGTGTCCAAGGACGCGGGCGACATCGCGGCGCCGTTGCCGCCGTCGTCGCAACACGGTTAGGCGGGCGCGACAAAGCGGGGTCGATCGGCGACAATACGCGCCCTTTCCTCACCCGATCGAGCGAGTTCGCCATGCCCAGTCGCAAGGATTTAGCCAACGCCATTCGCGCCTTGTCGATGGACGCCGTGCAGGCGGCGAACTCGGGCCACCCCGGCATGCCGATGGGCATGGCCGATCTCGCGCAGGTGTTGTGGGGCGATTTCCTCGCGCACAATCCGGCCAATCCGAGGTGGCCGGGGCGCGATCGATTCGTGCTCTCCAACGGCCACGGATCGATGTTGCTGTACTCGCTGCTGCATCTGACCGGCTACGACCTGCCGATCGACCAACTCAAGAAGTTCCGTCAGCTGCACTCGAAGACCGCGGGTCACCCCGAGGCGAGCGAATTCCCCGGCATCGAGACGACGACCGGCCCGCTCGGCCAGGGCCTCGCCAATGCGGTCGGCTTTGCCCTCGCCGAACGTGTGCTCGCGGCGCGCTTCAATCGCGATAATTGCAACATTGTAGACAATTACACTTATGTCTTCCTCGGCGATGGCTGCTTGATGGAGGGCATCTCGCATGAGGTCTGCTCGCTCGCCGGCACCTGGAAGCTCGGCAAGCTCATTGCGATTTACGACGACAATGGCATCTCCATCGACGGCGAAGTACACGGCTGGTTCACCGACGACACGCGCAAGCGTTTCGAAGCCTACGGTTGGGACGTGATCGGGCCGATCGACGGCCACGATCCGGCGGCGATCGCAAGCGCGCTCGAACATGCGAAGAAGGCCGCCGACAAGCCGAGTCTGGTCATCGCGAAAACGATCATCGGCTGGGGCGCGCCGAACAAGCAGGGCACCGAGGCGACGCACGGCGCGCCGCTCGGCAAGGACGAAGTCGCGGCGACGCGCGCGCATATCGGCTGGAGCTATCCGCCGTTCGTCGTGCCGGACGACATTTATGCCGGCTGGGATGCGAAAGCGAAGGGCGCCGCCGCCGAGGCCGCGTGGAACGAAAAGTTCGCAAAGTATAAAAAGTCGTATCCCGAACTCGCGGCGGAATTCGAGCGGCGCAACAAAGGCGAGCTGCCGGCCGATTTTTCCGCGCAGGCGGATGCGTTCGTGCGCAAACTGCAAAAAGAAGGCCCGACGGTCGCTTCGCGCAAGGCATCGCAGATGGCGCTCGATGCCTACGGCCCGCTGCTGCCCGAGCTGATCGGCGGCTCGGCCGATCTGGCCCCGTCGAACCTGACGATCTGGAAGGGCTCCAAAGACGTGCAGTCGAACGAGGCGAACGCCAACTACGTGCACTACGGTGTGCGCGAGTTCGGCATGAGCGCCATCAGCAACGGCCTCGCACTGTACGGCGGCTTCATCCCGTACGATGCCACCTTCCTCGTGTTCTCCGACTACGCGCGCAATGCGGTGCGCATGTCGGCATTGATTCCGACCAATGCGATTCACGTCTACACCCACGATTCGATCGGCCTCGGCGAAGACGGCCCCACGCATCAGCCGGTCGAGCACGTCGCGAGCCTGCGCTTGATCCCGAACAACCACGTCTGGCGCCCGTGCGACGCGGTCGAGAGCGCGGTCGCGTGGAAGGCGGCGATCGAGCGTCGCGAAGGCCCGCAGTGTTTGATTTTTTCGCGCCAGAATTTGCCGCATCAGCATCGCACCGATGAGCAGATCGGTTTGATCGGGCTTGGCGGTTATGTGCTCAGCGAACCGGCGAGCGCGAAGTTCGAGGCGATCGTCATCGCCACGGGTTCCGAAGTCGGCCTTGCCATGGATGCCATGCGCCAACTCGAACAACAGGGCGTCGCCGTGCGCGTGGTGTCCATGCCGTGCGCCGAGGTGTTCGATCGTCAGCCACTGGCGTATCGCGAAGGCGTGCTGCCGTCGTGGTGCCGCAAGCGCGTCGCCGTCGAGGCGGGCGTGACCGCGTACTGGCGCAAGTACGTCGGTCTCGATGGCGCCGTCGTGGGCATCGATCGCTTCGGTGCGTCGGCGCCAGCCGAGCAGTTGTTCACCTATTTCGACATCACCGCGACGGCGGTGGTCGATGCGGTGAAGAATTTGAAGTAACTCGCTTTAGCCCTCATCCCCTCGTGGGAGAGGGGTTGGAGAGAGGGGCAGGCGAAGCAGGTGTCTTCGGCGTCTTCTCCTCTCTCGGCACGCTTCGCGCGCCGATCTCTCCCGCAAGGGGAGAGATGAAAAGCGAAAAGCGAAAAACGAAAAACGAAAAACCCTAAACCCGACTCACCGACCAACTCTGCATGCGCCCGTCGCGGTACGGCATCACGCCGTGGAATGCGCGCGGATCGGTGTCGAACACCAGCGGCAGAAAGTGTTTGTCGCCCTCCCACAGCGGCAGGTCGAGAATGTGCGCGGTTTCGACCCATTCGAGCGTGCCTTCGGCGTTGCGTTCGAGCGGCGTGCCGGTGTGGCGCGTGACCACGAACACGAAACCGAACCAGTCCTCGCCATGCTTGCCGAAGCCGGGCCAGCTGATCGTGCCGCGCAGAGTCATTTCGACGCAGTCGATGCCGGCCTCTTCGGCGATTTCGCGACGCATGCCGGCAACCACGTCTTCGTTCGCTTCGAGCTTGCCGCCCAGGCCGTTGTACTTGCCGAGGTGATGATCGCCGGCGCGTGCGTTGCGATGGATCATCAGCACGCGCTCACGGTCGGGAGAGAGCACGTAGCCAAGCGTGGCGAGGATGGGTGTGTAGGGCATGGCCGACTTCCGTTGCAGATGGGGCATTGTACCCGTGCCGCGCGCATCGCCGCCGCCTTCGCGCCATGGTGTGCTGCGTGCGCGCTTGACTTTAATGATTACGTGCGTAATCTATAAATCAATTACGAACGTAATTTGTTTGTGCCAAGCGGGAGCGAACGATGCCGATCAGCGATGCCGAAAGCGTGGTGATGGACGTACTCTGGCGCAGCCGAGCGCCGATGAGCGCGGAAGATGTGGTTGTCGCGCTGTCCGCCAGCAGTCACTGGCAGGAGGCGACGATCAAAACCCTGCTCAATCGCCTGCTCAAAAAGCGCGCCGTCGCTGCCGCGCGCGACGGCAAGCGCTACCTCTACAGCGCGAGACTCAAGCGCGCCGATTACGTGCACGGCGAAAGCAAGAGTCTCATCGACCGCCTGTTCGGCGGCCGCGTCGCGCCGCTGGTCGCGCATTTTTCCGAGGCCGGCAAGCTCGGCAAGAAAGACCTCGCCGAGTTGAAACGCCTGATCGAGGAGCTTGACGATGATCGCGCATGACGTCTTGAACACGCTCTTGGCCGCCACACTGGATGCCAGTCTCACGCTCGGCGTCGTGCTCGCATTGCGGCTGCCGTTGCGCCGAGCGTTCGGCGCGCAGGCCGCCTACGCACTGTGGTTGGCGCTGCCGGCGGCGCTACTGGCCATGTGGTTGCCGGCACCGGAGCACTCGCCACTGGCGACGCTGCCCGTCCTGCCGAGCGTGAGCATCCAGGTGTCGAGTGCGTTTGCATCGGCCAACGCCGCCATGTTGCGATGGGACGTTCCATCGTGGATTTTCGCGACGTGGCTGATGGGCATGTTCGCGTTCGCGGCACGCTTGCTGTGGCAGCAGCAGCGTTACGTGCGCTCGCTCGGTCGGTTGATCGCCGGGAGCGATGGCACGATGCGCGCCGAGAACGATGAAGCAGGCCCCGCCTTGATCGGCGCGTGGCGTCCCCGCATCGTGCTGCCGCGCGATTTCGAGGCGCGCTTCGATGCGCGTGAGCGCGAACTCGTGCTCGCGCACGAGCGCCTGCATCGTGCGCGCGGCGATGCCCAGATCAACGCACTGGTCGCGTTGTGTCGCTGCGTGCAGTGGTTCAATCCACTGGTTCATTACGCGGCAATCTGTTTGCGCATCGATCAGGAGATCGCCTGCGATGCGCACGTGATCGCCCGTTTTCCGGAAACGCGCCGGTGTTACGCCGACGCGATGTTGAAGGCACAACGGGTCGGCGAGTCGCGGCAGGAGCTGCGACTTCCGGCCGGTTGTCACTGGCCATCGAGCCACCCCTTGAAGGAGCGAATTCTCATGTTGAAATTTCCCGTTCTCACCGAGCGCCGCCGAAGGCTCGCCCATGTCGTCGTCGTCGCCTTGTTGTTCGGCGCGGGCTATGCGAGCTGGGCGGCACAGCCGGGCACGGCGTCGCCGACACAGGCCAGTGCTTCATCGTTGGCGCATGGGCAGATCGCCCTCGCTGGCGAGGCGCCGGTCGTGGCCGACAAGCCAGCGACGTCGATCCAGTTGGGCGAATTGCAGAATATCGCGCCATCGGCAGATATCAGCTACCGCCGCATGACGCCACCGTCATATCCGCCCGAGGCGAAACACGCGCACGTCGGGGCGAAGGTGGTGCTCAAGGTGCTGATCGACACCGAAGGTCGTGTCAAATCCGCCGAGGTGGAGAAAATCGCCTTGATTGGCGAACCCCGCCCCGACCCCGTCGATGGCAAGACGGCAGACAAGGCCACCCTGACGGCGATGTTTGCCGATGTGGCGAAAACCGCAGTGCGGTCGTGGTCGTACCAACCGGGCATGAAGGGCGGCAAACCCACCGAGGGTTATGCGCTGATACCCATCGATTTCTCGATGGATCACTGCGACGCAGACAAGCCTTGCTCCGACAAGGCCAAGCCCGCGCCCGCCAAGGTGACGGGGAAAAAGGCCACGCATGCGTGACGCACGCCGTGTGCGCCTCGATAGCCCGACGGGGCGCCGTATCGGCCATGCCGCGCGGCGCTACCGGGGTGTCGCGGCGCTCGCCTGCGAGGCGCGCGAACGCTTGGGTTCGCTGCGATACGGATTGGTTTTGAGATAACCATCGCTCAGCGTTTGCATAAAAGCGATCACGTCGTCGACCTCGCGCGCCGTCATGCGCGGTGCGGCGCCCGGATGCTGGTCTGCAAACGGCGGGTCGCGGTTGATGTTGGCGTGGTAGGGCGCGGGCAGATCGTCGTAGGGAAGCGTCTTGCCCTGCGCGTCCTTGGCATACCAGCGTGCAGGCGTGATGTCGCGAGTGAGATAAAACGCGACGACATCGCGCAAATCGTGAAATTTACCGTTGTGGAAAAAGGTACTGCGCAAGGCAACGTTGCGCAGCGTCGGGGTGCGGAACAGGCCGCAGTAGTCGGCGTCGCCGAGTTTGTCGCGACGCTCCGGGCCGCAGGCGCCGAGATCGAAGAAGGCAGGATCGCGGTTGCGCGCGATGCGCGCGTTGCGCGGCACGGCCAGCGCGATCAGGCCGTAGTCGGAGAACGCGGGCGGGGTGCCGTCCAGCCCGCGTTGGGAGCGATGGCATTGCGCGCAGTTGCCCTTGCGCTCGTCCTCGAACAAGGCGAGGCCGCGCTGTTCTTGCGCGCTCAGTTGCGCATGCCCGGTCAGAAAAGCGTCGTACTTGCTCGTGTACGGCGCAAATTCGTCGGCGTCGCTCTCGAAGGCCGCCAAGGCGTGGGCGACGGCGGCGAAGGCCGTGGCGTCGTCGTCGAGCACGCGCGCGCCGAGCGCATCGCGCAACGTGGCGGCATAGCGTGCGCGACGAATCGTGGCGGCGATGCCAGCCTGCGTGTTCGCCATCTCGAACGGGGAAGTCAGCGGAAACTCGGCTTGCGCCGCCCCCGTGTCGACGCGGCCGTCCCAGGTCAAGCCGCCGGTCGGGCCATTGTCGATGGAGTTGTCGGCTTCGTCTTCCGACTCGTGATAGTGGTTGTCGTAGGGCGGCACGCGGTCGAGATAGGTCAGCGTCGGCGGCGCGCGCAGGCCTTGCGCGCGCAGGCGCGGGCCGCCGGGTTGTACATCGAGGGCATTGGGCGGGTTGTAGCGTCGCTGCGGAGCATGACAGCTCGCGCAGGATTGCTTGCCCGACGCGGAGAACGCCGGATCGAAAAAAATCGCGCGTCCAGCCTCGCGCAGCAGGCGCGTGCGCGCGCGGGCGGCAGCGTGCGTCGCACGCACGTCATCGTCCGCGTTGCCGGGCGCCGCGATGGCGAGCAGCGCAAGTGCGAGCAGGGCATGGCCGATTCGTGGCATGGGAGTATTATCGGGTCATTGTCGAAATCAATGTGGGGGTCGCATGTTCCGCTCGAATTCGCTCGGCGTTGCCATTGCCGTCTGTTTGCTCGCCGGATGCCAATCGGTGCCGAAACCGAAAGCCGCGGCGGCGGGCGGTGGGCGCATCGACGCCATCCAGACGCTCGTCGTCATCTATGCCGAGAATCGCAGTTTCGACAACTTGTACGGCCATTTTCCCGGCGCCAACGGCTTGCAGAATCTGCAAGCCGCACAATACCTTCAGCGCGACCGCGATGGCAGCGTACTCAAGGAATTGCCGCCGGTGCCGAATGCGCTGACGACGGCGTCCGATCCGAAACAGATTCCGACCGAAGCGACGCGCGGCCATCCCAACCGCCCCTATGCGCTCGACGATCCGAACGGCTACGGCGTCGGGCTCGACTATCGGCTGCACGATTTGATCCACGCGTTCTACAACGAGCAGATGCAGATCAACGGCGGCAAGAACGACATGTTCGCGGCGATCAGCGATGCCGGCGGCGAGACCATGGGATATTTCGACGGCTCGACCATGGCACTGTGGAAAATCGCGCAGCAATACGTGCTGGCCGACAATTTTTTCCACGGGGCATTTGGCTCGTCCTTCCTCAATCACCAGTATCTGATCTGCGCCTGTGCACCGATCGACTTCAAGACCCAAATCGACCCGAAAACCTACGAAACCAATATCTCGATCGTCAACGATGACGGCGTAAGTCTGAAACTCGACCCGCACGGCCCGGCTTCCGCGCTCGACGGCCCGCCGAAATTCGTACGCTATGGCAACCTCACCCCCGACTACTACGCCGTCAATACCATGCAGCCGCCGTACCAGCCTTCCGGCAATACGCCGGCGAAGGAAGGCGATGCGCGTTTCGCCGATGCGAAGAAGCGCAACACCTTGAGCCCGCAGGTCGCCGACACCATCGGCGATCGACTCAGCGCGGCGAAGGTGGGCTGGGCCTGGTATTCCGGCGCGTGGCAAGTCGCGCTCGATCAGGGCAAGGCGCTGGCGCACGTCGCTTTCCAGTATCACCACCAACCGTTCAACTATTACGCGAACTACGCCCCCGGCACGCCCGCGCGCGCCGAGCACTTGCGCGATGGCGGCATGGACGGCGCGACGTTCCTCGCCGACATCGACGCCGGCAAACTGCCGCCGGTGACGTTCTACAAGCCACAGGGCAATCTCAATCAGCACGCCGGTTACGCGACCATCCGCGCGGGCGATGAACACATCGCCGAGGTCATCGCGCACCTGCAAAAGAGCCCGCAATGGAAAAACATGGTCGTCATCGTCACCTACGATGAAAACGGCGGCTGGTGGGATCACGTCGCGCCGCCCAAGGGCGATCGCTGGGGCCCGGGTTTGCGCATTCCAACGATCATCGTCTCGCCCTTCGCCAAGCGGGGCTTCGTCGATCACACCCAGAACGACACCGGCTCGATCCAGCGCTTGATCAATCGCCGCTTCGGCTTGAAACCGCTGCCCGGCATCGAAGCGCGCGATGCGGCGCTGAAGGCCAACGGTTTGCCGCCGATGGGCGACTTGAGCGAGGCCCTCGATTTGCCGGTGCGCTGAACGGGCAGGCGGACATCGCCGCCCGCTTAGTCAGCGATATTTCCCTTGGCGACGCGCAGCCGGTAGCATTCCGCTTCCACGCATCGGGAGCACGCATTGCTCAGCATCATCCTGCCGGCGAAGAACGAAGCGGCGGCCCTGGCGGGCCTGCTGCCGCGACTGCGTGCCGCGCAACCCGGTGCGGAGATCCTTGTCGTCGACGACGGCTCGACCGACGCCACCGCCGCGGTGTGCGCGGCCAACGGCGTGACCTGCCTGACCCAGCCGTACTCGATGGGCAATGGCGCGGCGATCAAGCGCGGCGCGCGCGCGGCCACGGGGGCGGTGCTGGTGTTCATGGATGGCGACGGCCAACACGACCCTGCCGACATCGCGCGACTGCTGGCCAAACTCGACGAGGGCTACGACATGGCCGTGGGCGCACGCGATTGGTCGAGCCAGGCCGGCGTCGGCCGCGGCGTGGCCAATACCCTCTACAACTGGCTGGCCAGCCGCATGACCGGCTTCAAGGTGGCCGATTTGACTTCGGGCTTCCGTGCCGTGCGCGCGGACAAGTTCCGCGAATTCCTGCACCTGCTGCCGAACGGATTTTCCTATCCCACCACCAGCACGATGGCGTTTTTCCGCAGCGCCTACGCGGTGGCCTACGTCCCGATCAAAGCTGCGCAGCGCATCGGCCACAGCCACATCCGCCCATTGCGCGACGGCATCCGTTTCCTGCTCATCATCTTCAAGATCGCCACGCTGTACTCGCCGCTCAAGCTGTTCGCCCCGGCGAGCGCACTGTTTTTCCTGCTGGGCTTCGGCCACTACATGTACACGTTCCTCACCGCGCACCGACTCACCAACATGAGTGTGCTGCTTTTTTCCGCGTCCGTGATCGTGTTTCTGATTGGGTTGATTTCGGAGCAGATTGCTGTTCTGACGTACAAGCGGGGAGGATGAATGCGCTCCTTCTTAAAGAATGCACAATGTGTTGGTCGCGGCGCGGGGAAATTGCCGGCATCGACTTGCGAGATGGATGGATGAATCGGCATCCCGTGTATTTCCAGAATCGGATCGTCGTGCCAAGGCATGTGAATTCGTCCTTGGGCGCTGCCGCAGGTTGATCGGCAAACCGGGATCGCATGGATAAGCAGGCCGCACTTCGTCTATTGGTCGTGGGGGTGTATCAGGCGACCGACGCCTACCCGAACACGCTTGGTCGCGTGCGACATCTGAAAGACCGTTTCGATACTCATGTGATCAATGAGCCTCTCTGGACGACGCCAGAGGGCGGATCTGTCAGCGTACGTTCACCGCTACGCACCTTGTGGCGCGCTCTGGCGGTTCATGTTCGATTGGCGTGGCGGGTCGCCACCGGACCGCGCAAAGACGTTGCCTATATTCCGTACCCGGCAATCGGTGTGGTGTTGGTCTTGGCCTTGCTGCCACGTGGATGGCGACCACATCGTATCGTTCTGGATGGCTTCATTTCCATTTACGACACAGTCGTAAACGACAGAAGGTTATGGAGACCGGGTGCCCTGCGGTCCCGGATGTTATGGGCGCTGGAGCGTCGGGCATTCCGTATCGCGGATATCGTCGTGGTGGATACGCCGCAAAGTGGGGATTTTTATGCCCAAATATTTCGCTTGCCATCCAAGCGTTTTGCCCCTATTCCTTTGGCGACCAACGAATTGGTCTACGCGCCGAGGCCTTATCGGCCAACCGGCGGACGATGCCGGGTGCTGTTCATCGGTACGCTGATACCGTTGCACGGCATCGAGACAATTGCGG
>Ga0208826_1001276_pt1 | contig 21741 bp, 23 predicted proteins | sample AD_UKC115_MetaG_FD_184451 | JGI IMG/M metagenome (GOLD analysis project Ga0208826, IMG submission 184451) | Active sludge microbial communities of municipal wastewater-treating anaerobic digesters from Hong Kong - AD_UKC115_MetaG (SPAdes)... | ecosystem: Engineered > Bioreactor > Anaerobic >...
GCTGAGTTCAGCGGCTGGCGCTCGCGGGGCATCGGCACCGACGCGACCCTGCGCCTCAACGTTTCCCCGGTCCAGCTGGTGTCGGAGGGTTTCGCCGACGTGGTGGCCGAGACGCTGGCGGACTTCGGCCTGGCCGGCGAATCGGTCTGCCTGGAGATCACCGAGAGCCTGGTGGTGCAGGACATCGAGACCGCCCGCATCACGCTGGCCGCGCTCAAGGAAGTCGGCGTCCAGATCGCGATCGACGACTTCGGCACCGGTTACAGCGTGCTGACCCATCTCAAGTCGTTGCCGGTCGACACGCTCAAGATCGACCGTGGCTTCGTGCAGGACCTCGGCAACAACGCCGGCGACCTCGCGATCGTGCGGGCCGTCATCGCACTGGCCGATGCCTTCGGCCTCGCCGTGGTGGCCGAGGGCGTGGAGACCGCTGCCGCGGCCGAGATCCTGCTGCGGCACGGTTGCTACCGGGCCCAGGGCTTCCTGCTGTCGCGCCCGCTGAGCAGCTCGGCGATGTCGAAGTTGTTCGCCCGCAAGTACATCGAACTTCCATTCGCCCCCGCCCAGCGCAAGGTGCGCTGACCTCAGGGAGCCAGCAGTTGCAGCCGGGCGAATCGGCTGAACGGGCGCGGCTGGATGACCAGCTCGGTGACGTCCGCATCGGTCACCGGGTTCGTGCCTGCCGGCACGGCGGCGCTCGTGGAGAAGACCACGCCGGCCACGGCGCGCACGACGGTCCGAGCGCTCGGCGAGCCCTCGACGCCCATCACCGCCCCGACGACGCGGCCACCGGCCAGCACCAGATCACGCAGGATGTCGTCGTCACTCGCCAGCCCGTGCTCACGGGCGAGCTCGGGCAGCCAGGCGTCGAGGTCGACGGACCCGCCGCTCGGGACCGGAGCCACCGGAATCGGTTCCGCGTCGATCCCGGCCACCTCGGTGCTCAGCAGGCCGTACGGCGAGGACAAGCAGCTACCGGCCCAATTGCGAAGTGCCGCACCGGAAAACGTGACACCCGGCCGCAGCTGGGGCCCCGATTCGCCGGCCCGGCGAATCCACGGTTGCGGCCCCGGTTCCGCGGGGTCGACCATGTCGTCGGACACCTCGTGCAGGAACGCCGTCGCGTCGGCGGCCAGGTTGGGTCCGTGCGGGAGGCTCGTGGCGGTACCGGTGTCGGCGGTCAGCAGGACATCCAGGCCGGCCCGATCGGCCGCGATCGCGACGGCGAGCACCGCGACGCCGGTGCCCACGCAGATGAGGTCGACCACCTCATCTGCGGCCCAGTCGCGGCCGTCGAGGTCGGTGAGGATCACGCCTCAGCCATCGCCGAGTCCGAGGTCGGCGAGTTGCAGCGCGCTGCGGTAGAGCACACCTTCGGCCTCGATCACCTCGGCCGCCCCCGTCGCCCGGTCCACCACCGTCGCCACGCCGACCACTTCCCCCCCGGCCTCTCGCACCGCGCGGACCGCGGTCAACGGTGACGCGCCCGTGGTGCTGGTGTCCTCCACCACGAGCACCCGCTGGCCCGCGACGTCGGAACCTTCGATGAGTCGTTGCATGCCATGGGTTTTGGCGGACTTACGCACGACGAACGCGTCGATGGGGCGCCCGGGTGCATGCATGATGGCCGTGGCAACCGGATCGGCGCCCAGGGTCAGTCCGCCCACCGCCGCGTAGTCCCAGTCGCTGGTGAGCTCCCGCATCAGCGAGCCGATCAACCGGGCGGCGCGATGGTGCAACGTGGCCCGCCGCAGGTCGACGTAGTAGTCGGATTCCCGGCCCGAGGACAACGTCACCCGGCCCCGCACCACGGAGAGCTGTCGTACCAGTTCGGCGAGTTCGTCACGGTCCGCGGGCGTCAGATCAGGCACGCGGTCAGCTTAGCTATCGCTGATAGTTGGGCGCCTGGTGGCCATTGCGCGGGGATCCAGGCGGTACGGCGCCACGTTGCCGCACAGTGGCCGGGTCCGGTGTCGCCGACGGGCGCCCGGGCATGGCTCCCAACGGTCCACGCTGCCGCGGCGGCGCCGCGATGGCTGCCTGAGCGGTGGGCGGCAGCACCCGCAGCAGGTCGTTGAACTGGCGCACGGTGCGCAGCCCCTCGTCCCATTGGGTGCGGGTGCTCGCGATCGGCATGGACAGCAGCGTCCAGTTCTCCTCGTTCCACATGATCTCGGCGCAGTCCGGGGCGGTGTGGGCGAACGTCACCATCCGGCGGTCGCAGGCACGCCGCGCGGCGTCGAGGTTGGTGGAGTAGACCATCCGGGGACCGATGGCCCCCAGCAGCCAGATGTCGTCCTCCCGGGGTTCCTTGACACCCTTGAGCCGCAGGTCGATGACGACGTTGGTGCCCACCTTGCGGTGCAGCGCGATCACGGTGGCCACGTCGTCGAGGTCGAAGACGTACACCGCCTCGCCGCGGATCTGGCCGAGGACGACGTTGCGCGCGGTGACGTCGCCGACGGTGGACATCACGCCCCGTTTCCACCGGCTCAGGATCTCGGTCGACTCGGGCTCGTAGTCGAATCCGTGCGACCGCGCCCACGACTTGCGGCGACGTCCGAGACCCCGCCGACGGTCGATGTCGACGTACAACAGTGCCGCCGCACCCACGAAACAGAGTGCGGACAGCGTGAACCAGAGCGGGACCATCGCGGACAGCCTATCTGGTATGGGCCCGGATGCGAGAACGACTGCAGGTCACAAGCGCGTTACGGCGTTCCGCGGAAGGTCTCCCCGGCCAGTTGCAGGATCTCCGCGCGATCGGCCGCGCACAGGAACCCGGCCGCAATGGTCCGGTCCAGCGACTCGGTGAACCGGCGCAGGTACTCGTCGGCACCGCCGGGGTAGAGCTCCGCCAGCGTCGCCGGGTCGAACGGCTCGCCGGTCCCGAACAGCAACGCCAGCATCTGGTCGCCGGCGGCGGTCCCGGTGGTCACGGCGGTCGGCACGTCGACCCACGGCGTGCGGACGCCGCCGACGGCCACACCGCGCTCGTCACGCCGGATCTCGGCCGGGTCGGAGTCGGTGAGCTGGATCGGCGGCGCCGACGACGGGGCCCGACCGGTGCGCACCCACTCGCGGAGCGCCGGGATGGCCGCTTGCAGGACGTAGTGATGTTGCGGCGCGAAGTTGATGAAGTACGGCAGTTGCTCACCCATCAGCACATCGGTGGGCGCATAGGCAGCGGCCAGCTCACTCGGCGTCAGGGAACCGTTGTCGATGAATCCCACCCGGATCGTGTAGATGTCGGCGTGCGCCGAGCCGGGGATCTCCCAGACCCGCAGCCGGGGTGTCTCGGGCTGGCGCGCCAGCCGGTAGCCGGGCAGCATCGCGCCCAGTACGTCGGTCTCGGTGATCACCGTCAGGACCGGGACACGCAGGTCGGCCCGGTACGGCGCGGGCGGCCCGGACGGCGAACCGTGCTCGTCCAGGATGCTGACGCCGTCCAGCGGCGCCGCCGACCCGAATCGGGAATGCACCAGGAAGCCATCGAACACCTCGCAGACCTCACCGTCGCCGGACCGCCCGTCCACCTCGTTGATGTAGGTGGTCAGGAACATCGCCGACTGCGATTCCCCGGCCGCCAGCACGGTCCGCGCGTCGACGCCCTCGATCGCCCCGTCGCGCACCAGCCGACCGATCTGGCTGAACATGTCGTAGCAGTAAGCGTCGCCCGGATGACTCAGGTCTGAATACCGTTGTGGGTCAAGTTCTTTCAGCGACATTCCGGGCGCAATACTGACCCCGCCACCTTCCACCCCCACCCGCTGCGCCGACACGGCCACATGGACATGGCCCGCGCGGGCGATCTCGCGGTGCGCCATGAGCCAGAACGCGGGCGCGTCGATGCCCCCGCTGACGTTGAGCCATTCGACGATCGCGGTGTCGGCGCCGGCGGCCGGCTCGAGTGGACGCAGTACGACGATGCGGGTGGTGTAGTCCGCCGGCGGTCCGGCCGCGGGGCCGAACGACCTCGCGGAGCCCGAGACGAAGTACTCCTGCGCCTGGTAGCCCAGGCTGGCCAGCTCGAAGGCGCCCAGCAGCAGGTTCGGCCGCCCGGGTACGAGAGTAAGAGTCACCCCTCTTCAATAGCAGGCGCCTCGCCTCCTGGCGAGCAGACGCAAGTGGCCCCCTTCTCGCTCGGAGAAGGGGGCCACTGCGTCTGCTGGGCGTGGAAACTCAGCCCAGCACCAGGCCGTCACCGTCGGCGCTGATGTCCACCGACACGGTGTCGCCGTCATGCACCTCACCGGCCAGCAGCATCTTGGCCAACTGGTCGCCGATCGACTGCTGCACCAACCGGCGCAGCGGACGGGCGCCGTAGAGCGGGTCGAAGCCCCGTTCGGCCAGCCAGGTCTTGGCCGGAGCCGACACCTCGAGCGTCAGCCGCCGCTGGGCCAGCCGCTTCTGCAACTGGGCCAGCTGGATGTCGACGATCTGGACCAATTCCTCCGGGTTCAGCGCGTCGAAGATCAGCACGTCGTCGAGGCGGTTGATGAACTCCGGCTTGAACGCCGCGCGGACGGCCGCCATCACCTGCTCCTCGGTGCCACCGGACCCCAGGTTCGAGGTCAGGATGAGGATGGTGTTGCGGAAGTCGACCGTGCGGCCCTGACCGTCGGTCAGCCGGCCCTCGTCGAGCACCTGCAGCAGGACGTCGAACACGTCCGGGTGGGCCTTCTCGACCTCGTCGAACAGCACCACCGTGTAGGGCCGGCGGCGCACCGCCTCGGTCAGCTGACCGCCCTGGTCGTAGCCGATGTACCCGGGGGGCGCACCGACCAGACGCGCGACGGAGTGCTTCTCGCCGTACTCGCTCATGTCGATCCGGATCATGGCGCGCTCGTCGTCGAACAGGAAGTCCGCCAACGCTTTTGCCAACTCCGTCTTGCCGACACCGGTCGGTCCGAGGAACAGGAACGAGCCCGTCGGGCGGTTCGGGTCGGCAACCCCGGCCCGGCTGCGGCGCACCGCGTCGGACACCGCCTGCACGGCAGCCTTCTGCCCGATGACCCGCTTGCCCAGCTCCTCCTCCATCCGGAGCAGCTTGGCGGTCTCGCCCTCCATCATCCGGCCGGCCGGAATGCCGGTCCACGCCGACACCACATCGGCGATGTCGTCGGGGCCGACCTCCTCCTTGAGCATCACATCCTCGCGGGCCTCGGCCTGGGGGATGGCGGCGTCGAGGTTCTTCTCGACCTCCGGGATGCGCCCGTACCGCAGCTCGGCGGCCTTGGCCAGGTCGCCGTCGCGTTCGGCCCGGTCGGCCTCCCCGCGCAGCACCTCGAGCTGTTCCTTGAGTTCACGCACGACGTCGATGGCGTTCTTCTCGTTCTGCCACCTCGTAGTCAGCTCCGCCAGCTTCTCCTTGTAATCGGCCAGCTCGGAGCGCAGCTTCTCCAGCCGCTCCTTGGACGCATCGTCCTCCTCCTTGGCGAGTGCCATCTCCTCGATCTCGAGGCGACGGACCACGCGCTCGACCTCGTCGATCTCGACGGGCCGGGAGTCGATCTCCATCCGCAGCCGCGACGCAGCCTCGTCGACCAGGTCGATGGCCTTGTCCGGCAGGAAGCGCGATGTGATGTACCGGTCACTGAGGGTGGCCGCGGCGACCAGCGCGGAGTCCGTGATGCGCACGCCGTGGTGCACTTCGTAGCGGTCCTTGAGGCCGCGCAGGATGCCGACGGTGTCCTCGACCGAGGGCTCACCGACCAGCACCTGCTGGAACCGGCGTTCCAGGGCCGCGTCCTTCTCGATGTACTTGCGGTACTCGTCGAGCGTGGTTGCGCCGACCAGCCGCAGTTCGCCGCGGGCCAGCATCGGCTTGATCATGTTGCCGGCGTCCATCGCGCCCTCGCCGGTGGCGCCGGCGCCGACGATGGTGTGCAGCTCGTCGATGAACGTGATGACCTGACCGGCGGAGTCCTTGATGTCGTCGAGGACAGCCTTGAGGCGTTCCTCGAATTCACCGCGGTACTTGGCGCCGGCCACCATCGATCCGAGGTCCAGGGAGATCACGGTCTTGTCGCGCAGACTCTCCGGGACGTCGCCGGCGACGATGCGCTGGGCCAGGCCCTCGACGATGGCGGTCTTCCCGACGCCGGGCTCACCGATGAGCACCGGGTTGTTCTTGGTCCGGCGCGAGAGCACCTGGATGACACGCCGGATCTCGGTGTCGCGGCCGATGACCGGATCCAGCTTGCCCTCGCGGGCGCGCGCGGTCAGGTCGGTGGAGTACTTCTCCAGCGCCTGATAGCTGCCCTCGGGATCCGGGTTGGTGACGCGCGCGCTGCCGCGGACCTTGACGAACGCCTCACGCAGGGCCTCCGGCGATGCGCCGTGCCCGGCAAGCAGCTTGGCGACGTCGGAGTCACCCGAGGCCAGGCCGTAGAGCAGGTGCTCGGTGGAGACGTATTCGTCGTCCATCTCGGTGGCCAGGTTCTGCGCGACGGTGACGGCCGCGATCGATTCCCGGCTCAACTGCGGTGTCGAGTTGGCGCCGCTGGCGCTGGGCAGCCGGTCGATGAGGCGCTGGGCCTCGGTCCGGATGGTCGCGGGATCAACTCCGACCGCTTCGAGCAGCGGTGCGGCGATGCCGTCGTTCTGCGTCAGCAACGCCATCAACAGATGGGCGGGGGTGATCTGCGGGTTGCCTGCGGTGGTTGCCGCCTGCAACGCCGACGTCAGCGCCGCCTGGGTCTTCGTGGTCGGGTTGAACGAGTCCACGACACCTCCATTTCAGTGAGAAGGGGCCAGCCTCTGGCCCCACAAATGCTTGTCGTGTTGTTCAGCGTCGTCAAGGTTGAGTCTATTCCGCTCAACTCTGAAAATCTGGGACCCGTCTCGCGCTTAGCTCGTCAAGCCGATTTAATCGAACATATGATCGAAGGATGGCGGCGATGCAGCCCATCGGCTGGGGTGGACAACCCGCGCGCGACGCGTTCCGCGCCGTCCGCCCGCCCGTCGCGGTCCTGGTCGATCTCACCGTGCTGTTCCCCCGCCGCCCACACCGTGACGGGCGGTACCACCCGAACGGCCTGCAGCTGCACAAGGTGGTCGAGGGCCGACTGAGCTGCTGGGGCGTCTGCGAGCAGGGCGACTGGTGGGGCCTGGTCACCTACGACATCGCCTACGGATCGCGACACCGAGCGGTGACCCACTGGGTGCCCGCGTTCGTCCTGCGCCCCCGGGCCGGACGCAGCCGGTAGGTTTCCCGACATGGAGTCCAGCACCCATCTCGAACTCACCGAGATCATCCCGCTGGCCCTGGTGGTCGCGCTCTCGCCGCTGTCGATCATCCCCGCGGTCCTGATCCTGCAGTCCCCCCGGCCGCGGCCCGGCGGGCTGGCGTTCCTGGCCGGCTGGGCGCTGGGCCTGGCCGCGCTGACGGGGGTGTTCATCGGCGCCTCGAACTTGCTCGCGCAACGCTCGGACGGCCCGCCGGTCTGGACCCACTGGGCCCGCATCGCCGTCGGCGCCGCACTGATCATCTGGGGTGTCTACCGCTGGTTCACCCGGCACAGCAAACCCCACGAGATGCCCGGTACCCGGCACCTGACCGAGGCCGGGCCGGGCAAGGCCCTGGTTGTCGGGGCCGCGCTGACGGTCATCAACCCGAAGGTGCTCTTCATCTGCCTGGCCGCCGGGTTGGCCATCGGCACTTCGACCGAAGGATCCGGAAGATACTGGGCGGCAATCGTTTTCGTTGTCGTCTCGGCATCCACGGTGGCACTGCCGATCCTGGCGTACGCGGTGACCGGTGAACGATCGGATCCCACCCTGGCCCGCGTCAAGGAATGGATGGAGACCCACAGCGCCGCCCTGATGGCCGCAATCCTGGTGATCATCGGGCTCCTGGTCCTCTACAAGGGCGTTCACGGCCTGTAATCGTCGGCCACGACGGGCGACACCCTAAGATTTGCTGCGTGGGGTTAGAGGACCGCGAAGCACTGGAGGTGATCCGCTCTGCCCTGCGCGGGCCGACCGGCAGCACGATCGTCGCCCACTTCTACACCTGCTGGTTCGCCATCGACCCGACGGTGCGGGACCTGTTCCCGGCGTCGATGAACGAGCAGCGGGCGGTCTTCCTCGAGGTTCTCGACTGGGTCATCGGCGAGTTCGTCGCGCAGCGGTCGGACGAACCGGTGGAGTTCCTGACGCAGCTCGGGCGCGATCATCGCAAGTACGGCGTCACCGCCGAGCAGTACACCAGTGTGGCCACCGCCCTGTACGCGACGCTCCAGGCCGAACTCGGGCAGAAGTGGACGCCGCGCGTGGACGCCGCGGGCAGGCAGGCCATCAACTTCATGACGGCGGTGATGCGCGGTGCGGCCGAGGCCGAACGCGGGCCGGCCCACTGGGGCGGGACCGTGATCGAACACGACCGCGTGTCGCGGGATCTCGCCGTGGTGCGGATGAAACTGGACCGCGCGCTGCCCTACCTGCCGGGGCAGTACGTGAACGTGCAGATCCCGCAGTGCCCCCGCCGATGGCGGTTCCTGTCGCCGGCCATTCCCGCGCAGGACGACGGCGGCATCGAATTCCACATCCGTGCCGTGCCCGGCGGACTGGTCAGCAGTGCCATCGTCAACGAGACGACGGTGGGTGACCGGTGGCGACTGTCCAGCCCACACGGCGCGATGGAGATCGACCGCGAGGGCGGCGATGTATTGATGGTGGCGGGCAGTACCGGCCTGGCCCCGCTGCGCGCGATCATCATGGACATGGCCCGGTTCGGGTCCAACCCACGCGTGCACATGTTCGTCGGGGCGCGCTACGCCTGTGAACTCTACGACCTGCGCACCCTGTGGCAGATCGCCGCGCACAATCCGTGGCTGTCGGTCACGCCGGTGGCGGAGTTCCCCGACCCCGCCTGGGCCGCCGACTATCCGGACGTACGGCCGCCCCGCGGTCTGCACGTGCTGCAGCGCGGGCGGCTACCCGAAGTGGTGTCCAGCTACGGCGGGTGGGGGGATCGGCAGATCCTGATCTGCGGCAGTACCCCGATGGTGGAAGCGACCCGATCGGCGTTGATCGCCAAAGGTGCTCCGCCCCAACGGATTCAGCACGACCCACTGAAGTAGCGGGTCAGCGGCGGTGCTGGCGCGGCTGCCAGACCACCAGCGCCGTGCTGGTCGAGGGCGCCTCGCGGCGCTGCGCCCGCAGCCGATCCACCTCCGCGGAGAGCTCGGCCACCCGCGACTGCAATGCCTCGACCTGATTGGTCAGTTCGATGACGCGCTTGATCCCGGCCAGGTTGACGCCCTCGTCCTGGGACAGCCGCTGCACCTCGCGCAGCAGGTCGACGTCGCGCTCCGAATACCGCCGTCCCCCACCGGAACTGCGGGTGGGCGACACCAGGCCGAGCCGGTCGTAGGTGCGCAACGTCTGCGCGTGCATGCCGGCGAGTTCGGCGGCCACCGAGATCAGGAACGTGCGGGTGACCTCAGAACGCGATGAATCGGACTTGCTCATGACGCATCACACTCGATTCCCGCCCCAGCCGGCACGCGGATCGAATCCACTGGCCCGCTCGGCGGCGGCGTAGGCCTCCAGGGCCTCGAGCGCCTCGCCCTCGAGTTCCGAGGGCACCGAAACCTTCACCGTGACCAACAGGTCACCGTGCCCGCCGCTGCGCTTGGGCACCCCGCGGCCGCGGACCCGCAGAATCCGGCCGTCGGCCGTGCCCTTGGGCACTCGAACGCCGACCTTGCCGTCCAGAGTGGGCACCGAAAGCGTTGTCCCCAAAGCCAGTTCGGTGAAGCTCACCGGGACGGTGACCGTCAGGTCGTCGCCGTCGCGGCCGAACACCTTGTCCGGACGCACATGCACGGTGACGTAGAGATCGCCGGACGGCGCACCGCGCAGCCCGGCCTCACCCTGACCGGCCAGCCGGATCCGCTGACCGTCCTCGACCCCGGGTGGGATCCGGACGTTGATGGTGCGGGTGCGCGTGGTCACGCCGGTGCCGTGGCACTCGTCGCACGGATGCTCGATGATCGATCCGCTGCCCCGGCAGTCGGGGCACGGTTCGGAGAACCCGAACGAACCCTGGTTGCGGTTGACCACGCCGGCGCCGTTGCAGTTCGCGCAGACCTTCGGGCTGGTGCCCGGGCGTGCGCCGCTGCCGTGGCAGTTGGTGCACGGGGCCGGACTGGTGAGCCGCAACGGCATCGCCACACCCTTGGTGGCCTCCATGAAGTCGAGTTCGGTCTCGGTCTCCAGGTCGTTGCCGCGGCGCGGCCGACTCGGCCGGGGCTGTTGCGCCCCACGGCCGAAGAGCCCACCGAACAGGTCGCCGATGTTGGCGCCACCGGTCTGACCCGCGGCGTCGAACAGGTCGCCGAGGTTGAATTCGGCACCGTCGCCGCCGAATCCGCCGAAACCGCCGCCGCCGTTGTTGAAGCGACGTCCGAAACCGCCACCGGCGAACAGCCGGCGGGTCTCGTCGTACTCCTTGCGCTTGGCCGGATCCGTCAGCACCTCTTTGGCTTCCGACGCCGCCTTGTACTTCTCCTCGGCCGCGGTGTTGCCGGGGTTGCGGTCCGGATGGTTGTCGGCGAGGATCTTGCGGGCGGCTCGCTTGATCTCTTTCTCGTCGGCATCGGAGGAGACGCCGAGCTCCTTGTAGAAATCCTTCTCAACCCACTCACGTTGGGCCATTACCGCGTCACCTCCTCAGCTGTGTTCGTGTCGATGTCGTTCTCGCTATTCCGATTGTGGGACCTGCTCGGCCGAAGCGGCGGCACTGCCGGCCGTGTCGGGCGATTCGGCCGCGGGCACTTCGTCCACGACTCCGACCATCGCGTGCCGCAGCACCTGATCGCCGAGTTTGAATCCCTGTCGCATGACGGTGCCCAGCACCGGATTCGAGCCGTCTCCCTCGTGCTGCACGGCTTCGTGCAACTCGGGGTCGAACGCGTCCCCCTCGGCGCCGAAGGCCGACAGGCCGAGCGCCTCGAGGACGGTCACGAGTTTGTCGGCGACGGACTTGAGCGGGCCCGATTCCAGATCCCCGTGCGCGCGGGCCCGGTCCAGATCGTCGAGCACCGGCAGGAGTTGGGTGACGACGTGGGCCTTGGCCCGCTCGGTGGCCACCTGCTGATCACGCAACGACCGCTTCCGGTAATTGGCGAAGTCGGCCTGCACCCGTTGCAGATCGGCGATCAGTTCGGCCGCTTGATCCTGGGACGCATCGGAGATCACCTCCGGCTCCGGCCCACTGGGGGCCGGAGCGGAGGCGGTCTCACGTATCTCGCCGGTCTGCGGATCGATGCGCCGTTTGTCGGTGACGGTCACCGGCTCGTGCGAATCGTTCTCGCTCACTTGTTCTCCTGGTCGTCCTCGACAACTTCGGCGTCGACGACGTTGTCGTCAACGGGACCGTCAGCACTGCCAGCGCCGCCGCCACCGGCGGCCTGCTCGGCCTGGGTGGCCTCGTAGATCGCCTGGCCCAGGGCCTGGCTCTCGGTGCCCAGCTTCTCCATCGCGGACTTGATGGCCGCGATATCGGTGCCCTCGAGCGCCGACTTGGCTTCGGCGATCGCGCCGTCGACCTTGGCCAGCGTGTCCTCGGGGACGGTGGATCCACCCTCCGACTCTTTCTGGTCGCGCTGATCCTTGACGAACTTCTCCGTCTGGTAGACCAGCGATTCGGCCTGGTTGCGGACATCGGCCTCTTCGCGACGCTTGCGGTCCTCGTCGGCGTGCGCCTCGGCGTCCTTGATCATCCGGTCGATCTCCTCCTTGGAGAGGCCGGAGCCCTCCTGGATCTTGATCGTGTTCTCCTTGCCGGTGCCCTTGTCCTTGGCGGTGACGTGCACGATGCCGTTGGCGTCGATGTCGAAGGTCACCTCGATCTGGGGCACGCCGCGCGGAGCCGGCGGGATGTCGGTCAGCTGGAACGAACCCAGCAGCTTGTTGTGCGCCGCGATCTCGCGCTCACCCTGGTAGACCTTGATCTCCACCGACGGCTGGCTGTCGTCGGCCGTGGTGAACGTCTCCGAGCGCTTGGTCGGGATGGTGGTGTTGCGTTCGATGAGCTTGGTCATCACGCCACCCTTGGTCTCGATACCGAGACTCAGCGGCGTAACGTCCAGCAGCAGAACGTCTTTCACCTCACCCTTGAGCACACCGGCCTGCAGCGCGGCACCCACGGCAACAACCTCGTCGGGGTTGACGCCCTTGTTGGGCTCCTTGCCACCGGTCAGTTCCTTGACCAGATCGGTGACCGCGGGCATCCGGGTGGAACCGCCGACCAGCACGACGTGGTCGATGTCGCCGACCGCGATGCCGGCGTCCTTGATGACCGACTGGAACGGCTGGCGCGTGCGGTCCAGCAGATCCTGGGTGATCTTCTGGAACTCCGAGCGGGTCAGCTGCTCGTCGAGGAACAGCGGGTTCTTGTCGGCGTCGACGGTGATGTAGGGCAGGTTGATCGACGTGCTCTGCGAGCTGGACAGTTCGATCTTGGCCTTCTCGGCCGCTTCACGCAGCCGCTGCATGGCCATCTTGTCCTTGGTCAGGTCGATGCCCGCGGTGGCCTTGAACTTGTCGACCAGCCATTCGACGATCCGGTCGTCCCAGTCGTCGCCGCCGAGGTGGTTGTCGCCGGAGGTGGCGCGGACCTCGACCACACCGTCGCCGATCTCGAGCAGCGAGACGTCGAACGTGCCGCCGCCGAGGTCGAAGACCAGGATGGTCTGTTCCTTGCTGCCCTTGTCCAGGCCGTACGCCAGCGCGGCCGCGGTGGGCTCGTTGACGATACGAAGCACGTTCAGGCCGGCGATCTGGCCGGCTTCCTTGGTGGCCTGACGCTGGGCGTCGTTGAAGTACGCGGGGACCGTGATGACCGCGTCGGTGATGTCCTCACCGAGGTAGCTCTCGGCATCGCGCTTGAGCTTCTGCAGCACGCGCGCGCTGATCTCCTGAGCGGTGTAGTCCTTGCCGTCGATCTCGATGGACCAGTCGGTGCCCATGTGCCGCTTGACCGAACGGATGGTCCGGTCGACGTTGGTCACTGCCTGGTTCTTGGCGGGCTGGCCGACCAGCACCTCACCGTTGCGCGCGAACGCGACGACCGATGGGGTGGTCCGGGAACCCTCGGAGTTGGCGACGACGACGGGATCGCCACCTTCCAGGACCGCGACGCATGAGTTGGTGGTCCCGAGGTCGATACCGACCGCACGAGCCATAGTTACTGCCTCCTGATTAGCCTGATTGTTAGGTCTGAGTGAACCTCGCTCAAGATTGCCCCGTCAGCCGGTGGGCTGTCAAGCCATAGTTGAGTCTAGTCCGCTCAAGTTGTCGAAGGTGTCAACGGCGGGGTCGCGGATTTCATTCCCGCCGCCACCAGAATTGTCGTACGGCCACAGTACGATCGAAAGTATGTTCGAATCAATAGATTCCCGGGCCCTCCTCGGCGAGATCGAGGAAACCCACGAACAACGCCGGATCAACGACGGACGGCGTCAGCGGATCGATCTCCTCCAGTGGCGCAACGAGATGCGGGCCAAGCTCCTCGTCCTCGGGGGCGGCCATCCCAGCACCGGTCCCTGGTGCACATGGGTGAATGATCCGCCCGAAGAAGCACAGATCAGCGCCGGCTGGGTGCCGCCCCCTCCGCCGGCGGCGTCCGATCACGACGATCCGCCACCGTTCTGATGAAAATCCTTGTCGCGACCAGGCTTACGCAGGGTGCCTACGCGAACGACTACCACTATTGCGTCGAGGGCGAACTGGTGTGGATCCAGGAACCCTGCGACCGGGGTGCCGACGATCCCGACGGCAGTTGTGGTTGCGGCCGCGGATTCGCCGGAGCGGCGTCGCACCGCGCCACAACGACGGCCACCGTCGTGGAGTCACCGATGAGCCGCGCCGATCTGGTGCTGGCTTTCCGCACCAGCCTGGCCGACGGTGGCTGGCCGATCGACTGGGCCGACGCCGTCGCCGACGAGAACCTCGCCATCGCAATGGACCTTCCCGAGGGCGCCGTCATCGGTCGCCGGCTCGACGGATTCCTTCTGCGCGCGGTCAGGCTCAACGGATGAGCAGCCCGTGGCACGAACAACGACTACCCCATTCGCTCGATCTCTTCGGCGAGCACCGCGGCCTCACTGATCCGGAAGTCCTTGGTAGCCGTCAACAGCGTGAGCATCGTCGACGTGCGGGCCAGTTCGCGCAGGTGCGTCAGAGCTTCCGACCGCTCGGCCTGGGCGAGTTCGGCCTGATAGCGCGTGGTGAATTCGGCGAATTTCGCCGGGTCGTGGGCATACCACCTGCGCAGCTCGGTGGACGGCGCGATCTGTTTGCACCACTCGTCGAGCGCGGCGCGTTCCTTGGAAATACCGCGCGGCCAGAGCCGGTCCACCAGGACCCGCGTGCCGTCGGCGCCGTCGGGCGCCTCGTAGATCCGTTTGACCTGTACATGAGGCTGCGCGGTTCCCATTGCGACCCTTTCCTCACATCGCCCGTCGATTCGATTATCCGCCGCGGGTCATTCCGGGAGTCCCTTGCGCAACCCGCTCGCGCTGCTCGACAACCGATAGGGTGACCGACGTGGCGATCCCGCCGGACACCAAGGACTGGACATGGGTGATGACGCAGCCCTGCCCGGAGTGCGGATTCAATCCGTCGGCCGTCCGCCACGCCGACGTCGCCGACCGGATCGCGCGTTCGGCCGCTGGCTGGGCCGACACGCTCGCCCGCCCCGACGTCCGGGTGCGGCCCGACGACCACACCTGGTCGGTCCTCGAGTACGGCTGCCACGTGCGCGACGTGCTCCGGATCATGCGCACCCGTCTCGGGTTGATGCTGGCCTACGACCAGGCCAGCGCCGACGGTGCGACGTTCGAGAACTGGGATCAGGACGCCACTGCCGTCGATGACCGGTACAGCGAACAGGATCCGGCCGTGGTGGCCGACGAAATAGGCACCGCTGCAGCGGAATTCGCGCTCGCCTACGGTGCGGTGCGGGGCGACCAGTGGAACCGTCGCGGACTGCGCAGCAACGGCTCGGCGTTCACCGTGGAATCGTTCGCCGCCTACGCCCTGCACGACCTCGAACATCACCGCGTCGATGTCGGCCTCGACCCGTCGACGGCGTGATCCGGGCCCGCGCGCTGTTCCTCGTCGCGGTCGCGGTGACGTCCTGCGGCCATGCGACCCAGGAGCCGGTCGGCACCAGCACGTCGGTGGCCACCACCACCACGACACCGCCGCCGCCGCCGGCGCTACCCCCGCCGCCCCCGATCACCCCGGGCGAGTTCGCACCCATCGCCAACCTGGTCGACGCCGACATCGCCGACCATCGCCTGCCCGGAGCGGTGGTCCTGGTCGGCCACGACGGTCAGGTCGTGTACCGCCAGGCCTTCGGAGATCGCAAGCTGCCCGGTGAGCCGGGGCTGGACGGCAAGCCCGCCCCCGCGGAGCCGATGACCACCGACACGATCTTCGACCTGGCGTCGATGACGAAGGCCCTGGCGACCACGACGGCCATCATGCAGTTGCACGAACAGGGCAGGATCGAGTTCGACGAGCCCGTGCAGAACTACCTGCCGGGATTCAACCCGACCGACGATCCGCGCCGCGCTCAGGTCACCATCCGGATGCTGCTCACCCACACCTCCGGGATCGGCGGCGATCTGAGCATGCAGGGCCCGTGGGGTTTGAACCCGGCCGACAAGGCCGCGGGTATCCACCTGGCGGAGGTGTCGTCGTTGGAGTTCGGCCCCGGCGAGGGATTCCACTACAACGACATCAACTTCATCCTGCTGGGCCAGATCCTCGAACAGATCACCGGCCAGCCGGAGGACGAGTACGTGGCCGAGCACGTGTTCGGGCCGCTGGGCATGACCGAAACTCGCTACCTGCCACCGTCGAAAGCCTGTGGACCACAACGCATCCGGGGTGCCGCGCTAGCCCTCGACCAGGAGCTGCCGCGGCCGGCCGACTGCCCGCCGGGCTCCTGGAGCACCGACCTGCTCGCCCGGATCGCGCCGACGGCGCTCGATGAGGACAACCAGGCCGACCCGGCACTGAACCCCGACTTCGGCCGACCGCTGCGCGGCACGGTGCACGACCCGACGGCCCGCCGACTGGGCGGGGTGTCCGGCAATGCCGGGGTGTTCTCGACGGCCGACGACGTCGGGCGGTTCGCGCAGGCACTGCTCGATCGCCGCGCCGGCCGCGCCAGTCCGTTCCCGCTGACCCAGTCGTCGGTGCTCACGATGACCACCCCCCAGCAACCCGGGAATATCTCGGATCAACGTGGCTTCGGCTGGGACATCGACACCCCACTGTCCGGACCGCGCGGCCAGATCTTCCCCGTCGGCAGCTTCGGCCACACCGGATTCACCGGGGTGTCGCTGTGGGTGGATCCGGCCTCGGACACCTACGTCGTGGTGCTCGCCAACGTGATTCACCAGCGCGGCGGTCCGCCGATCACGAAGCTGGCCGGTCAGGTGGCCACCGCGGCGGGCCGAGCGCTGAATCTGGGTTAGTACCAGGCGGCGTTCTCCCGCACGACGTGCCAGCGCTCGCCGTCCTGGTGCGGCCAGGTCTTCCCGCCGTCGGGCGAGAACCGGTGCGTCAGGCGCAGCGAATGGTCGATGGCCGCAATGTGAATGGTCTTGCCGTCCGGCGAGCAGGCCAGCGCGGGCGCCGAGACGTGCCAGTCGTCGTGGGCCTTGTCCAGCTCCCGCCAGAAGTCCGTGCTGCCCTTGGTCACCTCGGGCTCGAGGATGCGCATGACGCCGTCCTCACCGAGGCCCGCGAAGTGCACCCGCTTGCCATCGTCCGAACAGGCCACCGCCGGTGCCGATTTGAACCTCAGGCTGTCGAGCGGCAGGGAGATCTTCGGGTGCACCTTGCCGTCGGTCACGTCGACGATGGTCTGCCAGATCTTGCGGTCGGCACCCAGGGTGGCGATGAACAACGTGCGCCCGTCGGCGCTGCAGGCCAGTGCGGGCGAGGCGACGCTGGTGACGCCGATCGAGGTGAAGTCGCCCTGGAATCCCTTGCCGCCGTTGGTGCTAGTGCTGACGTACACCTTGCCGTCCGTACCGGTACCGGCGACGAAGACCTGCTGGCCGTCCGACGAGCAGGCGATGCCACCGCCCGTCGCGAAGGTCCGACTGAACAGCTGTGGCCAGGTGTCCCCGGACTCGGGGTGCTTGAAATGCAGCCTGTTGTCGACGCCGCGCGCCACCGCGTACATCCGGGCACCGTCGGCGCTGGCGGCCATCGTCACCCCGGAGGTCATCACACCGTTGCCAAAGGGCTTGTCGCCCTTCCATTCTCCGGCGGCGGTGCGCTCGTGCAGGAACACCCGCTTGCCGATGCTGCGGCCGCACAGCCGCAGCCGGTTGTCGCCGAGCAGGACCAGGCCGACCGTCGGCGGCTCCTGGATATCGGTACGCGTGACGCCGCCGGTCACCCAGTACACCGGCCGGTCCTCGTCCGGCTTTCCGCGGCGCAGCCGGGCCTTGATGGGGAAGCCGTCGATCGAATTGGCCAGCACCCGAGGGAAAGTGAGCACGGTGTCCACGTTGTGACCCACGAATACATCTTGATTCAACAAATTCACCGGCGCACCGATCAGGCCGTGCCCGAAATCGTCGATGATGTCCTCGAGGGTCTCCTCGTCGATCTGCGCCTCCAGGCGCTTGCGCACCTCGGATGCAGTGGGAATGTCGCCGGCGAGTACTTCCGCGACGATCTCGCGCAGCTCGGTCTCCAGCCGCCGCTTCGACTCGGTAATGACGACGTCATGCAGATCGACGATGTCGCCGACCCTGCTGTCGTCGTGCTCGAGCGCGGCGATCGCGACCACCAGGGTGGCGAACTGCGTGAGCGTCAGCACGCCGCCGGTGGTGCCGCGCAGGGTGGTGTCGATCCGTCCGACCGACTTGGGAATCGCGATCGTCCTTCCCGCTTCCACACCCTGGCTGGCCGGTCCGAGGTTGCCCGGTGCCGCCGACGTGCTCAGCACCGCGACGGTGGCGGTGCCCGGTGAATTCTCGAAGATCGTTGTGCCGTCGACCTTGGCGGCGATCAACCACAGATACGGTTCGTCGGCCGACCCCGCCAGAAAGCCGTCGTCCACCCGACTGACCTTCAGCTTGTCGAGCTGTACCCGAACGCCTACCTCCATGAACTCCATGAACTTTCTCCCTGTGAGAGTGCGGACAATTTGCTGTGCCCGAAGGTAGGTCTGCCTGCTGCGTGCGGGCACGCGTAGCCCGCTACTCACTTCCTCACAGCTTCATAAACATCGACTGTCACTTGTTTCACTTGGACAACAGGCTGGGTATCGTGGGGCCACGGCTCGAGGAGTTTCTGTGCGCGCACCCATCACCACCCGCCTGGCGCTGATCGGTGTCACCGCCATCGCGGTGTCCGGCCTGGTCAGCTGCAGTAGCACCGTCACCGGGCGGGGAGTCTGCCCGGGCTGCGGGACCGCCTCCGAACCGAGCTTCGGCACGCCGGCTCCGTCGGTGTCGACACCCAGCACCCCGACCACCCCGGGGACGCCGACCGCCGGGCCGACCGCCACCGCCGCCCCGGGGCCGGGTGGCGAGCAGACGTTGCCCACCGACGAATCGGGCCTGGTCTACGTCGAGACCAAATCGGGCAAGACCCGATGCCAACTCAGCAGCGACGCCGTCGGGTGTGAGTCCGAGTTCGAGAACTCACCGGAGATCGACGGCGAACCCGCCAACGGCGTCAAGGTGACCGCCGGCGGGGACCTCACCTGGGTCGTCGGCAACCTCGGGGCCATCCCCGCGGTGACGCTGGACTACCAGACCTACGAGGCCGCGGGCTGGACCATCGCGGCCGACCCGAGCGGTACCCGGTTCACCAACGACGCCACCGGCCACGGCATGTTCGTCGCCACCGGGGGTGTCGACGCGTTCTGAGCCAACCAGCGCTGGTGAGAATCGCCAGTTCACAGTCGACAAACGACAACTACGGCGACCCCCTTCACCCGCGTGAATTTCGCCGTCGCGCAGACACCGGTAACTTGCCACCCGTGACGATGTCGTTGGCCGACCTGGGCAGGTGGGATCCGGGGTCGATCCGCGCCGTCGCTTCGGCAGCGACCACCCGCGCCTCCCACTTTCGCGATGTTGCGCACGACCAGCGCGCAATCGTCGCGAAGCTGGTGTGGCAGGGCGAATCCCAGGAAGCCGCTACCGCACGCGCTCAGGCCATCAGCACCAGCCTGCTCGGGCACGCCGACGAATGCGATCAGGCCGCACGTGACGTCTCCTCGGCCGCGTCCGAAGTGGAGTCCATCAAGGCCGAATGGGGCCGCATTCAGCGGATGGCCGACCGCTGGGGCATCACGATCGACGTTGCCACCGACTCGCTACACTGCTCGGGCTCGTCGGATCCCGCGCAGGAGGCCGAGAACCAGCACCACCTCCAGATCGTCCACGACGCAATCGTCGACCTACTGCGCCGCGCTGACGCGACCGATCGGCACCTGGCCGCGGCGGTTTCCGCTGCGACCTCCGAAATGGCGGCCGGTTCTGCCGACGAAACACCGCAGGCTCCGGACTCCGTTCGGCGTCGCAACCAGATCGAGGCATTCCGGAAGGCTTTCGGCCGCGACCCGGTCAGCGACAGTGACTGGACGACGGCCGCCGCCCTGGACCCGCACAGCTACAACCCGAAGAACAAGGGATGGCCGCCGAACATCGTCGTCGCCCGCATCAAGCCCGTACCCGGCCAGGGCGTCGTGCGGACGAACATGTTCATTCCCAGCAAGGATGTATGGGCTCCCGCCCTCGAGATTCCGGACATGGGCAACGGCCAGCTGCTGCCCTACGACAACAACCTCGGCGACAACCGGGGCTTCGACCCCTACGCCGGACCCGAGGACTCGCGCGTTTCGATCTACACCGATTTCGACAACGGGATCATCGTCGCCCGTCAGAACCCCTCGGTGAACGCCGACACCGGACAGGTAAAGACCGGCACACCCGACATATCGGCGGTCCAGCAGGCGAACGGCGCGGTGCTGCTGCACTACAACGCGGCGGACCCGTTTTCCCCAGGCGGCCAGGGATTGGCCAAAGCCATCCCGTTCAGCGTCAACGGATCGCTGGGCATCGCCCCTGGAGCCGGCGGTCCGCGGGTCGGCGGCGAGGTCACGTCTTTCCCTGCCCTCGAGGTCTACAGCGACCGCAACGGCGGAGTCACCCCGCTGCTGCAGTCGTGGCCCAGCTTCACCGACGACGCATCGGGGCCGATGATCGGCCTGCTGCCTCACAAGGATGTCGGCGATTCCGGCGTTGTCCCGAGTTTCAACAGCGTCGTCCCGCAGCTCGAGGCGCCCCTCAGACCCACCCATGGCCCCCAGCCCATCCAGATCATGCCGCCGATGTCGATCGTGCCGCCGGGCAACTTCACCCCGTTCGGGCCGCCGACCGTGGCTGACGCCCCGGTGGTACGCAGTTACCAGCCCCTGCAGGGCAACGAGTTCCTGCCGGCGCACTGACCTGGCCACCCCGCACTGCTCAGCGTTGACATGTACCGAGGAGGTTCTGCCGATGATGGCAAGTTCTACGGAGACCGACGTTTCAGGCCCGCTCATGGACTGGCACAGGGCCACCCTGATCGGTGCGCTGGCCGGTGGCGTCTTCTGGGGTCTGGCCGCCGGGGTGATCTACGCCGCGAAGGCTTCGACCGCCGCCGTCATTGCGATCGTTATCGCCGCGGCCGCCCTGCTGATCGTGGGCACGTTGCTGTTTCGGCGCGGTGGTCGTCCGCCGACTCTGGCCGTCGGCGTTGGTCTGATTCTTGCGCCCTTGACCGGTGTGGCACCGGTTCTCGCTGTATGGGTCCTCGGTGTGTTGTCCAAAGCGATCTCGTGGAGAGGGTGACGACGATGAGTGCACCGACTGCCGAACAACGCCCGGTTGCATTGCTGGCCGGGCTGTTCGCCGGCTTCGCATCGATCATCTTGACGCTCGGATACCTGTGGCCGGTGGCCCCATTGTTCCCCGCGATGCTCGCGGCGATCGCCTTCGTGCTGCCCTTCAAGAACCATCGGCTGGTCGCTCGCGGCGCCGCCTACGCATGCCTGGGCATCCTGGTGTTCGAGGTGGTCTTCGTGCCGTTTCTCTTACTGAGCTGACGGCGCCCGGAGCTGCTCGAGTTCGGCGGCGCTGTGCTCGTCCGACGATTGGAACCGCTGGGCGGCCTTCGCGATATGACCGGCCTGCCGGGTCAGCGCAGCGTGGTGCCCGTCGGCCACCTGCTGCCAGGCGTCAGCCATCTGCACCAGGGCGTCGGCAGACGAACCCACCCATCCGGTTTCGGCGTCGCTCAGGCCGATCATGGACTGCCGATGCGACGCCGACAGGGCGGTCGCCTGCTCACCGATGTCGGAACTGCCGCGGGTCAAGCCGTCGACATCGACGTTCAACTCCTCAGCCATGGCACCCCCTCACAACGACAACCCTCACAACGACGGACCGTGGAATTTTAGGCGGTCCGGTGTGCGGGCGGTAGTCACGCGCACCCGCGGCGGGAGGGACCATCGCGGCCGACCCGAGCGGTACCCGGTTCACCAACGACGCCACCGGCCACGGCACGCGTTCTCAGTAGGCTGGGCCCATGGATTTCCGGGTGTTCGTCGAACCGCAGCAGGGTGCCTCCTACGCCGATCAACTCGCCGTCGCCAGAGCGGCCGAAGCGCTGGGCTACTCGGCGTTCTTCCGGTCCGACCAC
>Ga0208826_1001277_pt1 | contig 21740 bp, 22 predicted proteins | sample AD_UKC115_MetaG_FD_184451 | JGI IMG/M metagenome (GOLD analysis project Ga0208826, IMG submission 184451) | Active sludge microbial communities of municipal wastewater-treating anaerobic digesters from Hong Kong - AD_UKC115_MetaG (SPAdes)... | ecosystem: Engineered > Bioreactor > Anaerobic >...
GTTAATATTTTCTTAGGTTCAGTTTTCTTTTTCGATTTCGTTTCTTTTTCTTTATAGTATGTCTTTCTAGAGTTTTTATTCATCATAAATCATATGGTATCTGATTTCTTCAATATTGCACCTAACGGATTGTGGTATGAGGCGTAGGCGGTGCGCTACCACAACTTTGATTAATTGTAAATGAAATTGCAGCCTGCGTTCGTATCCACCGTGAGCCAACACAGCCTATGCCTTATACCACGTGTTGGATGCAGTTTTAATTTATATCACATTTAAATGAATTTGAGTACTTGTTTATTTTATCCTGATACCTTCCTTTGATTAACAAATTACCGAAAAATCCGAAACTTATATGATCGAAGTTTTTATTGATATACTCCTTGTTTAATTCTTCTGAGTAATTCATGAATTTATTTGTAATATCTCCAGAAATGTCTGAGTTTATATCAAATAGCTTAATTGGTGTATTACAGCTAAAATCAAATGATTTAAAGTCTAAATATTTGATATCAAGCCCTCTGTTTGTTCGGAAATGCATTTTAAGATTTGATATATCATAAACAATAGACCATTTATTATTTCCCATATTCATACCACTTAAAATTGAAAATACATAATTTGTCAATGGAATGTCAGTGTTCTCCTTATATTCATCTATCCTTCTGATTGCATACATGAAACGCAAATCTTTAGTCTCATAATCATCTTCCAGCATTTTATTAAATAGGCTATCACTTTTGGGAATTAGTCCTAATTCTTTACTATACGCCCTATTGCACAATACTTTGTACGGCATGTGTTCTTCCTTGCGAATTTTCATTGAGTCATTTAAAAATTCAATAACCGCGGTATTTCCATATTTATCTGCAACAAAATAATGCCATTGACAATGTCCGTCAATCCTGATCTGGTCCATAACATCTACTACCTCATCGGTCGTTTTAAAGTTATCTAAAACGTATTGCATAAAAAAATGATGATGAAACGCAGGATCTTGTGTTTGAATCCACGTTGTTCCAATCAAGGTCATTTCACCTATGTATAATCCCTCCTCATTCATTCCTCCATCAGGAAAATCTTTCCCCCAAGTATTGTAGGTTATAGAACCAAATTTTGAAGTCCATTGAATTCTTTTATTGTTGTTTTTCTTAGCACACAAACAAGTAAAATCTGACCAGCTTATATTCTCCTTTCTTACGCCACGTTTATTAATGATAACAGCACCCGGCACCTCAATGTAATCATCAATATTATGGCCCACCATAATGGTGTCTTTTTGGTTTATTAGGATAGTCGAACATCCTGTGTTATCCGTAAGTTTATAATACTTTTCAGAGTTGCAGTACCATAAGTAGCCTATTAATAGTATGACTGCACTCACAAAACCAAATGAAATTTTTCGTTTCATATTTATCCGGGTTAGTGTATTCATGGAAAATTGCATCCAACGTTTGGCGGTATGAAACGTGCCGGCAAACGGGATTGTGGTCTTTACCACCGATGCAGACGCTTGAGCGAGACGGAACGTTTGAATACCCACGAATCCTGGCATGTTTTATGACCGCGTGTTGGGCGTTCGTGTTTTATTTTTCTGACTTTGTATCGTATATAAATCCCTTAAAATATGCAATAAAATAATCAAATTCTAAATCAGGATATTGCCATGTTGCAACTCCTTTTGATGGTAAATAATAATCATCAAAATTCTTGTAATTTTCAAATCTTAGAATCCACGGTCGCGAAGTCTTGCCTTCAAATCTATCATTAGTTGTAAACCTTAAAAGTTCACCAGTATCATTGAAATAAAAAATGCCTGACCCTTTTAATCCACTATCAGCAATTGTTGCTTTTATTGAATTCGTATCAATTTGTTCCCATGTTATGCTATCTGAAAGACAAGCAGAAGGCATAAACAATATCTCAGACAAAAATGTCACCAATGCAGACTGATTCATTTCTTTGTCTGAAACATCGAATATTTTTATCAATTTAGCTATTGTTCCTAACATGTTTCCTTGTCCTGCCTTATATTTGTCTCGACCCTCAAATGGAATAATCCAGAACAAATGAGCTTTTAAATAAACAATTCTTACATGAGGATTTGTAAATAGCAAATGGTCACACATAATATTCATCCATTTGCTACTTGTATCCATTTTTATAAGTCCTTTGTCATATTCAATTTTTAAGCTTGATTCTTTTGGTTTTCCAATAAAACCAACATTCTTAAAATATGTACGCAATTGAATTGGAAGTCTCTCAAAATCATTCTCTGTATACACATCATTATGCTTTACCCTTGTTGTATCAGATAATTCGTCTCTGATCTCTGATTTAGCAATCTTTTTTGGTGATGTACAGCTAATTATCATAAATAGTCCTAATATTATTGAAATTATTCTCTTAACTATGCTCGTTTTTAGGTTTGCAACATGACGCCCAACGGTCGGTGGTTTGGGCTGCTGGGGAGTTAATAGCCAGCGGCGTCATCCCACGTTAAAAACATACTAAATTACTAAAAACTTTCGTATCTGCATCATCAGCCCCAGTAGGCTAAACCACCTGTTGGCAGTAGTATTTTATTCATAATAAGTTATCATTCGCTTTTTTAAATTTATTAATGTATCATTTTTATATGATTCCTGCTTTATCCAATTTCCATTATTGTCCAATTGATAAGTGGTTTTAAGGCAGTATTTCTTATTTTTATTTAAATCAGTATGGTAAGATAAGGAGTCTTTCCCGTCTTTGTAGTAAAAATATTCTGAAAATCTAAATAATGTTTCATTTTCGTACGCTTTACTTTTTATTATTCTTTTTGAGGAATCTAGATACGAAACAGATTTTGATTTTTTCCCGTCCATTCCAAAATTGGATTTAACAACTTTTGAAGAATCATCTTCATATTCATAGTATTCAGATGAAACTAAGTTGTTTTCATCTCGAATATACTCTCTTTGTAATATTCTATCTTTCTTATCATATGAGTATAATTCTAAAGTCTTTACACCTGTTGATGAATTTGTGCTTTTCTCAATTATATTCCCTTTTTTATCATATTTATAATCAATGTTAACAACGCCCAAGTTTAGGCTATCATTTTCATTAATCAGAAATCCCTTTTTATTATAAAAAAATTTATCTTTCTTGTAATGAACCCCACCAGTGATATAATTTTTTTCTATTAGTCTTTTATCTGCATTGTAAACGTAAATGCGTTGGGATTCAAGTAGTCCTTTTATTTTAATCTTTTCATCAATTATAAATCCCTCCTTGTTAAAAGTTTTAATTGTATAACCAATAGAATCTATTTTTGCAATGCTTGTTGTATGTTCGTCCCTTTGTAATTCTAAATGTATATCTATTACTGTTTTGACTTTGCCCAATAATTCCATTTCGGATATTGAACTCTTTACTAGACTTTCATTTTCTTTACAATTTGTTAAAATTGCGAAAATAAGAATTGCAGTTAATTTTTTCATTTGTATGTCTTTTGTTAATATTACCGCCAACTTCTTATTTACGCAACTAATATACAACATTCGTAAATGCAAAATTTAAAACTTGCGTAAACCACTTTTGGGTTTATGCTTGATATTGAAAGATAAAATACATGGTATCATTATGTTAAGTTAATAACTATTTAAGAAAAATTAGTTGCGTTTACGAATGTTTTGATTAAGGTGGGTTCTAAAAATTAACTTCGTTGAGCTCGCAAGCTCGGATCAATTTTTTAAAAATTTTTTAAATCTATCTATCTATCAGATAATTAGGTAACCCTTAAAAAGTTGCATTAGTTACTTGAATTTATGGAAAAAAACCTGCCAGTAAAGGTTGGCAGGGCTTTTGAGTGAAGTGGAGTATCCAGCTTTACTTGAACGCTTTCTCGGGCAGGCCGTCGCCTTCGAGGCTTAAGCGGCCAAAATAGTCGGGAACAGGTTTTCCCGTAAGCGCATCAACGTTCATTTTGGCTAGCCCCATACTTAGCATGAATCCCTGGCTCTCGCTCGGCGATGTCTGTGACTTCGTCGTACTGAAGTAGCGGTCGCTGACCGCGTCAAATCCTTGCTCAAGTTCCGGACTCCAGGCCTAAATACTACCAACGAAAAACAAACTTTGCCTTACAAAAAGACAGTTGTAAGCTGTCCTTTAGCCACGACGTAGTTACCCTACGCGCAAATCCTAATGCACAAAACTACGCCGAGCGAGGGACATGGTAGTTGTAAAAAAGCCTCCAGGATCAGGGCACCCGGCTGACGATTACCGCAAGGCCATTTTCTACACACTGCATAATCCCCTTTTTTGTGTTTTAAGCAAATGGTAGGGCTATGCTCATAAATCAGAAAAATCGCATAAAATAAGCTTCGGAGCCCATAAAGCAGACCTTCATCAAGCTAAAAACATACAAAAACTACCTGCAGTAAATCAAAGAACGATTTTTATAATTCCTTTTTTCTTCTTCAAAATCATAAAAAACCGGCAAAAATTGCATAGCTCTGAATCCGTGGGGTGTAGTTCAACCTGGACTCCTCGCTGGGTCTTTCAGACCGCTCAGAGTCCTATTTATTGTAAGCATGTGCTATTAATTTAAATTCCAGAAATCCTATAATATATTTCACCTGTATCAGATGCTTGTCTTCGTTTGATAAAAATCATTTCATTTAATCTAATCCTTCCATCTAAAACTAACATTAAGTCTTGACCATCCATTAAAATCATTGACTTAACTACCGGACTACCTGTTTCAGTACAATCTGGCGAGAATCCATCAAGCGAAATAAATAACCCAAGTGTATTTTTCAACTTTCCGGAAATTTTTCCTCCGAATTTGTATAAATCACCTGCATTCACAAGTGCTTTTTGCCATTTTGCCTCTAAGAGATAGTCATTGTTATCAAACGTGAATGAGCCATCAATTTGTTCTCCAGTAATCTTAAATGCTGCTTTCGGTTGTAAATCAAAAAGTAGAAAGATTTCATTTAACAGTTTCTCCAATTTATAGCCTCTTTGTTGTGGAGTGTCGCTTATTGCTATATCAAAGAAATCCTTTTTTAATGATTCAAGTTTCTCTGTAAAGGAAATAGTTAGTTTAACTTTTTCAAGATTCTCAACTCTCTTTTCTGCTGCTTTATTTAATTCTTCGATTGCATCAAAATATCCTTTAGTCTGCTTTCTTAGTTTTTCAACAGATTCTTTGGCTCTTTTGGTAAGGTCACCTTTGTCATCCCAATATTTTAAATGACTAAAATCATTGAAATTTGATGTCTCCTGAAGCAGCTTAAGTAAATCGTTCTGATATATATCTTGTCTGGCAGCCATTCTATCAATAAGTTGAGAGACACTTTCGTATTTTGGATTTTCTTGCCAGTCTATTGTAGATACAATGTATGGATTCTCCATTGTCAATTCAATAAACTGCCTAAGTTCCTTCTTACGCCAGTAAATATTAGACAAAGCATCTTTAAGTGCTAACAGAGCCTGAGTAGAAATTTTCTGAGTTTTCATAAACTTAGATTTATTCGGCCTTTTGTAACAAAGATGGTTTAAATACAGCTGATTCCAATTTACTATTTAAAAACCATTGACAGTAGATATCACCATCAGTGTATTGTCCACTCATTTTTAATGCTGTATTTTCTGTCTTTGATAATGGGCTCTTCTCATCGCCAATTATTCCTTTGATTGTCATTTTAGGTCCGCCTGATTTTAGTTGAACCACATCTCCAGATTTTAATTCCATAAGATAATTTATTTAGTGTTTATATTATTTCTGGTGGGGAGTGGGGGACTCGAACCCCCAGCCCTCTGTCCTGAATTCAGATTACTCATTCTATGACTGCAATGTCTTGTAGTACGGAGTTTGGAACCGTTCTCCCCACGAGGGCAACCCCAACTACTACACTTATGAGATGTGTCATCATAGTCGTAAAGTTTTGAGTTGCTACAATCATTGTTGTCAATGAGGAGAACGCCAGAACTCCGACCGCGGACATTGTCACGTCAATAGTCAAAGTAACCTTTAAACTCAGGCTCTTTTGTCCCTATTGTCGGGACTATATTTTCAATGAACGAATTTTCAGCATTGCCCACAACGGTTGATGGTATGGTGTCGTGCGGGATTACGAGGCGATTTCCTATCAGTTTGCACCGATTTATTTTACGAGCCACGAACCTTCGCAAACTCCTGAAACCCGCATGCACTATACCATGTGTTGTAGGGCGTAATTATTTGGTTTTCAATTCATTTAGTTTTCTTTTAGTACTCTCAATAAAATACTTAATTTCATTAGAATCATTCTGCATAATCTTACACTTTTTATTTGGAGCATCTGTCTGTGTATTATAAAAATCACTGGGTAATTCACTCCATGGAATATTTGATTCCTTCTTTAATTTTTGAATCACTTTATCATTCGATATATAAACTCTTGTCTCCTCTAAAACCTGGCTCCATGAAACATAAGTTTTTGTGTAATAAAAAAATGGTTTGTTGTCCCAAAATAAAACTTCTTCAATTGAATGAGAAAACGCTCCACCTTCGTCACTCATATTGTATTTCCTAATCAAAAAAGTATCAACAGTATTATGATAGATGAAAAACTTTTCAATAGATGCAAATGGCGCTTCTTTCATTTCATCTTCAGTCGGTTTATATGAATTATCAATTTCAATAATTTTAATGTTCTCTATCTGCTTATTTATTATTTTCCCATATTGATTGCGAATCGTGGAGATTTCTCGTATCGTATCAATGTCTTGAGCAAATAATCCGCTTATACATATAAGTATTAAAAGGATCAAATAATAAATCCTCATTTTGTATTTTTTAATCATAGTTTCAATGCCGAGTGTTCATTTTTATGCCCTACAACGGATGGCGGTATGGTTAGTTGCCGATTTCGAAGCACTTTCCTATCAAGTTACAACTACTTTTGATACGAGCTGTGCCGCTCGAATACCCACTGCACCGGCAATTAACTATACCGCGTGTTGGCAACTGGTGTTCATTCATATCCGACTGTTTGTCATTTATTTAGCTTTATTTTATTATCATTGTCAATCTGCACCAACCTATCCACGAAGCACAAATTTATTTTGTTTTTTTAGCGTGGGCAATCCTAAAACCGTCCTGAAAGGCGGTTACTCGGGCTGGAGAGGCGGAAGCTCTTTTGCAAGCCTTTGGTTTGAGCGTTGGCTCGTGCGGGCTTGCAAATGTGCTTACGACTGAGGTGTGGCTATTTTGAGAACCTTTTTTAACTCAGTTAATTTCTCAGACCAATCCACTATATATAATTCTTTTAACACATTTTCAAAAAGATTTTTATTGTTGTATAATTCAGTAAATATAAACCACTGGTGTACTTCTATTAATTTCTGATTTGTTGTAAATTTATTGTTTTCTTTTAAAATATTTTCAATTACAAAACTAACAACTTTGCCATATAGTTTGTCTTTCGACCGAAAATAATAATGAACTGCTGATTTATGAATACCTGCTAAATCAGCAATTTGATGAAGCCTAGTTCCATGATACCCATATAAAATAAAAATATTTTGTGCAGCCTTAAGTATTATATCCTCAGTGCTTTGCAAATCATTTGGCATTGTTTTATATTTTAACACTTTTGAATTTATCGTTATAACAGTTGCAATTAAAATCTTAGTTTCTCAGTCATAATTCCAAAACGCAGCACATCCAGCTGATGATTGAAATACATATTGTAATAATCCAACCCGTGGTAATATTGAACAAAAAGGCCAATATCTTCTAAAAATTTAGGGTGATAGTAAAACGTTAAACCAAGGTTTAGGCGTTTAGTGGATGCATTATTCCAATCGTTTATTTTACCAAACATCCAAATCGCCTCACCTTTTAACGAAATATTAGCAGACCGCTGCTTTTGGTCGATATTTTTATTAGAAAGTTTAAATATCGAAAATGCATTGTGCCAACGAACCATACTGTATATTCCTTCGAGTTCATCAGCAGACCAACTTTGTGGGTGAACCTCTAAAGATGATTTAAAAAACTGAAAAGCATTAAGCCGTTTATTGAAATTTGTTTTTATTAGCCCGCCTTCAAAATAGTTTGTGGAAAAGTCACCTGATTTTGTGTTAGCATCTCCGTTACCAAGGAAAAAATCGCCATCCTGACCATTGGAATGATGGGCAATTCGACCGAAAACACTTGTGTTATTTAAAAATTTATTATTATTTAAACGAAAATACAAAGTAAATTGGGGTATATAACTCGGAGTACGAACTGGAGACGACTCTTCTTGGTACATTCTGATAATAACTTGTGGCGTAATTACTCCCACCAATCTAGAGTTTTTACTTTGCCTGAGGTAAAAGTTTGGAATTAAATTCCCTTCGAACCAAAGGGGTTCAATATTACCAATATCCATAGGAAAAGTAATATAACTATTCCCTTGATTCACCTGAGATATATCAGTGATTCCAATCTGCTGCATTGAGTCGCTTGCTTGCCCCATGCTAACCAGTGAATTTGTTAGCATAACTATGAATAAAGTAATTATTGACTTTATCATACTCTTTGATATTAGCGATAAACTGCAATGCCAAATCCAAACTCTATAATATCCTTTAAAGGAATTGTAGAATTCCCAAATTTGCTTGCAATGTATAAGCCTCTGCTGCCTGCACGAACATAAAATGCAGTACCGGAAGCTGGTGTTTTATTGCTTAATAGTTTTGTTTTAATTTCGCCACCCAAAAAAACTCCCGAGTTTCTCCCTGGCGACCACCAATAATATTCAGCCGGATAATGGTCGGGCAGTTTTATCCAATATTCGTTACCAAAGGTGTGATGTATGAACCAGCCAAAATTCAAAGGCATTAATTCAATGTTAGGGTTTATTTTAAATCGTAATAATTTGGCTGTTAATTGCAAACTTACACTGTGTAAATCGTCAGTTGAAACAGATTCAGGTACATACCCATAAAAGTAGGAGACCTCTAGTTTTTGATTAAAGAAGGTGTATCCAACACCCATTGAAACAAATCCTATACCTCCGGCAAATTGCAGCTTCACATAATCAGGCAAAAACCTTTTATATTTTGCTGAATCGGAGTTTTGTGAAACCTGACTAAAGGCTTCAGCTCCGGTAATAAATATAATCAGCAAACTTATCCGTACTATTTTAAAATTCAACTGTTTCAACTTCAAATTGATTATTGGATATTTTTATCAAATTGTATTTTTTGTTTTCTACGCCAAAAACATTAACATAGGTAATGCTATCAGCATAAGGATAATATATTTCGTGACCATGCGAGTGACCATGTACGGTGAATAATACATTATTGTAACGTGATAAGGAGTTGTGGAAATCCTCTTCGAGAGATGCATCGAAATCAGCATCTGTTGGCTGGACATGAAATACCACAACTGCCATAGTAAAATCAAAATTTGGTTGCAATTGGTTGTCTAACCACTGAATATCAGGAACATCACCACTATATTTAAACTCACGGCTATTTGTATTTATAAAAACGAATTTAATGCTGTTGTATATAAAGCTATAATTTAATACACCAAACATTTCAAGATAAGCTTGCGAACCGTTGCCCACCAAATCGTGATTCCCGATAACAACAAAATAAGGAAAATTTAATTTAAGCAAGTATGAATTAGCCCACAAATACTGTTTAGGCAACCCAAAATCGGCAATATCGCCCACATGTATTACAAAATCAATAGCCTTGTTTTTATTAACTGCGCTTACAAACAACTCCGTTTCATCAAAAAAACGATGGGTATCGCCTGTAAATGCAATGCTTATTGTATCGTCATTTTCCCGTGCATGTAGTTTTTCGATATTCCGTTGATTCACATTTCTATTTTCATCACTAAAATCAATAGCATAAGGCGAATAGTCGAACATATCCTCACAAGCAAGCAGAAGAAAAACATTAATCAGAAGTACTATTTTAATAATTGTTCTCATACCATTTGGCTATAGATATACCATCTTAATCATCAGTACTTTATTGCTATTAAGTATAAAAGAGGCTTTTTCAAAATTGGGTCTGTTTGAGAGTCCTATCGTTTTAAAATTTGAAAATCCTATACCTTCTTTTGGTAGTATAAATCCTTTATCAATTTTACTGTTATTATTTTCATCATGTAAGATATTTACAGCATATTTACCTGACGGAATACTGTGAAATGTTATTGTAGATGAACCATTTACAATATTAGCTTTCACTATTTTATAGCATTTCTTAAAATTCTCGTCAGGAATAGAACCTTCTTTATTGTACAAAGCAAACTGCACTATGCCTTCAGAGTTTCTTAGTTTTTCAACATTTACTGTTAATGAAAATGTTTTTTCGGCTTGATTGCTAAATGATGTAATTATCAGCAAAAGCAAGAACGAACTTATTACAATTGTTAGATTTCTCATTCTGCAATTCCTTTCTTTTTTGCAAATCGTTCTTTAATACTATCCACCACGTAGTAAACCATCGGAACTAAATAAACAGTTAATATCATTGACGAAAGTAAACCGCCTATAATAACCCATGCTAAACCATTTTTCCATTCACTTGCAGTTCCTTTACCTAATGCAATGGGCAACATACCGATTGCCATAGCCAGGGTTGTCATTAAAATAGGACGCATACGTTCCTTGCCGGCAATAATTAATGCTTCTTTGAAATGTTTGCCTTCCGCTTTTAGCTGGTTAGTAAAATCTACAATCAGAATCGCATTTTTAGTAACCAGTCCCATAAGCATAATTAATCCCAAAAGTGCAAAAAGAGTAATGTCGTTGGCCGATAAATTCAAGGCCAGAAATGCACCGATGGCAGCCACCGGAATCCCAAACAAGGCCACAAACGGATAAATATAACTATCGTACAAAGCCACCATAATTAAATAAATCAGGATAAATGAAATGAGTAACACCGAGCCAAGCGCGCCAAAACTTTCATTCTGGGTTTTTATATCGGCACCCCAGGTCAATTTCACATTTTCGGGCAAAGGATGCGATTTCAAGTGCGCAATTACATCATCGGCCAATGTTCCCGATGGTCGTCCAAACGATTCGGCGGTGAGTGTTACCGAAGCTTGTCGGTCGAGACGTTCCAAAAGAGAAGGTGAATTATCCTGTTTTACTTCGGCAAATTGAGAAACTGAAATGGGCAGGTTCATAGGATTGACGATGATGAGATTTTGCACATTCTCAAAGTTTTTCCGGTTAAAATCGTCGAGCCAGATGCGTACCGGATATTCGGTTCCGTTTTCAGTTAAAGTAGCATCTTCGTTTCCGGTAAAAGCAGTACGTAAATTCATGCCCACGTAGGCAGTTGTTAAGCCCAGCCGTTGCATTTTATCTTTGTCGGGAATCACTATGTACTCCGGATTTCCCTCCTCAACTGAAAGTTGTACATTATCAGCTCCGGGCAATTTTTCCACAGCAGCCTGAAGTTTTGAGGCTGTTTCCATCACTTCGGGAAGATTGGCTCCACTCAGTGTGATTTTTATGGGTGCCGATTTGGGTAGCAAGCCAATAAAAGCCATCGAAAAGTTAATTCCCGAAAATTCCGATTCCAGTTCGTTCCGCAACGATTTCATAAAAGCCTCCGTTTTAATGTTGCGTTCTTCTTCCGGTTTCAACTGAATGGTAAATTCGGATTTATTGGATGAACCAACACCGAGACTACCAATTCCGGTACTGGGGCCCGCGATGTTGCTAAACAAAGTCGCCACTTCATCGTGTTGAAGAATATAATTTTCAACCTGTTGCGAAACAATATTATTTTGTTGCACCGTGATTGTTTTGTCATATTCAAGATTTAAGCGGAATTTCCCCTGGTCGCCGGTCGACATCATTTCTTTCCCGATGATTCCCTGTTTCATCATTCCGGCAGTGAAAACAAGCAATAAAATCACAATTCCTGTAAATATCAGTTTGTGGCTTAACACCCATTTTAATAGTCGTCCATACCACTCAATAAAGTTAACAAGCTGGCGCTCGAACCAAAGTAAAAAGCGGTTAAAAAAGTTAGTTGGTTTCAGGTCTTCTTTTTCACCAATTCGCGATGCCAGCCAGGGTGTTAAAGTAAAACCTACCAGCAAACTGGTGAGGGTTGAAGTAATTACAACTACTGCGAATTGTTTGAGCATATCAGCAATAAAAACCTGTAAAAACAAAATGGGGAGAAAAACTACTACATCGACCAAAGTAATGGAGAGTGCCGAAAAACCAATTTCCATTCGACCGTCCATCGCGGCGGTTCTTTTTTCCTTGCCCATGTCCAGATGTCGCTGTATATTTTCGAGTACCACAATGGCATCATCCACTAATATTCCAATAATCAGCGACATGGCCAGCAATGTCATTAAGTTTAAAGTATAACCCAAAAGCCACATTACTGCAAACGCAGTTACCAGCGAAGTTGGAATGGAAATAAGTACAATCAACGAATTCCGGTAGCTTCTCAAAAAAAGCAACATAACAATCGACACCAAAATAACGGCAAGAATCAAATCGTGAACCACTGATTCTACAGCGGCAATAGTATTGTCGGTAGAGTCGTCGGCGATTATAAAATTTACTCCAGTCTCCAGGTTTTGCTCTTCGATGTGTTGCAGTTTTTCGCGTACCAACTCCGAAACATCCACAGCATTGGCATCACCTTGCTTTTTCAGTAACAAGCCAATTCCGTTGTTTCCGTTGTAGCGACTTACTGAGGCAATTTCTTTTACGCCGTCGGTAACAGTGGCCACGTCTTTTACATACACCGGACTTCCGGGGAAAGGCATGGCTATTTGTACATTCATTATATCGCCAACAGTGGCAAACTTGCCGGTTAATCGAACTGAATTATTTTCTTTTTCAGTCTGCACTTTTCCGGCTGGCAAATCCAGACCAGAGCGGTTAATTGATTCAACAACCTGCGAAAGCGAAATGCGGTAAAGTCTTAATTTATCCTGGTCAACCTTTACCTGTATTTCGCGCTCTTCGCCACCCAAAAGTGTAATTTCTGCCACCCCTTTTAATTGCTGAATTTGTGGAAGAAAATCATCTTTCATCTTCTGATAGAACTCTGTTTCAGGCAAATTACTGGTAGCGCTTATAGAAATAATGGGCAAATCGTTTGGCGAAACCTTACTCATTACCGGACTTTGAATATCGGCGGGCAAATCTTTGCGGATATTGTCGATATAACGTTGAGCATCCTGCATGGCATTGTCAACATTGGTTCCGTATTTCAGATTGGCAATAATTACCGAAGCGTTGGGCATCGACTTGGTTTCCAAAAAATCGACTCCTTCAAGATTCGAAAGGGCATCTTCAATTTTTCTTGAAACCGAAGTTTCTACTTCCTGTGGTTCGGCTCCCGGATACATGGTTTTTATTACCACCACCGGCTGGTTAAAATCGGGCAATAATTCATAGCTCAGATTTTTGTAGCCAATAATTCCGAGAAGTGTAAACACACTAAAAAGAACGATAATGAGCGATGGCCGTTTTATTGAAATTTCTGTAATATTCATTTTGTTTTTTATTTAAGAATTACATTGGCACCGTCAAACAAATTGATAAAACCGTTGGTCACAATTTCATCGCCTTCATTTAAACCATTTGCTACCACCACTTTATTTTCAATTCGTTCCGAAATCATAATGTTTGTCAAAATGGCTTTTCCATTTTTTATGCTATAAACTTTTGGTTGAATGGTTGTCCCCACCAGCGCCGATGCCGGAATTATAATTTGCGCGGTGTGGCTATCGTTTTTCAGGTTCACCTTCCCGAACATTCCCGATTTTATTTTTATATCGTCTGTATTTTTAATTTCTAATTGAACCGGATAACTGTTCCCCATATTTGCTTTGCTTCCTACTAGCGTAATTTTTCCCTTCTGCAAGATATCTGGATATACATCAACTGAAACAGTACAAATTTGCCCTTCATTAAATTTGGATAAATTGTTCTCCGGTACATTCACAGTGAATTTAAGTTTCGAAATATCAGTGATTTGCAGCAGCGGCATTCCGGGAGCAGCAAAAGCACCTTCTTCGGTTAGTTTTGCGGTGACAATCCCGTTAAAAGGTGCACGAATGGTGGTTTTGTTGATTTGTTCCAGCAAAGTGGCTTTTTGTACCTGTGCCGATTTTAATCCCAGTTCCGCCTTTTCGAGCTGAATGCCCTGAATGGCATCGGCTTTGGCCAGAACTGTAAATCGTTGCACATCTTTTTCCAGTCCTTCAATTTGAATTTCAACGGTTTGCAACTGAAGTTTCAGCAATGAATTATCGAGTTGAATCAGGGTTTGTCCTTTTTGAACTGTGCTTCCCAAATCTACCAGAACAGCCGTAATTTTTCCCTGGATATCGGCACTTAATTTGGTTTCCATGTAAGGTTCAAAATTACCCGGAAAAACGGTAACGTTATCCAACTTTTCTGCCTTCACAGTAAGGATTTGAACCGAAACCGGTTTTTCCTTGTTGTATTGAAAAACCCTTTTTTGTGCAGTTTCTTTGTTGCTTCTCATTTTATAAACCGTAAACGCAACCACGGCAAGCGCCAGAACGATGTAAATTATCTTTTTTAACATGATGGTATTTTTTAGTTTTTTATTGAAATATTTCCGGTTAATTTTTTCAGCTCCAAATCGGCTTTCAGGTAGTCTATGATAGCGGTTAGCTGGTTTTGCTGTGCTTCACGCAGTGCATTGTCGGCCAGCAAAATTTCAGTAAGACTTGACGTTCCCTGCTTTTGCTGCAAAACCATTTCGTCGTAAACCGTTTTTGCCAGTTCGATTTGGTTCGTGGTATTTTCGATGGTTTGTTGTGTAACAAATCTTTTGCGTGTCGCATTTTCAATCAGCATATTGTTTTGTTCGGCCACATTGTTCATTTGCAGCTCACTGTTTTGAATTTCAATTTTCTTCTGGTTGATTTTTCGTTTCGTTACTGTTCCGTTAAAAATCGGGACAGACAACTGTACCCCTGCAAAACTGACAGGGTAAAACTTTAGAAAATCATTGGGCTTTTCATCGTAACCAAACCCGGCCTGCCCGTAACTTCCGAACAATGAAACTGAAGGCAAACGCGAATTTTTCAGGGTGCTCAGTTCGCTCGACAAGAGTTTATTTTGAGTTAATGCAATTTCCAAATCAATGGGCTGATTGAGCGAATATTCAGTAGCCGACTGGTGTAAAATTTCTGTTTCAATCTCCAGGTTTTGCTGGATGGAAATACCCATCGAAAATTTCAGGGCATTCAGTACTTGGTCGAGGTTGCTTTTTACAAGTTCGAGTTGCGTTTGTAATTATTCCTTTTGCAGGGCAACTTTCGAAACGTCACTTTTTTTAATCATTAACTGACTGTGGAGCAACTCCAGGGTTTCAAGCAGTTTTTGGGTATTTTCCAGGTTCCCTTCAATAAATTGTTGCTGATGCACCAGAATTTGTGCATTGTAATACAGGTTCGAAATTTCAAAAAACACTTGTTCTTCTGTTTTTTTATACTGAAGTTCGCTTAAATCGGAAGCAATTTTTGTGGTTTGAATTGCCCCGTAAACCTGCGGATTATACAGTGGAACTGCCATTTGAATGTTGGTACTTATATTGTGTGGCACTCCCATTTGCATTTCCTTAAATTGTCCTTCGGGGCCACCAAAAGCCGACTGTGGCATAAGTTGATACGGTAAATCAGTAAAATATTTATAATCGGCATTCAAACTGATTTTAGGAATCAAATTGGCTTTTGCTTCCTTTTCTTTTTCGATGCCAATTTCAATACTGTTTCTGCTCATTTGCAGGTTTTTGTTATAAACTTGCGCGGTGTCAATACATTGCTGCAACGACCATGTTTGGGATTGTCCTTGAAATGTCATTATCATCACCATAGCTAATGATAACAACCATTTAGGCGTGTGAATATTCACTAACACAACCTTTAAATTTTTTTTATTTTCCATACTAAAAGAAATTTATAACAATTTAGTTTGCGTTGTTGGTTTAGGTGCTTTTACCACGAGAATACGAGCTATTTCGTTCGAATTATTATAAAGGCAGTGAACAATATCCTTTGGGCTTTCAACCAAACAATCGGCTTGTACTTGCATTTTTTCTTCACCAATTAAGACCTCCGGAGACCCCTCCAAAATGTAAAAAAATACATCAACGGGTGTTATATGAGGTTTTAAAGCTTCTCCCGGTTGCAAGGTAATGTGCATGGCTTGTGCCGAATCTTTATCGTATAATTTACGAACATCTAATTTATGGGGAGTTTCTACAATTTGAGTTTTATTGACGATTGTTATTTTCATATACCTTAATTTTAGTTTTTTACCAATATTTTTATTGAGTTGATAAACTCTGAACCTTTTTCTATTAAGTCAAACTTATAATCTGTCATGTGCCATTGCTTAACAAACATTCTTAATGACCCCATAATCATAACAGACAAATGGGAGGCTTCAATATCAGCCCTTATTTCTCCGTTTCTTTGTCCGGTTTCAATAATAGTTTTTAGGCTTGCGGTGTTTTTATTCATTATTTCCTTCACTTTTTCAGTCAGTTCTACCTCGTTGCGAAAAATCTCTTCTGAAAAAATAACAGAAACTAATGATGGTGAAGTAGAAAACTTTTTGAAATGATTTTGAAACAAATTTTCGATTTTAATAAGTGCATTGTCATTTGAATTTAATTGATTTGAAAAAAAATGTTCTGTGTTTTGTTTGAAAAAATCGAGAATTGCTAGTAATATTTGAATTTTATTTTCATAATGCCGATATATTGCAGACTCAGCGAACCCAATTTTCTTTGCAAGATTTTTTATAGTTAAAGATTGTATGCCGCTCTCTGCAATCAGCTCTAGAGAAACATTTATAATCTCTTGTTGCCTTTCTGTTATTTCTGTATTCATTATAATAAAATCATAGTTTGTGAATATTCACTCACAAAGATAATCTTATTCTTTTTATAAATCCAAATTTATTTCAACTTATTTTTTCGTGAATATTTATAATGCTGTCTATCAGTAACCTATATAATTTTTAAGGTTTTGTCAATGCCCTGCTTCTTTTGTTAAGCCAAATGCAATTAGGTCATTTTATTATACTCGTTATCAATAGAAGGCCTAAAGTAACAATTTAGCACGGGTGTGTAAGCAAAATTGCACTCTTTGGCAAAGCTTTGGTTTTAGCGGTGGCTTGAGGGGCTTTGCCAATGTGTGCAATGTGGGTGGGGTTTCCTCTTTTTTGCGGGGGGAAGAAAAAAACAAAATAAATTTTCATCAAATTTGTACTGTCCTGTCAAAAAGCTAAATCCTTTCTTATTTTAATTCTGTCAATATCGTATCTGTCTGCTCGTCTGTCTTTTTACACTTGTTGCCAACGGCTGGGTATATGACCAGTGGCGGGAAGCGGGATTATATCTGCCAATAACTGCGAAAACTTAGTGCGGGCTACCAAATTTCCATTACCCACTAATCCCGCCATTGGTTATATACCTTGTTAGCGGTTGTTTTTTTTCTTAAGAAACCGCTGACCCATAACACCCCCAATAATTATTGCAGCAATAACTATTAGGATTAATGTTAAGTCCATATTAAAATAAACCAGAAAGCCATTTGCCCGCCTTTCCAATGATACCAGTTGACCCGGCTACAGCACCTCCGCCAGCTGCAATTCCTACTGCACCCCAATTTACTTCACCAGTAGTTGAATAGCTGCCTATACCTGCAACAACAGCACTATACCCTGCACCAACAACGTCTGCTGCTGCCCAAGCTGGTAATGCTTTTGTTCCATTTTGATTATCACCAAAAGCATCTGGGTTCTCTTCCCACCATTCTAATGATGCAAGTGATATAGCTAAAGTAATTGCTAGAGCATGGCCATTATCAGAGTCTATTGAATATCCTTTAGCAATCCATTCATCCTTAATTTGTAAAATAATTGTTTTTAGTTCATAATCGCTTATCAAGCCGTCATGATTATCCTTAACTTTTTGTCCAATTAAATTTATACGATTAAACTCAAAATCATCAATTATTCCCAGATTATGTGCTTGTTCGGTTGATTCAAAGTACAAACCAGTAGATTCTCCTGTACTTTTAAAACTCGAAACAAATAATTCATTATAGAATTCGGGTGTGTGCAAAAATCTCTTATGTTTCTCTAATGAATTAATAAGAGCCTTCTTTTCGACATTATCAATATCTAATTCCATTGCAAAATTAATATTGAATTGACTGATGTAATCAATCCCGTCACTCACCGTTGTAATTTCAGGATTTATGTCAAATTCACTTTTAAAATTGCTTAGGAAATCATTATGAATACTGCCATATTTTTCAAATGATTCAAAACTAAGTTTTTCAACATTAGAATTTGGCACTTCATCTGTCTTTTTGCAAGAAGTATTTACAATTGTAGCGATAATTGCTACGCTTAATAAACTAAAAATTATTTTTTTCATTTTCATAAAATTTGTAACGAAAGCATTTTTTTATTTTTAAACTCTCGTTGGTTAATAAATATTTTGCTTACTCTTTAGATTTTCAGCATTAATCTCTACTACTCTCTTATTTTGTGTCGATTTTCGTTTTCACATACTCGACTTTGGATGGTCAGTCCTTAATAACCGCTAACGGTTTGGGTATTGCCGCAGTGGGGGATTTTTAGCACCAAAGCTCAATAGAAGCACTATCGTTTGTTTACGCACGAAAGTTTCATAGAAGCACGTCAGCCCCCATTGCGGCAATACCTTGTTAGCGGCTGTATTTTTTGTCAAAGTGCAATTTTCCGTTCTATATTTATTTGTTCTAAAAATGTTTCATCGTGCGACACAACAATGATTGTCCCTTGATATTCATTTATTGCTGCCGTCAGTATTTCAACATTCTGAATGTCTAAATTATTTGTTGGTTCGTCAAAAATAATAATATCTGGCGACTTACTGTTAATTGTCAAGCAACAAAGTAACAAACGCATTCTTTCGCCACCACTCAAAGCACTACAAGATTTGTCCCAATCATTTTTTGTAAACAAAAAGCGGTTTAGTCGGATTTTGATTTCGTGTTCTTGTAATGCAGAAACATTGAAGTGTTGAGCTTGTTCGTAAACTTTCAGTTTGTTGTCAAGCAAAGAATAGTCTTGGTCAATGTAAACCGCTTTGTTGTCTGCTCGGTAAATTGTTCCTGCTTGTGGTTCAATGTCGCCCAAGATGAGTTTTATCAAAGTTGTTTTTCCTGAACCATTTTTTCCTTTCAATGCAATTCGTTCGCCACTTGTAATTTGAAAATTCAAATTGTCTTTCCAAAGCGGTTGTGTGTTGTAAGCATAATTGATATTTGTTGCCGTAAACAAAATTTTTCCTTTGTGTAACGCAGAATTGTCAAAACCGAATTTCATTTTGTCAATGTCGGGCAAGGAAGAACGAAGTTCTTGCAAGTCTTGCGAAATGCCACCAATTTTTTCAGCGTGAACACTTTTGAGTTTTGATGTGCTATTTTCGGCATTGTTTCGCAAAGTGTTCATCATTATTCGGGCAACTCCTGCTTTTTCTTGTTTGACTTTTCCACGACTGTCTAATTTTTGTTGTCGTTCCAATGTTTCCCGTTCTTTTTCTTTGGCTTTTCGCAACGCTTTTTCTTTGCTTTGAATGTCTTGGCTCAAAGCATTGTTTTCAATTTGCTTTTGTTCTTTGTAAAAGTCGTAATTACCACCATAAACTTTAATTCCGTGTTTGCCTAATTCAAAAACCGTATTTAGAAAGTTCAATAACTTTCTGTCGTGGCTTACAACAATCAAAGTGCTTTTTGTTGTTTGAATAAAGTCATATAAAAGTTGTCTGCCCGAAATGTCCAAATGATTGCTTGGCTCGTCCAACAAAACCAATTCGTGTTGATGAATAGAAATTCCCGCCAAAAAAACTTTTGTTTTTTGTCCACCACTTAACGTTTCCATTTTTTGCGATAATTCTAAGTCGTTTAATTGCCAATAATTAAGGGCTTCTTTGCAACGGTCTTCTATTGTCCAATCGTCATTCAGCAAATTGAAATTTTCTTCGCTTGTGTTTCCGTTCAAAATGTCTTTCAAAGCGTTCAATTTGTCTTCAATTCGCAACGCTTGTGCTATTGTCAAATGATTGAATTGTCCGAAAATTTGCGGAACATAATACGGCTCTGCTTCAATATTTATTTGTCCGCTTGAAGGTTGAAGTTCGCCTGCAATAATTTTGAACAAGGTAGATTTTCCTACTCCGTTGTTGCCAATTAACGCTGTCTTTTCGTGATTGTTTACTGTCAAATTGATGTTGCTAAACAGTAAATCTTTGCTTGGGTGTGTATATGAAATGTTTTGTAAAATCAACATAATTCCTTTCGTTAAAGATTAAACAATACAGCAACCGCTTTGCGGTTGTTGTTCTGATATGTCTGAAAGAAATTATTTTTTACATTCTGTCGTAAGTTGATTTTTGTGTCTGCAAATATATAAACTTTCTGTTTAGCACGGTCGTTCGTAATATAGCCGCTAACGTTTTCGGGTATGGTTCGTTGCCTGGTTCAAGGCGCTCACTTGTCCGGGTACCTCAAAGAACATTAGATGAACTAACCATCGAAAGAGCACTTTGCAGGCAATGAACTATACCCGGTGTTGGGCGTAGGTGCTTTATTTTTTTCTATTGAATTTTTCAATCGAATCAATTACAAAATCAACTGGCATATTTGTAATCATAGATATTTGCTCAATCGATAAACCTTCATTTTTAAGCCTAAAAGATAAATGTTCCAATGTCTCACCAATTTCTATTATATTTTTATCAAGGTCGTAGAATCTTACAACTTTCTGTCGCCATGGTTGTTCTCGTATTTCATGCACAAATGAAATTTCCTTTTCCTTTAATTTCTTAACTATCAATTCTATCGAGTCTGACTCGAAATACAACTCGAAATTATTTCCACCAGATTTTATCTCTCTATTGTCAATCAGGTTTTTATAATGAGTTTGCAAATGAATTGCAAAATCTCCATAGAAAGTAATGCTTTCACCAAAATCATATTTTACTTTTTGATCTAAAACATTCTCGTAAAAATCACGAGCCAGTTTAATGTTTGATACTGTAATTAATGGACAAACATATTTCATTGTCTAGTCAATTATTTTATAAATCTCTGCGAATTCCATAGAATGAAGGTTTCATAGCATTACGCCCAACGTCTTATTTACGCAACTAATATACAACATTCGTAAATGCAAAATTTAAAACTTGCGTAAACCACTTTTGGGTTTATGCTTGATATTGAAAGATAAAATACATGGTATCATTATGTTAAGTTAATAACTATTTAAGAAAAATTAGTTGCGTTTACGAATGTTTTGATTAAGGTGGGTTCTAAAAATTAACTTCGTTGAGCTCGCAAGCTCGGTTCATTTTTTTACTTTTGATATCAAAAAAATTGTAGAACCCATTAATAATTTTTACAAAATCGGCGTTAAGATAGTATAAAAATTTCAATGTTGTAGCTAAAAATTAACTTCGTTGAGCTCGCAAGCTCGGTTCCCATTGCAGCCGCACGGTTGCCTTCGCAGAGCTCCCCGCCGGGTGGTGGGTCGGTTCTATTCTTCGGCGACCTTCCAACTACTCATCGCTGCCGCACGACTCCTGTCGTGTGGCAACCTCGGATTATCCTTTTACTAATTCCTACCCACTACTTTTTTTATACTACCACACGAGAGGACGCGTGCGGTAGC
>Ga0208826_1001278_pt1 | contig 21737 bp, 14 predicted proteins | sample AD_UKC115_MetaG_FD_184451 | JGI IMG/M metagenome (GOLD analysis project Ga0208826, IMG submission 184451) | Active sludge microbial communities of municipal wastewater-treating anaerobic digesters from Hong Kong - AD_UKC115_MetaG (SPAdes)... | ecosystem: Engineered > Bioreactor > Anaerobic >...
GCTTTCACCATGTCACTGATAGGTTCAAAGATTTTCCGGGAAATTTTCACGTACTCAATAGCATCTCCCAATAGTATCACCTAACTACCATTTTATCTCTCCAACCTTAAATGTATTATGTATGCTCATGGTACCTCTCTTTTCCACCACATTTGCAAAAGTATTCAGGGTAGATTTAAGCAGACCGCCGGCAGGAAAAATATATTTCACTTTAATCGGTTAAGGGGGAAGATATTCATATCGAATCCGGCGGTCCATTTTCGGAGAGATCCAACGAAAACTGAATTAGGTTACTAAGTTTTCGATTGAGTCCGAAAATCCCCCACGAGTAAAAAGAATCGCTTAATCTAAAGAAGCCCGGCAAAGTGCCCCTTATAAAGCTGCAAAATCACAGGTTTTAATTTCACTTTTCTTAACATTATCTCAACAAACGTACTCGGGTAGATTTAAGCAGACCGCCGGCAGGAAAAATATATTTTAACTGAACTGGTTATGGAGGAAGATTTTCGTTTCGTATTCGGCGGTCCAGTTTTAGACAGTTCCTCTAGATTTATAATCCCTCTGAAAAAATGTCACTTGAATAAGAAATTCCCCAACGAGGAAAAGAATCGCTTAATCTAAAGAAGCCCTCCAAAGTGCCCCTTATAAAGCTTCAAGTCATTATGCTGTATAGGGATATTTTTATGCAAGAAGGGAAAGTCAAAATTATGGACTTCACAGGGACATGGCACATTTATGAGATGGAACTATGGGATGAGGACTATTTCAATATGGACGTTCAGGCTTATATTATGATAGAGCCAGATAACAGGGGGTATTTTCAATTTGGTTTAGTTTCTGGTGATATAGACGGAAGGATCGTTAATTATGCTGATGGTAAAAGATTTGAATTCACCTGGGAAGGAAATGAAGAATGCGATCATGTTTTTGGAAGCGGCTGGGTAAAGATTAAAGAAAAAGACGTACTGGAAGGCGAGTTTAGATTTCATCTTGGAGACAGTTCTACCTTTTTAGCAAAGAGAGCAAAGTAAAATCAAGTTATCTAAAAACGGGCTGCAGAATGTCTCTCTTAAATCTTCAAAAACCACTTTTTTTTCAATTTTACTTTTCTTACCATTATCTTAACAACCGTATTCGCGGTAGATTTAAGCAGATCGCCTGTAGGAAAAATATATTTTATATGAATTGAAGGCAAATCCAGTAAAATTTCGTTCTCCTTCTTTAGTAATTATAAATACTACAACCACAGAATACTATAACATATCAAAAGGGACCAGACAGAGCCTGAAAAAATGCGGGAAAATCGAAGAGAAGCTGAAATCTATATTGGAAAACTCCATGAAATGCTTCCCGAGCTTAAAGAAAAATATCACGTTAGTTACCTGGGAGTTTTTGGGTCTTACATCAGGGGAGAACAGAAACCCGGAAGCGATTTAGATATACTCGTAGAGTTTTCCAGAACCCCTACTATTTTTAAATTTGTCAACCTAGAAAACTACCTTTCGGAGGCTCTGGGCGTTAAGGTAGACCTTGTTATGAAAGATGCACTGAAGCCAAACATAGGCAAACATATCCTGAGTGAAGTTGAAGCTGTCTGAAGAGGGATTAAGATTCGTGAAGTAAAAGATTGTATTCAAGATATCTATGATGCAATGGAGGCAGCAGAAGAATTTGTTAGCGGCTGGACATTTGAAGAGTTTACCGAAGATCGAAAAACGCAGTTTGCAGTAATCAGAGCTCTGGAAATCATTGGCGAAGCAACAAAGAATATCCCATATGAAATGCGCGAAAAATATCCTTTTGTTCCGTGGAAAGATCTGGCGGGAATTAGAGATAAACTAATCCACGCTTACTTTGGAGTTAACCTGAAAGTAGTTTGGTTATCTGTTAAAGAGGGCATTCCAGAAGCAAAACCGGATATCAAACGCATACTGGATGAAATGTGACTTAGAAAAACTCCTCCAGAGGAAAAAATATCGTTTAATCTAAAGAAACCCTGCAAAGTGCCCCTTATAAAACTGCAAAAATCACGGGTTTTTCAATTTCGCTTTTGTTAATATTATCTCAACAAACTTATTCGGGGAAGATTTAAGCAGACCGCCGGCAGGAAAAATATATTTAACCTGAATTGAAAAGAGGTTTGAAGTAATAAGAATTTATACAACTTCAGAACTGGTAGATGATTTTTCAGCAATAGCTACATATTCTGCAAAGGACTCTGATTCCGGAACAGGTAAATTGTCTTCTATCAGTCCCTGTACGTGCATCTCAATGGCTACATAGATGTTTTTCTCTACCTCTTCTCGGGTAGAACCGGTAGCTACACAGCCCGGAAGGTCGGGTGAATATGCCGAATAGTTATTATTTGCTTTTTCGATTACAACGAGGAAACGATGCATGATTTAGTCCTCTATTTTCAATTGAGCTTGTTTTAATATACTGTTTAAAGTCCCTGGAGCAAAATCATCTCCACTATGGCCCGCAATTGTTACCCTCCCTGGTTTAGTAGGGTGTTTATATTGCCGGTGGCTACCTTTTGTTGCAACCAGATACCAACCATCGGCTTCAAGAAGTTTTATGACCTCACGTACTTTCATTTCAATCTGTCTTCATGTATATTTAAATGTAATTAGAAAACTCAGCTTTTTCTCGCAGGAAGCTTATTTCAAAAAGGGTTATGCAGTTCATCTTCTGCGAGGGATTCCAAGCAGGCCTGAATCCCTTCTTTAATATTTTCAATAGCTTCTTCTACAGTATCTCCCTGTGAAAAACAGCCTGGCAAACCGAGGCAGCTGGCAATAAACCCTCCAACTTCTTCGTCTTCCTCAAGGATGATTTTGAATCACATAAGACCGATTATGAGGTTTTTGCTTAATATTTGTATGGGTGAAAAGATTTGACTTTGGTTTGTTCCATAAACATAACATCTGAAAAATTTCACTTGAATCAGAAAAATTTACCAGAGAAAAGAATCGCTCAATCTAAAGAAGATCTGCAAAGTGCCCTATAAAGATTCAAAAATCGCGGGTCTTTGGTTTTCTTTAGCATGAAAGTGTTCTCAAGTACTTTCATTCTTTGTGCCTGTTATTCGAAGAATATAATGTGAGTTTTTTAGGAAACAGTTAACGTAAATGCTTTTTGATTTTTTTTCTATATGCTTTTGGGCTTGATATATCACTCAAGTGTGTATTATGAAGTAATAATAAGCCGTTAAGAAAGCAGAAGCTTGATCGTGGTATAATAGTTATTTTCTGAAAGGTGAAAGTTACATCCTGGCCACAGACAGTACTGGGAAGACGTTGACCGCTTCCACTCAAAATTATCATGACGAGAAAAAGACGATTTTTTATGCTGGTCCAGTTTCTTCCATAGTTATATTATAAAGAATCACTAGAAAAAACGTTTTTTTCGATTTTGGTATTTATAATCTCTCTTCTTTGGTTGGATGAAGCCATACAGTCAAAAATATGAAATTATATAGAAAAGTTTAAAATAATGTGAAATAATGAAATCCGCCCTGGTTATTTAGTCTAAACTGCCTTGCGCTGATAACTTCTGGATAATTTATGAGGTGTATTTTTGTAAACGTTCTGATTTGAATAAAGTATTTTGAGGTGGTGTGATGCTGAAATATAAATTTTATTATTTGAGGGTTTGTATTTTATTGGGTCTATTTGTTTTTTTGTCGCCAAATATAAGCATGGCACAGGAGAATGACAGTGCCCTTTATAGGATTCAGGAGCGAGGAACACTCATATGGGGAGCGGACGCAGAAGGTGGGGCTCCATATATTTTTCCAGACCCGGAAAATCCTGAAAAATACATCGGTTTTGAAGTGGATCTTGCAGATGCAATAGCTAAGAAATTAGGCGTAAAGGCAGTACATAAACAGAATTCCTGGGATGGTTTGGTTCCTGCACTTGAGCGCGGCGATTTCGATATCGCAATGAACGGTATTGAGATTACGGATGAGCGTAAAAATACGATCTTATTTTCCCAACCATATTATATTTATACTGAACAGCTGGTCGTTAGAAAAGATGAAACAAATATTAAAGATATTAATGATCTGAAGGGCAAAAAAGTAGGAACAATGTCCGGAACTGTAGCCCAGGACATACTTGAGAATTTAAGCGGTGTAGATGTAAAGATATATCCGACCCAGGTTGAACCTTATACAGATCTGGCTATTGGAAGGATTGATGCAGTACTTCTGGATTTGCCTATTGCTGCGTTTTACGGAAAACCGAACCCTGAGCTGAAATATGCGGGAGAACCGATGGGTGAGGGGTTGTATGGAATTGCTATACGCCAGGAAGACGCTGAATTAAAAGTCAAAATCGATGAAATCCTTGCCGAGCTTATTAGATCTGGAGAACTTAAACAGATATATGAGAAATGGGGGTTGTGGAACGAAGCGCAGGATAAACTATATGAACAAGTGCAGGTGAAAAACGGTTACACTAACGCTAACCTCGAAAAAAGCCAACGGACATCGATCTCTACTTTTTTCCCGGCACTATTAAAAGGAGCAGCTCTAACAATTTTTATTTCAGTTGTTTCAATGACATTGGCAGTCACACTCGGGTTATTTATTAGCTTAATACGTTTATATGGGCGGGCACCATTTACCTCTTTAGCAACCTCCTATATTGAAATTTACCGCGGTACACCCCTTTTAATACAGCTTTACCTTCTTTATTATGGCTTGCCGAATATCGGTATTTCACTGAGCCCCTGGTTAGCAGCGTTTATAGGTTTGGGAATGAATTACGCAGCGTATGAAGCGGAAATTTACAGGGCAGGGATTACAGCTATCCCGAAAGGCCAGATGGAAGCTGCGTTATCTCTTGGAATGTCACAAAAACTCGCAATCAAACGGATAATTTTGCCTCAAGCATTGAGGATCTCTTTACCGGGTATCACAAACGATTTCATTGCTCTTTTTAAAGATTCTTCATTAGTTTCGATCATCGCTATGGTGGAGCTTACTAAAACATATAATATACTCGCATCTTCGACTTTGAGGTATTTTGAACTGGGATTAATTACCGCAACCTTATACTTTGGAATGAGTTATCCATTGTCACTATTAGCGAGAAGGCTGGAAAATAGGTTAAAAGGGAAAAAAGGAGTGGTTTGATTTGTCAAGTCCAGAGCTTACCATGATAACAGTAAAAGATCTGCACAAATCTTATAATGGCAATCATCTTTTTAAAGGCATCAGCCTTGATGTGAAAAAAGGTGAGGTAGTCGCCATTATAGGTCCTTCGGGAAGCGGGAAAAGTACTTTTTTAAGGTGTATAAACGGTCTAGAAAATTTCCAGAAAGGAGAGGTTATTGTAGATGGTATTAGATTACAAGCGATTAACAGATCAAATCCCTCAAAGGAGGATATCGAGGTTATCCGCAAAATAAGACTTAAAGTTGGGATGGTTTTTCAGCAGTTTAATTTATTCCCTCATATGACCGTTCTTGAGAATATTATTGAAGCTCCTGTACATGTTTTAGGTATCGACCGCAATATTGCCATTGAAAACGCGCTAACTCTTTTGCGCCGTATAAATCTTGAAAATAAAACAGACAGCCTTCCAGAAGACTTATCTGGAGGAGAGCAACAGCGCGTTGCTATTGTTCGCTCGCTGGCGATGAAACCTGAAGTTATGCTTTTTGACGAACCAACCTCTTCACTTGACCCTGAAATGGTAGGTGAGGTTCTTTATGTAATCAAAGATCTGGTGGGTGGAGGAATGACAACCTTAATCGTTACACACCTGATGCAATTCGCACGTGAAGTTGCTGATCGGGTCGTTGTTCTTGATAAGGGTGATATTATTGAAACAGGCTTACCGGATGAAATTTTTATTAATCCAAAGAATGAAAGGACGAAGTCCTTTTTAAGCAGAATTTATTAAGCACACTTACCACCAAAACCAATAACCGGGGGAAAAGACCTGATGACCGTAAGGTCATCAATGGTTATTCTCTTTGTCCTGATTATTACCTTTACACATGTTTTTTCTCTCTAAAAATATTATTTATGTAGTATGCCAGGCTTAGCTTTTTGTTTATCATCTTATGCAAAACCCTATTCAGGAATCTAGCCATGCAGTATTAATAACTCTCAAACATTCGGCTTCAAGTACGCATAACCATAATTTGCCATTAAAAGGGTAATTACTGAGACGAATATTTTCTCCGATAAATGTCCTTAAAAAGACGTAAATAGAACATCCTGATATATTGAAAATATGTTTGATGAGGATATGATTCAGAGATGGGTGGATGAAGGTACAATCAATAACGATCAAGCAGAAAAGATGCGAGCGGATCTTGCCGAATATAAAAAGGAGCACAGGTCAAAAAAGCAGGTCATTGCTTTTTCAACCATCGGAGCGATTTTAATAGGAATTGGAGCCATTCTGTTTGTGGCGTCCAACTGGGAGAAATTGGGGGATAGCATTAAGGTCTTGCTGCTTGTTGGAAGCACAATAGGCATACATTATGCTGGTTATCACTTTAAATATGAAAATCAAAAGTATCCCAGGCTTGGTCCTGCCCTTATTTTGCTTTCCGCCCTGTTATTTGGAGCCAGCCTCTTTCTGATTGCCCAGATCTACAATATTAACGCTAATAACAGCACACTTGTCCTGATATGGGTAATTGGAGTTTTACCACTGGTTTACGGTTACATGTCAGCTCCGGTAGCCGGACTCTGCTCACTGCTCTTTTACATATGGGTCAGCCTTCTTTACTTTGAGAGGACTGAGCTTGAGAAATTGATCAGCATATGGGACCTCTACCTCATGTCAGGCATTGCGGTCTATTTTATAGGCATTTTACACGGGCTGGCAGAAAAAATAAAGTATGCTGAAACTCCTTTTAAATTTATAGGACTGCAGGCTGCACTCTTTGCTTTATTCGTACATACCTTCGAGCTTGGAGAATACTTTGCGGACAAAATTGTTCCTGCAATTTACGCCGTTCTGGGAGTCCTTTTCCTGGCAGTCCTGCTCTCAAAACCACTTCGTGAGAGGCTTAAAGGTTTTCAGGCAGATGCGAGCATATCCATAATTGCATTGTTAATGGCAGGAATCACTCTTACAACAATATACCTTCCTGCATCCGAAAAAACTTACATGATTATTTTTAACGTAATCTTTCTTGTACTTTTGACTCTGCTCCTTTACGCTGGATACAACATGGAAGATATAGGAATAGTAAGCACTGCAATGTTCTGGTTTATCCTCCTTATTTTTGCCAGATATTTCGACTTCTTCTGGGAACTGCTTCCTAGATCGCTCTTTTTCATGCTCGGAGGGCTTGTTTTGCTGGTCATAAGTATTGTTCTGGAAAGAAAAAGGAGAGAATTAAAAGTTCAGTTTTCCGGAGGAGAACAATGAAAGGAAGCGTTTAGAGGTTTAAAGGCTTTAAAATCGGGGCTCATCAGGGAGTAAGGAGGAATCGGAAATGAACCAGAAGAAAATACTTTATCTTACCGTAGTTTTCTGGCTCCTGATTTTTTCAGGTTTCATCCTGTTTAAGGAATATACCCTCAGGACCGGGACAGAAATGATACTCAGAATCGAGCCTGTTGATCCAAGGGATCTTTTCAGGGGAGACTATGTAACCCTTAACTACGAAATAAGTACCCTTGACCTGGAAAAAGTTCAGGCAGAGGATACTCATTTTGAATACAACGACCGCATATATCTGGCACTTGAACTTGAAAATGGATACGGAATGGTCAAAAAGATCTACAAAAATCCTCCCGATGATGAACTTTACATCAAAGGAAAGGTAAAAGAACTGATCTACGACTGGGAAGAAGATGAAGACGGCCTTATAGCTGAAGAGCCCCAAATTAAAGAACTCAGAGTTGAGTATGGCATTGAGAGCTATTTTGTTCCCGAAGGTAAAGGGTTAGAAATAGAAAGTCAACAATGGACTGGGAGAGAAAGAGTTGACGTAAAGGTTGTTGTTGACAAATACGGAAAAGCCGTAATTAAGAGCTTATTGATTGACGGAGAAGAGTTAAAGATTTAAGCCAGTGTTAAAAACACTTAATACTCTTCTTTATTTGAAGAAGCTAGTAAAAATCTAAAATATCCGAAAAAGAAGCTTGAAACTTACTTCCCGCAGATGTCTTCAAAAAAATAACGTTTTTCTCGCTATCGTTTTTGCAGAATTATTCGAAAATTTGCAGTTATTATCTCAACTGAAGCTTCGGGAAATGGGGTCGTGGGTCTGAATCATTGAAAATCGAAAGCTTAAGAATCTCTTAATATATTCATCGAATATATGGGATTTACTCGCTTTTCCGGAATTGATCTATAATTCAGGGACACGACCTATTTTGATTATATTCAAGATTATAAAATCGAAAATTGAGGAAAAAGTTATTCCCCAACTTTCACCGATTCAGGTTATTACTCTTTGTGAACAACAATAGAACCACCGCTGATGGCAGTCGATGGGTATGCATCTTCTGCTGCGTTAATCTCATTGTCGTAAATTATGTTATCACTCTCTAAATCTTTATTCCATATCTTTATCCTGAACATATCTATACCATCCTCACCATCAACAGCACTTAACATGAAACCATAGTTTCCTCCTCCATTGATAGTTCCAGTACCTTTGTACTTAGCCTTTGATCCGGCAACAACAAGCCAGTCATAACTGGTTGATTTGAAGTTGAGATCTGCAACCTTGAACTGGAATTCTGTTTTTCCTGCTGGTACAGTGGCACCTTTCTCATACTTCGAAACAAACCCAAAAGTTGCTTTGCCTTCCAGTGTGTCATCTGACACAAAAGCACCGGCCGGTGAGTTGATCCAGCCGCCACCAGTTACAAAACCGCCTTCAGGATTATAAATAACAACATAATTTTCTGTCGTTACACTGGAACTTCCGCCGTCATCATCCGTAACAGTCAAAGTAACCCAATATACTCCAGCTCCTGCATATGTATGCTCGCCTATTATCGTTTTTTCACCATTTGTTTCGCTAATGACTCCTTCTGAACTCGCGCCGTCTCCCCAGTTCCAGATGCCAGTGTGCGTATCTTTAAGACCTGCATCAGTAAAAGTGCAACTGGTTATGATTGGTGTTTTCAACGAAGTCGGATCAATAGGAGCTTTCATTTCTCCAACAGATGGATTTACATTATTCACAGTTATAGTGACAGTATCTGTCCCAACTCCACCATCATCATCGGTTACAGTTAGTGTGGCAGTGTAGATCCCATTTTCGGCATAAACATGGGTTGGATTGAGAGTATCAGATATGGTTGTATCGTCCCCAAAGTCCCACAAGAAGGTATGAGTATCAGCAGTTCCGACATCACTGTAGCTTCCCGAGAAACTTACGGAGTCTCCTTCATTAACAGTTTTATCCTCACCTGCTTCAACAACAGGATTCGCATTACCTATCGTTACAGTAGCTGTATCGGTGCTAGTAAATTCTCCATCACTGACCTCAAGTGTTGTACTTCCGCTCCAATTATCATCCCAGGTGTGAGTAATTGTTGGCTCACTTGACCATGAAGTCCATGTTCCATCACTCTCGAAGTCCCACCTGTACTGCAGGACATCTCCATCAGGGTCACTAGACGAGCTTGCATCAAAAGTTACAGGAGAGCCCTCATCTGCCTGGTAAGGTCCACCTGCATTGGCTACTGGGGGCTGGTTAGTATCCACATTTTCGTAAACTTCGAATTCGTATATCCATCCATGCTCTATTTGTGTACCATTAATGTTCAGTAGTCTGTTGTCGAAAGAATATCTCACTTTACTGCTCGTAACAGGTTCAAAAATAAGAGTATCAGCATATCCAGCAGACGGCTGATAAGTAAGATTAAGATCTCTTTGGAAGTTTATAGACTTCCAAATTGAACCATCCCAGTATTGTAGATTCACTTCAGCAGGGATGTGTACGTAGGTATGATGCCATATTATCACTTTATTAAAAGTGTGATCTCCCCCAAAATTTATAGTTGCCTGTTTTACTCCAGCTAATGGTGGATACCAGTTTCCTCCGGTAAAAGCTAAACCGTGCATCCACTCACCGGGGTAATCACGGAGTCCATCGACAAGATCCCATGGATAACTGCCTCCTCCCCAACCTTGGTCTGATTCCAGAGGGCTGGGATATCCAGATCTACTTGGGTTGAGAGCAATATTCGTTTGCGAAGACTCGTCTGTTGTTGCACTTACTGCCTGGCTTATACTGACAAGCAAAACAGTGTAAGTTACTAAAAATAAAAAACCCCTTTTCCATCTCATCTTATTTTCCTCTTTTCCAATTTGACTATAATTTCTACTTACACTTTGTACATATTCCCAAACTATTGAGCTCGTTTTAAAACTGGTTTCAAATCCTCTGAAACGAGATACCAAAGAAAAATAAATTGTGATCCCAAAATAGAATCTCGGGGTGTACGCAAAAACGTACAATACCGTAATTTTGAAACCAGTTACACAGTATACTTAAAGAAGTATATATAACTTAACATATATTCTATAATAAACTTTAAAAAAATAGGGGTAATATAATTATATTTTTAGGACTTACGAGGTTGAACTGAAAAATCAACGACTCTAAATCTTCAACCGTCTAAACTGTAGATTTTGTAGCAATACCTATTGCTCTTGATTTTGATCTTCAAGTGCGTAAGTCCTATAATCATTAACCCTCCATAAACCTAAATAGAAGCATCCTCCATAAATTTAAATAGAAACCTGAAGACTTTAAGAAGATGATAAGAAAATACTTGGTGGTATTTTCTTATCTCCTTAGTGCTGGTTACCAATGGAAAGCTTTGCCACGGTTTTATGTAGCTTCAAGCACTGCCTATGATCTACTTCAGATTAGATTGGGAGTGGCAATCAATTGATGGTGCTATGATAAAAGTACCATTAGGTGAGCTGGAATTGAAGATAATCCGGCTGATTGTGGGAAAAACAAAGGTATACCACTTTCAGTAACTGTTGATGGAGCACATCGTCACGATAAAAAATTACAAAAGAGACTTTCGATACCATTATTTTTCAAAGACTGTCTCAAGATGAAGAAATTCAGAACATTCGTATGGATAAGGGATCTGATTTTCACGGTATCAGAGAGTTGGTTAAAGAATTAGTTATACTGCCCATATCAAAAGCCCGGGGGAGGAAAAATGCAGCGTAGAAGGTTTAATCAGGGCATGTTTCCATCACCAAAAAGTATTGGTTTTGATCAATTGCTCCCCAACCAGCTAAATATCGGATAAAAATTATTGGAGAAAAATAATATGAATATTAATAAATATTTAATATTGTTCCTCGCCATATTTCTATTTGTTGTGATAGTTACTTTTATGCCCAAAGAAACCGAGTATCCATTGAATAATACCGAGTATCCATTGAATAATACCGAGTATCCATTCAATAATACATCAAGTATGAAAAATGCAATACTCCAGATGACCACAACACTGGAAAACAGTGATACTCAGCTGCATTTTAATTATGCTGAAAACCTGGGCGACGAGCGTGGCATTACATTTGGATGCATTGGTTTCTGCACCGGGACTTATGACGGTAACATCCTTATAAAACATTACACAGAATTGAATCCTGATAATACACTGGCAAAGTACATACCTGCTCTGGATAAAATAGACGCTGGTCCTCACGATGCAGCAGGCGGAGACGGAAACCCCAGCGTAGAGGGATTATCCGGGTTTATACAGGATGTTAATGCGTGTGATGATCCTCTTTTTAAAAAGGCTCAGATGGACAAATTGGACGAGTTCTATTACAATCCTGCAATGGAAATTGCCGATTCAATAGGCGCAAAAAATGCACTTACTAAAGCTTTTATCTATGACATGTGTGTACGTCATGGAGTGGACCAGACAATAGATATCATAAAGGATGCTGGAACAACCCCAAAACAGGGAGCTGATGAGAACACATTCCTCTGGAAATTAATTTCACTCAGGGATGAAAAATTGAAACAGGAGGGCTTCGAAGACGTAGACCGAAATTCAGGATACAAAAAAGTCTTGAAGAGTGGAAATGTCGATCTTAAGACCCCGTTTACGTTCGTAGCCTATGGAGATTACTTCACGATTGATGGTAACTTAGACCTGGGTGAATACCAGCAAGAAACTATAGTTGAAGATGTAAACGATTCTTTTAATGCTGAATAAATAATAAACATTCAGATTGAATGAGGTTGAACTTGATTTACTTCCTTTTTTCTGGAGTATTTAGCTATTAACTCATCCTAAAACTCACAATTTGCTTCTGGAATTTGATCTTCTAAATAATAATTCAAGATCATGAGCATAAATTAATTTTGAAAGTTAATAAGTATAAGTAAAATTGATTTAGAGATTTATAACAACCTGCTTCATAATCTTCAAATGCTTTTTTAACTAACTCCCATCTGTAAAAATAAGTTTATTAATTAGATGGATTTTAAATAAACAATCTAAAGAAAAATATTTATAAAGAAAACTTCTATTTCTATTCAGGAATTTTTCTAAATGTTTAAGCAATATGGGGGATGTATTTTGCGTTTCCACAATGTGTTTTCATTTTTTATTTTTGTTTGAAATTACAAGTTAATTGCTGTGATTATACTTGTAAGGGCGCAAAGGAAGTTTTCCTAATTTTTAGAAAAATTCAAAGTAAACATGACCACAGATAAGAACGCAAAAATTGAGTCTGTAAAGAAGTCATAAATTCTCAAGACAATAAGAAAATATGCATTCTGTAGTTAAGGGGTAATCTAGGCATACTTCTGTCGCCAGTAAGAAATGGATTTGATCAATGGTTCCCCCATCAAATAACTTCGGATAAAATGCATATGAAATTCTTCGAATAACAAGCACAAAGAAATGATAGTGCTCTCAAGCACTTTCATGCTAAATTAGTTGGAGAAAAATATATGAGAAGTGATAAATATTTAACATGCATTCTTGCTCTATTTATGGTGATGGTTACTGTTATGCCCACAGGAGCTGCTGAGTCTTCATCAAATAATACCTCAAGTATGAAAAATGCAATACTTCAGATGACCGCAACACTGGAAAACAGTGATACTCAGTTGCATTTTAATTATGCTGAAAACCTGGGAGACGGCCGTGGTATTACATTTGGCTGCATTGGTTTCTGCACCGGGACTTATGACGGTAACATCCTTATAAAACATTACACAGAATTAAATCCTGATAATACACTGGCAAAGTACATACCTGCCCTGGATAAAATAGACGCTGGTCCTCACTATGCAGCAGGCGGAGATGGAAACCCCAGCGTAGAGGGATTATCCGGCTTTATAAAGGATGTTAATGAGTGTGATGATCCTCTTTTCAAGACAGCCCAAATTGATAAGCTTGATGAACTCTATTATAATCCTGCAATGGAAATTGCCGATTCAATAGGCGCAAAAAATGCACTTACTAAAGCTTTTATTTATGATATGTGCGTCCGGCATGGGGTGGACGGTGCAGAAAATATCATAAACAATGCTGGCACAACCCCAAAAAATGGAGCTGATGAGAACACATACCTTCAGAAATTAATTTCACTCAGGGATGCAAAATTAAAACAGGAGGGGCTGGGAGACGTAAACAGAAATCAGGGGTATAAAAACGTCTTGAATAGTGGAAACGTCAATCTTAAGACTCCATTTAAGTTTGTTGCTTATGGAGAGTACTTCACTATTGATGGCAACTTAGATTTGGGGGAAGATCAGCAAGAAACTACAGATGAAGAGGGGAAAAATTCCAGTCATGCTGTAATAATAGAAGCTGACAACCGTTTGCGTGAGGCTTCTCCTGAAATCGTCTACAAGAGTTCATCCTTTATTGATGCAGGTGGGATGAATAGTGTCAGATACAGAGACCTGATGTGGTTTAACCTGAGTGAATATACCAGTGACTCCCAGGCTGGTAGTGCGGTCCTTTCTCTTTACTGGTATTACCCTGCAGGAAAAACAAGACCTGAAGATACTATTATTGAGGTTTACAGGCCTGCTTCTTCCTGGAATTCAAGCTACGTGAGCTGGAATAAAAGGGACAAAGGCGTTGCATGGAAAAATCCCGGAGGAGACTGGTACGATAAAAATGGTATCTTACAGGGCAGCACGCCTTATGCCACACTCACCATTAAAGGCAGCACCCTTCCTGACAACAGATATTATGAACTGAATGTAACAGACCTGGTAAAGGAGTACGCCAGCGGCAAATATGAAAACACGGGATTTCTGATAAAAGCCCGCACAGAGAACAACAACTATATTGCATTCTACAGCAGTGACTGGACAAATGAAAACCAGAGACCAAAGATTTCTGTAACTGAAAAAGTACCTGCAGTGACTGTAAATGCAACTGTTACTGGTGCAAAAAATAACCGCCTGCGTGAAGCTTCCCCTGAAGCAGTTTTATCGACCAATCCTTACATCGATGCAGGTGGAATGAATAGTGTCAGGTACAGGGACATAACGTGGTTTGACCTTAGCAAGTACACCGGTTCTGCCGAAGTTAGTAATGCTGCCCTTTCTCTTTACTGGTATTACCCTGCAGGAAAAACAAGACCTGAAGATACTATTATTGAGGTTTACAGGCCTGCTTCTTCCTGGAATTCAAGCTACGTGAGCTGGAATAAAAGGGACAAAGGCGTTGCATGGAAAAATCCCGGAGGAGACTGGTACGATAAAAATGGTATCTTACAGGGCAGCACGCCTTATGCCACACTCACCATTAAAGGCAGCACCCTTCCTGACAACAGATATTATGAACTGAACGTAACAGACCTTGTAAAAGAGTACGTCAGCGGCAAATATGAAAACACGGGATTTCTGATAAAAGCCCGCACAGAGAACAACAACTATATTGCATTCTACAGCAGTGACTGTGGTAACAAAAGTCAGGTGCCAAAACTTCAACTGGTATACAGTTAAAGATTTAGATATCCTTAAAGGAAGTATTTCTGAATACTGGCTGCAGGAAGTGTTAATTTCCTGATGCTTGCTTTTCGGAAAAATCCTTTTATTTTTTATTCTCTTCATACAACTAATTAATGCGCAAGAAATTGAGGGTTCAAAAAGAACTTAGAAAAGGTAAAAAAGTAGATAGCGGGATCAGTTATCCCTACCATCTAACTGTAATTCGTTTTATTATCTTATTTTTATCTTCTTATATACAGGAACACCGCAAGAAGACCAGCTACTCCGTAAACAATCTCAAAGCCCGGCATACCTGTGTTTTCTTTCTCTCCAGACTTCTGATTAGCTTCTGAGCTTATATTTTCCATATCCTCAGAATTGTCTGAATCGTCAGGCTGTAATTCAGTTTCGGTTTTTTCAGGAGTTGTATTTGTCTTTCCTGTTATTGCAAAGAAAGAATATCCTGGGACATCTGCTGTAAAGTACAGATATTTGCTGTCTCCCCCGGAAAGGCTTGCAGGCAGCTTATCCCATTTTTTGTCACTGTACCTGTTCAGGGTGATTGAATTCTGATCAATGTTTTGATTCTGCATCCAGGATTTTTTAACCTTGAAGCAGATTACAGGATTATCTATGTTTTTGGAGCTTGCAAACCCGCTGTTTCCGACCCAGACATTGAAGTACCTGTAGACTTCTCCTTCAGGCAGCCCGGAAACAAGTGTAGATTTGTTTTTCAACTGCTCGACAATAGTTGTGGTCTTGCCAGCGGTCTTCTTTGCATCAAAGCCCAGATACACAACGCAGGTTGCATTCTTTGTGAAATTAAACTGAACAGATTTCCCATTCGTAACGAAGGTCTGGGAAATTTCCTTTACTTCAACGTTCTTTGCAGGCTCAGGTGAACCACCACCACCGCCGCCTCCACCGCTGCTGGGGTTGCTCTTCCTATCTACAATTATCTGAGCAGTTTTTGAGGAAGTGCTGTTTGCATTGCTTGCTGTCAGTTTAACAGTGTAAGTTCCTGCTGCAGAATAAATATGAGTTGGATTCTGTTCAGTCGAAGTGGCTCCGTCTCCAAAGTCCCATGACCAGGATGTTGGAAGTCCAGTTGATGTATCCGTGAATGCTACATTCAGCGGCGCAAATCCAGTTGTGGGATTACTGATGAAATTTGCAGTCACATTAGAAGATATGGAAGGTTGAACCCAGGATGAATTACCCAGATCTCCCATGTGATAGAATTTCCCGCCCTTCTGGTAGGTATAATTTAGAATCGAATCCAGTTTCGATGTTGAAGTTTGATAATCTCCGGTAACGGTTGGGGTAATTGTATGCCCATATAATACCAGTACATACCCATATTTTATTGCGTCATCAATCCCATATTTTATAGACTCAAGGCTAGCACCAGTCTGGTCATCTATTTCAACACCATATACAAGTGCAGCGTTGTCCCACTTGTAATAAGCTTCTGGTGTTTGATTTATGTTATTGGTTCCTATCCAGGCTGTTGCTCTAAGCGTCCTGAAGTATGGAGCTAGTAATGCATCAGTAGTTTCATTTCTATTTCCATAGGGATATGCAAAAGAATAAGGATAACCATAACCGGTTGTTTCTGCGATGTTTGGAAGTATTTCCTGGTCCAACCACTCTTGAGAATTATGAGCATTTATAAATGCAATTGGGTCTTCGTGATTGTACCCATGCGCAGCTATTTCCCAACCATTATTATGCAGTGCTGTCAGGTTATTGATTGTACCCTCACCCCAGCCACTTAATTTATTTACACTCATAGTGCATGTAGCATTATACTGCTTGAACATGTTTATATTTTGATAACACAGATCAACGTTTTGCACATCGTCCCATGATAGAGCAATGCCTCCTTTATGACCAGTTACAACCGTAATTGTTTTGCTCATCGATTGACTGGAAGTGCCATTTCTCACCGTTAAAGTCGCCGTATAAGTTCCCGGTGCTGTATATGCATGATTAACGTTTGCGGTGCTGCTGTTAGACCCGTCACCAAAATCAAGCAGTTCAGAAGTCTGGTTGATGCTGTAATCCACAAAAGTCACATTTTCCCCTACTACCACATTATCTTTAGAAACTGTGAAATTTGCAATCAAATCAGAAGGTATGGAAGGTTGAACCCAGGCCGAATTACCCAGATCTCCCATGTGATAAAATTTCCCGCCCTTCTGGTATGTATAATTCAGAATCGAATCAAGTCTCGATGTTGAAGTTTGATACTCTCCGGTAACGGTTGGAGTAATTTTATGCCCATATAATACCAGTACATACCCATATTTTATTGCTTCATCAATTCCATATTTTATGGATTCCAGGCTAACATTAGACTGGTCGTCTATTTCAATAGCATACACAAGTGTAGCATTGTCCCACTTGTAATAAGCTGCTGATTCATTTACATTAACTGTACCGAAATTCGTTGTTCTAAGCGTCCGGAAATATGGAGCCAGTAATGCATCAGTAGTATCATTTTGACTTCCGTAGGGATATGCAAAGGAATAAACTGAATAACCATAGCCTCTAAGTTCTGCGATGTTCGGGGTTATTTCCTGGTCCAGTAACTCTTGAGAAGTGTGATTATTTAGAAACACAACCGAATCTACATGATTGTACCCGTGCGCAGCTATTTCCCAACCGTTATTATGCAGTGCTGTCAGGTTATCTTTTCTACTCTGTGGGATTCCACTCAGTGAATTTAGATTTACAGTACTTGTAGCATTATACTTATTGAAGGTTTGTAGATTTTCATAACATGGATCAATATTTTCTACATCATCCCATGATAGAGCGATGCCTCCGTTATGACCAGTTACAACCGTAATTATTCTGGTCATTGAATCATTGGAAACACTGTTTATTGCTGTCAGAGTAGCGGTATAGGTTCCTGGTGCCGTATATACATGAGTGACATCTGCAGTAGTGCTCGTAGACCCGTCACCAAAATCAAGCAGTTCAGAAGTCTGGTTGACGCTATAATCCACAAAAGTCACATTTTCCCCGACTACCACATTATCTTTAGAAACTGTGAAATTTGCAGTCACATTTCCAGTCACATTAGAAGGTATGGAAGGCTGAACCCAGGATGAATTACCCAGTTCTCCCAGGTGATAGAACTTCCCCCCCTTCTGGTAGGTATAATTTAAAATTTCTTCCAGTTTCGATGTTGAAGTTTGATAATCTCCGGTAACTGTTGGAGTAATTGTATGCCCATATAAAACAAGTACATACTCGTTCTGTATTGCGTAATCAATTCCAGATTTTATTGACTCCAGACTGACACCAGTGTTGTCGTCGATTTCAACACCATACACAAGTGGAGTATCATCCCACTTGTAATAAACGGCTGGCGTTGCATTCACAAACGCTGAGTCGTTCATTGTGTCGAAATCCGACGTTCTAAGTGTCCTGAAATATTGAGCCAGTAATGCATCAGTAGTTTCATTTCTACTTCCATATGGATATGCAAAGGAATAAGGATAACCATAACCAGTTAATGCTTTGATGTTCGGAATTATTTCCTGGTTCAGCCACACATCAGAAGTGTAATTATTTAGATACGCAACTGCATCTTCGTGATTGTACCCGTGTGCAGCTACTTCCCACCCATAAGTATTATGCAGTGCACTCAGGTTAGTTGTTGCACCCGCATAGGTACTTAGATCATTTGAATTTACATTGATAGTACATGTAGCATTATACTTCTGAAATAATTGTATGTTTTCATAGCACGGATTAACACTCATCGCATCGTCCCACGATAGAGCAATACCTCCTGAATGACCCGTAGCTGCACTGGCAGTACCAGCCAGACTGATCACCAGCATGAGAAATAATCCATATTTTGCATATGGTTTAAAATTGTGAAATTTCATCGTTATCAGACCTCTTTGATGAAGACAATATCGAATGTTTTTCTCTTAAACAATGATTTAAAAGTCTCCTTCATTTCAATTCTAATGTAATAGCTTCTTCTTTTGGCGAATGAGGCATTATTATTCTTCTTTGGCTTGCCGCACTCTCATTATTATCCTCCTAGTATGCACTGCTGTGAACCCCGTTTTTAGATCCTGATGTGCCCAGAAGTGATTCTTTAGCCAGAATATTAAACCTTAAAAATACCCACAATCTGGGTTAGAGAGGTAAAATTACTCAAAGACAGTATCAAATTATTTGAATAGATCATGATACAACATTCTAATATTTATACTTAAGTTATTCAGATTTATACCCAGATTCGCAAATGATTATGTTATAAAAAATCGATATAGTTTCAAGAGTAAGAATTCAAATTTAGGCCGCTTAATCGTATAACTGCTCTCAGAACGTAAAAACACAGAAAAACCATTTTATTAAGCCTATATATGTACGAAAAACTTTGAGAATCCAAAAAACTTAAAAAAGGTAGGACAGCAGGGATCAGTTACCCTACCGTCTAACTTCAATTTATTCAATTTTATCTTCTTCTATACAGGAATACTCCAAACAGCCCGATAATACAGTAAATCGCTTCGAAACCAGGCGCACGTGTTCTTTTCACAGAAGTCTGATTAACTTCTGATCCTGTATCATTTTGCTTATTTTCCTGTGTTTCGGATTCAGGTTTTATTACGTTTCCTGCTTTGTTTGTTTCGTTTTCTGCTTTGTTTGCTATTGTTTTACCTGTTATTGCAAAGAATGAATAACCTGAGACGCTGGATTTGAAATACAGATATTTATTATCCTCTCTCAAAAGGCTTGCAGGCAGCTGTTCCCATTTTTTGTCGCTGTACCTGTTCAGGGTGATCGAATTTTTGTCTATATTTTTATCCTTGATCCAGGATTTTTCAACCTTGAAGCAGATAACAGGATTTTCTATGTTTGTGGAGCTTGCAAACCCGCTGTTTCCGACCCAGACATTGAAGTACTTGTAGACCTCTCCTTCAGGCAACCCGGAAACAAGCGTGGATTTATTTTTCAACTGCTCGGCAATGGTTGTGGTCTTACCTGCTGTCTTCTTCGAATCAAAGCCCACATACACAACGCAGGTTGCGTTCTTCGTGAAATCAAACTTTATGGTTTTTCCATTGGCGATGAAGGTCTGGGAAATTTCCTTTACCTCAACGTTCTTTGCGGGTTCAGGTGAACCGCCGCCACCGCCGCTGCTGTGGCTGCTTCCTCCATTGCTCTTCCTATCTACAATTATCTGAGCAGTTTTTTCATTTGTGCCGTTTCCATTAATTGCAGTCAGTTTAACAGTGTAAGTTCCTGCTGAAGAATAAGTGTGCGTTGGATTCTGCTCAGTTGAAGTGGCTCCGTCTCCAAAGTCCCATGACCAGGATTCTACGTTTTGCGAATGGTCAGTAAAGGTAACTAAAAGCGGAGCATAGCCACCTATGACACTGGTACTGAAATCTGCTACAGGACCTTGAAGTACAGTTATAATAGCAGTTTTTGAATTCGTGCCATTTGTATTGCTTACTGTCAGGTTAACTGTGTAGTTTCCTGCTGTGGAATAAATATGAGTTGGGTTCTGACTTGCTAATGTACTTCCATCCCCGAAATCCCATGCCCAGGATGACGGAAATCCGGTTGATGTATCTGTAAACGCTACGTTCAGTGGTGAAAGTCCAGCTGTGGGATTACTGGTGAAGTTAGCAACTGGAACTGTTGGGTCAATAACCTTAATTGTTTTAGTCATAGATTGAATGGAAACATCATTTTTTACGGTTAGATTAGCTGTGTAAGTTCCTGGTGTTGTATATGCATGATTAACGTTTGCAGTACTGCTGTTAGACCCGTCACCAAAATCAAGCCGTTCAGAAGTCTGGTTGGTACTGTAATCCACAAAAGTTACAGTTTCCCCAGTCAGTATGGTATCTGAAGAAACCGTGAAATTTGCAGTCACATTAGAGAATCTGGGGGACCACTGTGTCCATGATGAATTACCCAACTCTCCCATGAGATAGAATTTCCCGCCCTTCTGGTAGGTATAATTTAGAATTGATTCCAGTCTCGATGTCGAGGTCTGATATTCCCCATCGACAGTTGGAGTAATCTTATGGCCATATAATACCAGTACGTATCCATTCTGTATTGCGTAATCAATTCCATATTGTATGGATTCCAGGCTAACACCAGACTGGTCGTCTATTTCAACAGCATACAGAACTTGAGTATCATCCCACTTGTAATAAGCACCTGTTTGATTTATATTATCTGTACCGAAGGCAGTCGTTCTAATTGTCTTGAAATATGGAGCCAGTAATGCATCAGTAGTTTCATTTCTACTTCCATATGGATATGTAAAGGAATAAGCTGGATAACCATAGCCTTTTAGTTCTGCGATGTTCGGGAGTATTTCCTGGTTCAGCCACTCTTGAGAAGTGTGATTATTCAGGAACTCAAGCGAATCTACGTGATTGTACCCGTGCGCGGATATTTCCCATCCAGCATTTTGCAGTGCAGTCAGGTTATCTGTTGTACCCTGTCCCCAGTCACTTAATCTGTTTAAATTCATGGTACAATTAGCATTATACGCCTTGAACAGGTCTCGATTTTCGTAACAGGGACCAACATTTTGCACATCATCCCATGATAGAGCAATACCTCCTTGATGACCCGTATCTGCACTGGCAGTACCGGACAGGCAAATTAACAGTAAGAGAAATAATCCATATTTTGCACATGATTTAAAATTGTGGGATTTCATTGCGATCAGATCTCCTTAATGAAGACAGCATTGAATGCTTCCTTTTTAAACAGTGATTTAAAAATCTCCTTTTTTT
>Ga0208826_1001279_pt1 | contig 21684 bp, 19 predicted proteins | sample AD_UKC115_MetaG_FD_184451 | JGI IMG/M metagenome (GOLD analysis project Ga0208826, IMG submission 184451) | Active sludge microbial communities of municipal wastewater-treating anaerobic digesters from Hong Kong - AD_UKC115_MetaG (SPAdes)... | ecosystem: Engineered > Bioreactor > Anaerobic >...
GGTGGCCAGCAGATCCGCCGCCTTGGCGAGATACTCTTTTCTGGCGTCCCCGCCGAGGCGCTCGGATTCCTTCGCGGCGAGGGCCATGCCCATCCCGGCGGCGAGATACGGTCCGGCGCTCTGGGTGACCATGTCTTTGATCGCCTGCGCCACCTCCTCCGTGCTCTTACAGGTCACGAAAGAGACAGGATGCGGATAACATCGGCGATCCAGAATCCGGACGGCGCCGTCCTCATACCATGCAATATTTTCAAACTGAAGCAGAAACGCAAGCCCTTCGTCGGCTCTTCCCATTTATGACCCCTCCCGGATTCCGCAAAAAGAACCTCCGGGCGGAATGCCCGGGCGGTCCTTTTTAAAATATAAGTATGTCCTTCCGGAGAACGGCGGTCTCTTCCTTCCCGGCGCCGGAACGCTCCTCTGCCGGAAAAAGCCCGCTCTCCATATGTTTTATCAGTAGCCCATCGTACCGGTCAGCGAATCGTCGCTGAGGACCCACGCTTCATAGACGTCGACTTCGCGGTAATGCTCCTTGTCGTCCCGGATGACGACGGTTTTGATGCCGGCGTTGATGATCATGCGCTTGCACATCGCGCAGGGGTTGCTGTTGGAGACATATTCGCCGGTGGCGGCCTCCTTGCCGACCAGATAGAGCGTGGATTCCAGCATCTCGGAGCGCGAGGCATGGATGATCGCGTTCATCTCCGCATGGACGGAGCGGCAGAGCTCGTAACGCTCACCCCGCGGGACGTTGAGTTTCTCCCGCATGCAGAAGCCGAGGTCGCTGCAGTTTTTTCTCTGCCGCGGCGCGCCGACGTAACCCGTGGAGACAATCTGATCATTTTTTACAATGATGGCCCCGTAATTCCTGCGCAGGCAGGTGCCGCGCTCGAGAACCGTTTCCGCAATATCGAGATAATAATTTTGCTTGTCGCGTCTTTCCATGTTGTCCTCCGGCATTTAAATAGGGTTGATAAATAATATCATAGCCTTTTTCCTGCCCCGATGCAACCGTCGCCGCCGGAGAAATTCCGTTTTCCGGAAAATATTCCGGATTTTCCGCGCGTTTATGATATAATACAGAAAAAGGGCTCCTCCGGGGAATCCGCCGACTCTTTCTGTCTTTTGCGGAGCGGAAACGGAAGCCCCTGAACGGAGCTTTCTTTGGGCGGGTCTCATGAAATTACCGCGGACGGAAAGCGCCGGAAGTTCTTTTTATGGAAGCGGATTCGTCCGTGGAGCCTGCGCCGCCGGCATTTCGGGCGGCAGACCGTGGGGAAAAGAACCGTTCAGAGACTCAAAATGATGGGCGACGGAGGCGGCGTATGGCAGGAAATACGGACGAAGCATATATGCGGGAGGCGCTGGAGCTCGCGAAGCTCGCGGCAGCGCTCGGCGAGGTGCCGGTCGGCGCGGTGGTCGTCTGGGACGGAGAGATCGTCGGCCGCGGATATAATCGGCGGGAGACGGACAAAAACGCCCTCGCCCACGCGGAACTCACCGCAATCGATGAAGCCTGCCGGAAGCTCGGCGGCTGGCGGCTCTGGAAGGCGGCGCTCTATGTCACGCTCGAGCCCTGCCCGATGTGCGCCGGCGCGATTGTGAACGCCCGGATCCCGCGGGTGGTCTTTGGCGCGGCGGACCCGAAATCCGGCGCCTGCGGGAGCGTCACGGACCTGTGCAGCCTGCCCGGCGGCTACCATCCCAAGGTGGAATCCGGGCTTCTGGCGGAGGAATCCGCTGCTCTGCTGGCGGAATTCTTTCAAAACCTGCGGGCAGGGGCCGTGGCGGATTCAAAATCCGTCGCGGATTCAGAATCCGCTGCGGATACGGAGGGCTGAGCCCCGGCAGGTCCGCCCGAGGCATCCGCGCCCGGAAGAACCCGGAAACGGTTTTTAAACGCGGTACATTTTTTTGATAACAGTGAGAATACGGAAATCCGGACCGGCAGACGGTTCGGATTTTTTTATGGGTGCCGGCGAATAACCAAAATCCCCGGCGAAGTTCCCCGCCGCCCAAAAAGGCAAGGATTTTTTTGCGAATGCAAGATGCGGGAACGGCTGCGGGACCATGCGCTGCCGGAAAACGGAATTTTAAAACGCCGGTCAGAGACCCCGCCGCAGGAAAATCCGCCGCATGGATACCGCAAAACCAAAATCCTCCGCGAAGCCCCCAGCCGCCCAAAAAGGCAAGGATATTTTTGCGAATGCAAGATGCGAGAACGGCTGCGGGACCATGCGCCGCCGGAAAACGGGATTTTAAAACGCCGGTCAGAGACCCCGCCGCAGGAAAATCCGCCGCATGGATACCGCAAAACCAAAATTCTCTGCGAAGTCTCCCGCTGCCCAAAAAGGCAAGGATTTTTTAGCGGATGAATCGAAAAAAGATTGACAGACCGCTCTGTGCGTGATATATTGATGTTGTAAATATGAATAGTTGTTCATATAATCAGATGATTAAATGTTCAGGAGGTTTTTGAGATGGCGGAGCTTCATCCGGAACATCAGCACATCATTGCGCAGGCGAAATCCAATATGCCCTCCGACGAGACGCTTCAGGCGACCGCGGAGGCTTTTAAAATGTTTGGCGACGGAACCCGCATCCGCATTCTGGCGGCGCTGTCGGAGGGCGAGATGTGTGTCTGCTGCCTTTCCGACCTGCTCGGCATGGAGCAGAGCGCCGTCTCCCACCAACTCCGCATCCTGAAAGCCGCAAGGCTGATCAAGAACCGCCGGGAGGGCAGGCAAATTTATTATTCCCTCGATGACGTCCACATTGCCTCGATTCTGAATGCGGGAATCTCCCACGTGGAAGAAAAGTAACGGAAAGAAGGTTTCGATATGGCGGAAGAAACATCCTGCGCGGTCTGCAGGCGGATGGAGCAGTCCTGTGAGCACGGAGACCCGTGCGAAAATGAGCACGAAAGCGCATGCGAAAATGAGCACGGGGAGAGCGGGTTTCGCCGGGCGGATTTTCTTCTCTTCGGCGTCAGCGCAGTGCTGCTGGCCGTCTCCGCCCTCGGTATTCCGGAAGGATATACCTGGATTCCCGCCGCGCTGGCGGCCCTGCTCTGCGGCTGGGAAACGCTGAAAGAGGGCTTCCGGAGCCTTATGCACCTGCGCGCGGATGAGGATCTTCTGATGACCATCGCGGTGATCGCGGCTTTTGTTATCGGGGAATATACCGAAGGGGCTTTGGTCGCGGTTCTGTTTTCGCTGGGTGAAAAGCTGGAGGAGGCCGCGGTCGGTCGCTCGGAGCGGGAGATCAAGGCGCTTGCCAACATCCGGCCCGATACCGCCAACCTCGTGACGCCGGAAGGCATCGTCTCCGTCAAGGCGGAGAGCATCGCCGTCGGGAGCGAAATCCTGGTGAAATCCGGCGAGCGTATGCCGATCGACGCGGCGCTGCTTTCGGAGAGCGCCTCCGCCGACCTCTCCGCCCTGACCGGGGAAAGTCTGCCGGTCGATTACGCGGAAGGCGCGGTCATCCCGGCCGGCGCCGTCATCCTCGGGAAACCGGTGCGCTGCCGGACCGCCGGGACCTACGGCGACTCCGCGGCGGCGCGTATTTTGGATCTTGTGGAAAACAGCGTCTCCGGCAAGGGTAAGGCGGAAAAATTCATCACGAAATTTTCGGCCGTCTATACGCCCTGCGCCATCGGGGCCGCCTTGCTGATCGCCTTTCTGCCGCCCGTTCTCGGGTGGCTCCCCTTTTCGGATTCCGTCCACCGGGCGCTGACCTTTCTGGTCGCCGCGTGCCCCTGCGCGCTCGTGATCTCCATCCCGCTCTCCTATTTTGCGGGCATTGGCGCAGCCTCCAAAGCCGGAGCGCTGTTTAAAGGCTCCCAGTACATGGAGCTCCTCTCCAAGGCAAAGATCGCGGCCTTCGACAAGACCGGAACCGTCACCTCCGGACAATTCTCCGTCACAAAAATCTACGCGGCGGACGGCTACACCGAAAATCAGGTTCTGGCCGTCTGCGCGGCCGCCGAGACCTATTCCGACCACCCCTTTGCAAAATCGGTCCGGGAAAAGGCCTCCCGCATGGGGCTGGCGATCCCGGAGGCGGAAAAGGTCTGCGAGATTGCCGGGCGCGGCCTCACCGTGACGATCGGCGGCAAGCAGATCGCCTGCGGAAACATCAAATTCGCGCCGGAAGAGCTCAGGGATTCTCTCCCCGAGGCGAATATTTACCTCTTTGAAGAAGAAAAATATCTCGGCGCGCTGGTGCTGGCCGATACGCCGCGGGAGAACTCCGCGGCCGCCGTCGCCATGCTCAAACAGCTTGGCATCCGGCGCACGGTCATGCTGACCGGCGACAATGAAAAGGCCGCCGCCGACACCGCCGCCCTCTGCGGCATGGACGAATACCGTTCCGGGCTGATGCCCGAAGATAAAGTGACCATCGTCGGCGAACTCAAAAAGGACGGCATCACGGTCTTTGCCGGGGACGGCATCAACGATGCGCCTGTGCTGGCCGCCGCGGACGTCGGCGCCGCTATGGGCATGGGAACCGACGCCGCCATCGAATCCGCCGACCTCGTGCTGATGCGCGGCGGAATCGGCGCGCTCGCAAAGGCGGTCTGGATCAGCAAAAAGGCGATGACCTGCGTGCGGCAGAACACGGTCTTTATCCTCGGATGCAAGGCGCTCGTTCTGGCGCTCGGCGCGGCGGGACTCTCGCCGGTCTGGCTCGCGGTCTTTGCGGATGTGGGCGTCTGCCTGATCACCGTGGTCTGGTCCGCAAGGCTGCTGCGCCTCAAGGCGCCGGAAGCGGGGCTGTGATTTTCCCCGGAGGAAACGAAACCTGCCTCTTTCCCGAAAAATTCGTTGACATCGGAGACGGGGTTGTGATATATTATTACTCGACCAAACCGTGGAGAGGTGTCCGAGCGGCTTAAGGAGCTGGTCCTGAAAACCAGTGATCTCCAAAAAGGGACCGCGGGTTCGAATCCCGCCCTCTCCGCCAACACCTTTTTAAGGGAAATATCATAGCGAGAACGCTGCCATGGAGAAGTACTCAAGTGGTGACGAGGCGCCCCTGCTAAGGGCGTAGGGCTCGAAAGGGTCGCGGGGGTTCGAGTCCCCCCTTCTCCGCCATCGAATAAAACAGGGAACTGCTTAAAAAAGCGGTTCCCTGTTTTATTTTTTATTTCAGTACCGTTTTCCGGAACGATTGTTTGGCGATGCCGCCGGCTTCCCGCATTTTTCCCGACGCGTTTTATCATGACGGAACCGCGTCCCAAAATTGAATCCTGCAAAACGCCTGATCATTTTTACCCGTTCTCTCATATAATTCTCTGCCGCCTCCCCATCCGTCTCCCGGTTTCGACTTTGTTCGCCAAACCGCGCCCCGGCAAAGGCCTCATTTGCTCCGCGAAAGGAGGGATTTTCCGATCATTACGGCATTCGGGTGAAAGCGGATCCTCCGGTTTTGCTCCGATTCCTTCGTCCCGGAAAGCGGGCCGAAGCTCCGGCTGCAGGCTTCGGCGGGGTTCCCGGGCCCCGTCCGGCGGGATGCATGTTTTTGCCGAAAGGAAAAGAAAGACAGACAGATGAATTTGTAAATTATTAGTGTTGCATTTACAGAAAAATTAGATTATAATCATCCATGGATATCGGAATACAGATGTCCGTCATGTGCGGACACTTCCGGTGTTTGATCATTTATAGGGAGGAAAAACTTCAATGAAAAAGTTTGCGGCTATTTTTCTGGCGCTGATTCTTGTATTATCTCTCGGCGCCTGCGGAACCACCCCGGAGACCAGCGAACCCAGCGAGTCCGGCGTACCGGAATCTTCTGTCGCTGAGCAGCCCGAATCCGGCAATCCTGTTGTAAAGATCGGCATCTTTGAGCCGGCTTCCGGCGACAACGGCGCCGGCGGCAAGCAGGAGACCCTCGGCATCGAGTATGCGAACTCCGTCAGCCCCACCGTTGAGATCAACGGCACCACCTACGATGTCGAGCTGGTTAAGGTCGACAACGAGAGCTCCAACGACAAGGCGGCCACCGCCGCTTCCACGCTGGTTTCCGCCGGCGTCTCCGTCGTGCTCGGCTCCTACGGTTCCGGCGTCTCCATCGCCGCTTCCCCGACCTTCGAAGCTGCAGGCATCCCCTGCGTCGGCATCACCTGCACGAACCCGCAGGTCACCGAAGGCAACCAGCACTACTTCCGCATCTGCTTCCTGGATCCGTTCCAGGGCACCGTTCTTGCCAACTATGCCTTCAACGAGCTGGGCGTCACCAAGGCTTACTGCCTCTCCAAACTCGGCGACGACTACTCCGGCGGCCTTGTGAACTATTTTGTCCAGGCGTTTGAGGCCCTCGGCGGCACCTGCGTGCAGGATACCTTCCCGGACGGCAACTCCGACTTCACCTCTTACATCAGCAACGCCAAGAATGAAGGCTGCCAAGTCTTCTTCTCCCCTGTCTCCACCGAAGCCGCGCAGCTGATCATCGACCAGGCTCAGGCTCAGGGCCTCGGCATGCCGATCCTCGCCGGCGACACCTGGGATTCCAACGTCATCCTTCAGGCTGCCGAGGGCAAAGATGTTGACGTCACCGTCACCACCTTCTATCCCGAAGGCGCGAACGCCGAATTCGACAGCAGCTTCAAAGAGTGGGTCAACGCCGATTCCACCCGTCTCGCCAGCAACGGCGGCGACGACACGGTTTCCGCTGTGACCGCCATGGGTTATGATGCGTACTTCTTCGCCCTTGAGGCCATGAAGGCTGCCGGCGCCACCGACGCCGCCGCCGTCATGCAGGCCCTCTGGACCACCGAATATGACGGCGTTTCCGGACATATCGCCCTGGATCAGACCAACGGCGACGCCATCCGCAACACCGCCTATGTCAAGCACTGCAACACCGAGACCGGCACGTGGGATGCTCTGCCCGCTGTCACGGTCGGATAATTTTACGCGAAGTTTGCCGAGCGGCGGGGGTCACCGGCCCCCGCCGCACTTTGTAACCGGAACTTTGACCGGTTATTTTCGGTCGGACTGCGCTTATGCCGCTTCAAAAGGAAAAGCACGCTCTTTCCCTTTTGAAGCGGCATAAATGGAGGCAAAGATATGATAGAATTTCTGCACAGCAACCTGTCCTACATTTTGTCGGGCATTTCGGTAGGCGGACAGTATGCGCTGATTGCCATCGGCTACACGATGGTCTACGGCATTCTCCGCCTCATCAACTTTGCCCACGGCGACGTGTTTATGTGCGCGGGCCTGATGATGGTCTATCTCTCGGCTTCCCTGCCGATGATGATGTCTATTCCGCTGGTTCTGATCCTGACGGTCGTTCTGGGCTTTCTGATCGAGCGCGTGGCTTACAAGCCGCTGCGCACCGCGCCGCGCATGTCCGTCATGATCAGCGCCATCGGCGTGTCGTATCTGCTCCAGAACGCCGCGCTGTACTTTACCGGCGGCCTCGCCAAGGTCTATCCGACCATCCCGTGGCTCTCCGATACGGTCGTCATCTGGGACGCAACCACCAAGATGGTCACCGTTGTCACGCCGATCCTGACCCTGCTGCTGGTGATCCTGCTTTCGCTGCTGATTAAGCACACGAAAGTCGGCATGGCCATGCGGGCCGTGTCCAAGGATTTTGAAACCAGCCAGCTCATGGGCATCAAGATCGACGCCGTCATCTCCGTCACCTTCATCATCGGCTCGTTCCTGGCGGCGGTCGGCTCCTTGCTTTACTTTACGAACTACGCCTCCGTGACGCCGGTCTCCGGCGGCATGCCTGGGCTCAAATGCTTTGTCGCGGCGGTGTTCGGCGGGATAGGCAGCATCCCGGGCGCGGTCATCGGCGCGTTCATCATCGGCATTTGTGAGAACATCATCAAGGGCGGCAGCTCCATTTTCGGTATCTCCGGAAGCGGCTGGACCACGTTCTCCGATGCGTTCACGTTTGCGCTGCTCATCATCATCCTTGTCGTGAAGCCCACCGGCCTCTTTGGTGAAAAAGCCACGGATAAGGTTTGAGGAGGCGGAATACATGAAAAAGAAAAACAAAACCGAGCTCTGGATTGCCCTTGGCGCCATCGTCATCGTCTATCTCGCGGTCTTTATCCTCGAAAAGACGGTCAACTCCGGGCACATCCTCTTTACCGTCCTTAAAAAAGGCGCCATCTATTCCCTGGTCGCCGTCTCCATGAACCTCCTCAACGGCTTTACCGGCCTGTTTTCTCTTGGTCAGGCGGGCTTCATGCTGATCGGCGCATATACCTATGCGATCTTTACCATGCCGGTGGCGGTCAAAGTCACCGATCAGGTCTATAAATATTACGCCTGCGCCGTTCCGTTCGACACCGGCATCTTTGTCGCGCTGATCTGCTCCGGGCTTGCCGCGGCGCTCTTTGCGGCGCTCATCGGCCTGCCGGTGCTGCGCCTTAAATCGGATTACCTTGCGATCGCCACGCTTGGCTTCGCGGAGATCATCCGCGCGATCTTCCAGTGGGATGCGCTGGGCCCCGTGACAAACGGCGCCAACGTCATGCGCGAATACAAGGATCTGACGGGAGTCACTATCCCCTTTACGGATATCCCGTTCCCGCCGACGCTCTATGTATTTCTGGCGACGGGCATCTGCATCGCGCTGATCGTTCTGCTGATCAACTCCTCCTACGGCCGCGCCTTTAAGGCGATCCGCGACGACGAGGTGGCGGCGGAGGCCATGGGTATCAACCTCTTTAAGCACAAAGAGATGAGCTTCGTCATCAGCTCCTTCTTTGCGGGGATCTCCGGCGCGCTGCTCGCCATGTACCAGTACACGGTGCAGGCGGCGCAGTTCAAGAGCGCCATGACCTACGAGATCCTGCTGATCGTCGTCATCGGCGGCATCGGCTCGATCTCCGGCTCCTGCATCGCGAGCTTTCTCTACATTGCGGCTTCCGAATGGTGGCTGCGCGGGCTCGACATGGGCAAGTTCCTCGGTATCGATTCCGCGACGGTGTTCCGCTCCGGATTCCGGAAATTCGTATTCTCGATCATCATCATGGCGATCGTCCTCTTCTTCTCCAGAGGCCTGATGGGCGACAGGGAGATCTCCTTCCGCGGGCTCGCGGGACTGTTCCGGCGGAAACCGGCTCCGGCCGACGCTGCGAAAGGAGGCGGTACGGATGCCTGAAAACGTGCTGCGTCTCGAAGATGTGACCATGCAGTTCGGCGGCGTCGTGGCCGTCAACAACCTCTCTCTGGAAGTCAACCGCGGCGAGATCGTCGCCCTGATCGGCCCGAACGGCGCCGGCAAGACGACGGCTTTCAACTGCGTCACCGGCGTGTATGAGCCGACCAACGGCCTTGTCACCTTCAACGGCGACCCCATCGTGGCAAACCACCCCCGCGGCAAGATGAAAAAGCTCTACGCGGGAGAGAACGCGGAGAAATATCTGGGCATAAAGGCGGTCCATCCGACGCCGGACCAGATCACGAAGCTCGGCATCGCCCGCACCTTCCAGAACATCCGCCTCTGGAAGAGCATGACGGTTTTCGACAACGTGCTGACGGCCAAACACATGCGGGCGAACCAGAACGTGTTTTCCGCCACGCTGCGCATCAGCTATGCGGAAGAAAAGCGTATGCGCGAGGAGACGGCTGCCCTGCTGGAGGAACAGAACCTCATGCAGTACGCGGACGAACCGGCCGTGAGCCTGCCCTACGGGCTGCAGCGCCGGCTTGAGATCGCGAGAGCTCTGGCAACCGACCCGACACTCCTCCTTCTGGATGAGCCGGCGGCCGGCATGAATCCGCAGGAGACCAAGGAGCTCGGCGAATTCATCGTGCAGATCAAAAATAAATACGATCTCACGGTTTTTATGATCGAGCACCACATGGATCTGGTCATGCAGTTTTCCGACCGCATCTACGTCATTGATTTCGGAAAGCTCATCAGCAGCGGAACGCCTGCCGTCGTGCAGGAGGATCCGCGCGTCATCAACGCCTATCTGGGGGTGAGCGAATGAGCGAGATCATACTTAGCATTAAGGATCTGAAAGTCAGCTACGGCGGCATCGAGGCCGTGAAGGGCATCTCCTTCGACGTGCCCAAGGGCGACATCGTGACCCTGATCGGCGCCAACGGCGCCGGCAAGAGCTCGACCCTGCGCACAATCGCCGGGCTTGTCAAGCCCAAGGGCGGCACCATCGAATTCGAGGGTGAAAGCATCGCCGGCAAGGACCCCACGGCGATCGTCAAGAAGGGCATCACCATGGTGCCGGAGGGCAGGCGCATCTTCCCGGATCTGACCGTCGTGGAGAACCTGCGCGTGGGCGCCTATCTGCGCAAGGACGACATCTCGAAGGATATCGACTGGATCTACGAGCTGTTTCCGCGCCTCAAGGAGCGCTCCTGGCAGGCCGGCGGCACGCTTTCCGGAGGCGAGCAGCAGATGCTTGCGGTCGCAAGAGCCCTGATGAGCCGCCCGAAACTGATGATGATGGATGAACCCTCCCTGGGCCTCGCGCCGCTTGTCGTGCGCGACATCTTCGGCATCATCAAGGAGATCAACAAGCGCGGCGTCACCATCCTGCTGATCGAGCAGAACGCGAATATGGCGCTTTCTACCGCCGACACCGGCTATGTGCTGGAGACCGGAAGCATCATCATGACCGGCACCGGCAAGGAACTCCTGAATAACGAGGCGGTCAAGGCCGCCTATCTGGGAACCTAACGGTTCCGCAAAACAAAAAACACCCGGAAAAAGTTTTTCCGGGTTTGCGGGTCGGCCGGGGAGAGCGGTCGGCCCGCTTTTTTATGGTCCTGTTTTGCACGGAAAGTCTCTCCCCGCCCGATCCGCGGCGGACTCTCCCGGCTTGGGATAGAGAAAGGCGGCTTCGGGGGGATATTTTTTTCTCTCGCCGGTAAAAAACATTTTTTAAAAAGCAGGGAGTTTCGGCAGAAATACCGGAACCCCCTGCTTTTTAATTTTTTACTTTTCGAACTTTATTCCGCGGAGGACGTCTCCAGCGGGGTCAATTTCCCAAAGAGCAGGTACCTCGCGTCGTCGTAGGCGTAGGAGCAGGTGCAGAGCGTCACAATCCGGTCCCCCGGCCCGACAGGCACCTCGCACGAAAAGGTGGACGATTCCTTCAGCGAATCCACATAGTCCTGAAACTCTTCATCCCCGCCGAATGTGCGGCAGATGAGCCCGCTCTGCCCGTCCGCGAGGAGGCCGGCAAAGAGCTCGATCGTGTAATTCCCCTCCGGCGTATACAGAACCATCTCCGGGAAGCGGTCGTAATGGCTCTGATCCGCATAATCGATCAGCGAGGAGAACATCGAGCCGTCTTTCATGTTGTGGCCGTAGAGCACCGTGTTTCGGTCCGAGAAATCGCCGCTGCTGCGGTAATCCATGAAAACGGAGCCCAGTTTGTTCGGTTCGCCGTTAAAAAGGTGCGTGAGGTAGTAGTCGTTGTCATCCCCCTGCACGACCGGATAGCTGATCGCGTTCCCTTCCGACAGGATCCAGCCGACCACATCGGAACTCGTCTGCTGAAGCGCAGAGAAATCGATCTCCGGAACCGTTCCCTCCGGCGCGATGCCGGAGACGGCGGCCTCATTTTCCGGCGCGGCCGCCTCTATGGAGACCGCCGCTCGCGCCTCTTCATAGACGGCGTCGCCCTGCGCGTACTCCCGCCCGCTGCGGAACAACAGAAACGCGAACACCACGGCTCCGACCGCGGACAGTGCCATGACGATGCGAAGAAGGATCTGGAACCAATCCGAAAACGTTTTTCTTCCCTCTGCGGAAGCACCCATAATGAAATCCTCTCCCCAAAAGGAGGCCCGCGATGCCATCCCCGCGCCGCGGACCCTGCCTGTAAAAATCAGTGATTATTTTTTATCCTTTTTCTTTTTGAAGGTAAGGCTCAGGCCGACCGCCCCAAGAAAAATCAGGAGAGAACCTGCGAGCCCGACTATCCAGCGGGAATCCCCGCTCTCGTCGCTGGTATTCGGAATGCTCTCTTTCTCGTTGACAAACGCCGCCGTTTTGCCCGACCCGGTAATCTTGCCGGACGCCCCGGAAGCGCTGGTGGCGTAGCCATCCTTCCCGGCCTCTTTTTCGACGACCTTGTAGACCGTGCCGGCCGGAATGCCCCGGATGGTGACGGATTCGCCGTGCTTCAGCTGGATGGTTCCGCCGTCCTCGATGGTGCCGGATTTGCTGCCGGAATAACGGAAAGCGTCGTCCGTATCGAAGCTCACGACGAACGTGAAGAGCCGATCCCTGTCCCCGAGATCGCCGTTCACCGTCTTGGTGATTGTCAGGGTGCCTTTTTCGACAGGTTTCTTGTCGTCGTCTTCCACACGGTTTTTGGTGTTGGTGAAGGAGGCCGTTTGCGTCTCATCCGCGGTAATGACGCCCTCTGCGCCCTCGCTGGTGGTGCGGTACCCTTCGCTGCGGTAATCCGCCTCGGTCACCGTATAGGCGGTATCCTTCGGCAGGCTGAGGATCGTGATGCTCTGGCCGTGAGCAAGCGAGATGGTATCTCCGCTTTGAATGGTCCCGTCCGGAATACCGCTGCCCAGATATTCATAAGTGCCCTCGGCACCCTCAAAGGTCACGGTGAAATTGAACGTCTTCTCCTTGTCGGCACGGTTCCCGGCCACGGACTTGGTGATGGTCAGATTGCCCACCGTGCCCTCCAGGAAGTTCTGAACCTCCAGGGTATTGGAGGCGCTGCCGGTCTTGCCGTCGATCGAGGAGGTCACAACGCCGCCAACGGTCGTGACCGTCAGGGTATGGGCCTTCGCGCTCAGAACATAGCCCTCTGGCGCCTCCGTCTCCCTGAGCACGTATTCTCCATCGGGGATGACTTTGAATTTGAGCACGCCGTCGGCGCCAGTCACGTCTGTTTTGACGACGGTCTCCCCGTCGGAGGCGTAAAGCGTGAACCTCGCGCCCGCAAGAGGCTCGTTCGATTCATCCGTCTTGGTGATGCGGATCCAGCCGTTCCTCTGGAAGGTTGCGGCGCCGTCCTCCTCCAAGATAACATAGGGCTTCCCGGTGGATTCCTGCTCGCTGTCGGCGCCAATCAGCGCCACTTCGTTGGAAACCTCGCCCGGCTCGCCCGTGATGTCGGTAAGATAGGTCAGGCGGTAGGCTTTGGCGCTGTCGGGAATGATAAAGCTCAGCGTGCGTAAAATGGGATCGTAATCAATGTTGTTCCCCTCCGTCAGCGTGACCGAGGCGCCCGGCGTGTAGCTGCCGTCAATGTTGAGGGTCAGTTCGGAGGCCGTGATGTTCCCCTCAAGAATCAGGTTTCCAAAGGCGTCCGTGCGCACGTCGATGCCGACCGGGAGGGTATCCTTCAGCTTTGTGCCGGGCTGGGTGAGCTCATAGGGTTTGTAATCCACGGTCCAGAGCAGCTCTCCGGTCTGCGGGCACGTCGTGTCTTTTTCCAGAATGGTGCTGACGATCCGGACGCTCTGCGAGCTGCCGACGCCGGCGGTCCAGTTGGCGGTCTTGAGCGAAACCGAGTTGGTATCCGTCCATATTGCGTTCTCGCCGAAATAGGCGGCGGCGGTCGCTGCGGTAAGCCGTGCCTTGACGAGAATCACATAGGGATGATTCAGCGCCGTGAATGTGAAGGCGGCCGTTCCTCCGGCGATATCCGCGGTCAGGCCGGCCACGGTATCCGGTGTGGCATCCGATGCCGTGACGGTGCCGTCGGCGTTCCCGGTGCCCTCAAAAATCAGGTAATCCACGTCCGGGGCGATCTCGGTAAATTCCCAGCCCGCCGGCAGGGTATCGGTGACGGTCGCCGTGCCGAGGGTCTGGCCCGCGGCGTTGATCGCATTATTGAGATCCATGCCGTTGGCATTGACGCCGATGCGGAAGACGACCGATTTTTCGTCATAGTTGAAGCCGAGGGACATGTCGTTGGTGATGCCGGAGTTGACGCCGGCCGCGGGATCGGAGGCCGCGGTTCGGGTAAGCATCCGTTTGACCAACATCTTGCTGGCGTAATTGACGCTGCCCGTCGCCGCATTCAGCTTCGTGTTGGCGCTGAAGAGCGTGGCCGTATTGCTGACGGAAGTGGTCGAATTTCCCGCGAAAATGCTCGGGTTAAGGATAATGGTGTCAAAATGGAACGTGTTGACGGCATCCATTGCAAAGCCCGTGATCTTTAAAAGATCCGCGACCCGCACACCGTTCTGCTCGATTGGATAAACCGTGATCTGGAGACTGCCGCCGGCAAAGCTGCCGTCTTCATATTTCTGATTGTACCGCTGGGTCAGGTCCGACGTACTGATGCCGGCGGGAATCCCCGTCACCGTGCCGAGGCTGAGGGCGGAGCCGCCGTAGACAAGAAGATCATAGACCGTAAGATCCGGAATCGTCTGGCCCTTGGTGTCCACCTTGACGGTCCAGTGGATCTGTTGGTTAAGCGCATCCGCAAGGCCGGATTTGGAGATCGGGTTGTAGCCGATTCCGACGGTCTTGGTGGCGCTGGGGCCCGTGGCGGGGCCGCCGTCCCATGTGAAGGAAGCGGTATTTGCAAAGTTTGTCACTTTGGCCGTATAGGCCTCGTCCGTCACCTTTGTGACGATGGTGAGCAGCATTTTGGTGCTGATATTGCCGAGTGAAAATTTGTTGCCGGCCGGCGTGATAGGGACCGCGGCGCCCCAGGCGGTGCCGGTCCAGGCCTGCACGGTCGCCGAGTCAAACGTGAGACCGTTCGGCATCGCGTCGGTGATCACCGCGTTGGTGAGCGACGCCTCCATGTGATTCACAGTGACCGTCCAAGTGATGGTGCGGCCGGTCGGATCATAGGCGGCGCTGCCGGGGGTATCGCTCGCCGTGCCGCCCTTTTCAATCCATTTCGGAGTGAACTTCACTTCAAAAGAGCCGCTGTCCAACTCGTTCTCATCCGCGTCCTGCAGCGCGGCGGTATTCGTCACCTTTTGCTCGGTGGTGGCGTAGAGGGCCGCATCCGTGAGCGCCGTACGGAAGGTGACGGTCACGGGGCTCTCCGTCTCCGCAGGAAATTCATAGACGAGCGTGTTGTTTTCATAGGAGACGGCGGCGGCTTCATCTTCCACTTTAAACGAATTTTCGACGTAAGCCCCCACATTTGTGAGATCGTCGACGAAGCGGTAACCCGCCAGGCCGACATCCTCGCCGCCCTGTGTTGCGGAGACTTCCACCGACCAGTCGATGCAGCGGTTGGTATAATTTACAGCGCCCGATTTTACGACGTCGTAAAGAATTTCCTCGGGCGGAACCGTGACAGTATAGGATTTGCTGAGGATCTCGACAATATGATCCCCCGCATCGCCTGCGGAGCCGGTGCCGTCATACTCAAACTCGGCCGTAAAGTCGCAGCTCACATGGTCGGTGCCTTCGACGAAGATGCTGTCATCCCCGTCGAACACCACGTTGGCGGTGACCATCTTCGTCACGGGATCCGTGGAAAAGGAGACGTGCCCGACGATGACCTCTCCCTTTTTGAGAACGATGCTGCTGGTTGTGGTCAGCTGGAACGCGTTGCTCAACGCAAACGAGGCGGTGTCGCCCTTATGTACCGGGTTGGCCGGGGTCGGATCGTCGCCCACCACCGGCACGCCAAAGGAAATTTTGACCTTGATCGGCTTTGTATTCGAGAGGGTGCCGTTTTCCGGAATTTCCACATTCTCCTGCGTGACGAGCGACTCAACATCCGTAAGATAGGCGGTCACATCGGCGCTCCCGGTCGTGCCCTCCATGGAAACGGATTCCTCGGAGGAGGATTCTGTGAAGGAGGACTCTTCCGAAGAAAATTCCTCTTTCGAAAACGGAGTGCTCTCGCTCTCGCTTTCGCCTTCCGCATATGCGGGGACGGCCGGCAAAAACACGTTGAGCACCAGAATCAGCGCCAGTACGCACCTCAAAAATACCCATTTTTTCGTTGTTGTCATGATTTTTTCTTTCCCTCTGCGAAATGCATTATTTTTTGTGATTCCAATGGGCCGGAAGCCCATCTTTCCGCCGCACCGCGCCTTTTTCTCCCCCGGAATCAGCGGAAGCGGGAAAAACTTCTGATTTTTCTTATTATTTGAGAATGATTATCTTTAATTGCCTTTAGAAATAAGTATACAAAAAATGTCTCACCGGTGCTTGAAAATGCCGGAAAGGCAAGTTCTCCGAATTTGACGGAAATAGTCATATTCATGCTGATGGCAAAATCCGTTTTTTGTATCTGCGCAAGGCCGATCAGCGCATCCAGCAGGGCACCGGTTCTCATCCCATTCCCCCGTTCGACAAATTTCATATTTTAATTATATCGGATGCGGGAGGTACTTTGCCAGTTTGTTTTCTTTGCAAAGAAATTTACTTTTAAAAGATGACGCCGAGCGGGCTGAGCAAGATCCTGACCGGGAAACGTCTGCCTTTCTTTAAAGAAAAGCAGGTTTTCAGCCGACAGGCGGCCGGCTATTTTGCCGAGGCGATCTATTGCCGGGACTGTTTTTTGAAAGTTCAGGAGATCTTTCCGGTCGTCTATGAATTCGGCTCGAAGTACGAGCTGGAGACTTTTCTGGCGTACGCGATCGAGTATGCGCTGAGCAGCGATTTCTTTGAGGAAAACGGAGGGAGCCGGGACTATCCGGACCGGGAACTCAGCTTTCTGGGAAAGACGACCGTCCTCAACATGTTTTGTGTAATCGTCTCCGACTATATCCGGAGCGATCCGGACACGCCCTTGGAGTTTTACACTTCTTTGCCCATGATTGATCCGTTCTATACCGATATCTTCTGCCGTCTCAGTTTTCCTGCCGCACGGGGAAAAAGAAGCATCTCTTTTTATCAGCTGTTCGACCGGCCCTCCTTTGAAGCATCCGCCGCCGAGGCAGGCATCGGCATTCTGTCCTCTCTCTCCAGAATGGAGCAGTATGTGGACATGACGCTCTGGGAAACCGAGGAGCCGGTACCCGCCCCGTTTTTTATGCTGAAAGATCGTTTTCTGATGGTGTTTTCCAACCAGATAGACGGACGGACGCCGCTAATGACTTTTATCACACATAAGAGCTATTTGGCCTTGTTTCTCCAATCCCTCTCCCGGAGAAAAAACAGAAAAATCAGTTACGGCCGGGAGGAAGCGGCCGAGCTTCTCAAGGCCGAACCTTCCCTGGTCACCAGACTGGCGGGCGGACATTTCGACGCCGTATACAACTTTCTGCCCATCGGATATCTTTCCCGCCCTGAGGAGATCGGGCAGATGAGCGGAGAGGAGCCGGTGAAAAGAAGCATCCTGGAACTTTTCCGCAGTGCCCTTGAAAAAAGCGATAGGTTTTACATTTCCGTCGACGCCCTATCCTCTTTTTACGCCACGGGAAAAATTATCATTCCGCTGCTCGGCACAAAGGAGATCGCCAAAGATTGCCGTATCCCCTACCTGATGCGTTTCGAGACGTCGGTCGACAAAAAGGCCCTCCATAACAAGGTCCGGATCGTGCAAAGCGACTTCCCCAGGATGTTTGCGCTCTGTGCGGAAGGCTTCAGCCTGATCTACCTGAACGACAGCGCCAACGGAGCCGAAAAGATCCATTGCTTCCATTCCGACATCGTCCGGGACGTTCTGGAAAATGAAATGGCGGACGGCTCGATGAAATTTATGGAACTCGGCCATGAGCTCTGGGAAACTTATCTCGGCGGCCTCTCCAAGGGCCGGGCATGGATGTGAGACAGGTCCTTTCCCAGCCATGCTCATTTAATAAAATGTGATGCTCAAAACATTTTTTATTTTTCTGCATTGGACAGATAGAAGCCCGCCTTTTCGCAGACTGCGGAAAGACGGGCTTTTTAAGAAGGATTTTACCGCGCCGCCGGAAGCGGAAGGCGTTCCTTATTCCGGACCGGTGGGATAAAATTTGCGGAATCTTTCGTAAAGCGATGCCGGGCCCTTGATTTTTCGTTGCATTTTCTATATATTTAGGATAAATCTGGGAACTTTACCCGGAGCCGATGTGGGCTGACCGGGCAACAAGGGAGGAACCGCTGTGAAAAAACGATGGATCGGCATGTTTCTTTTCGTGTGCCTGACCGCGCTGCTTTCGGGATGCGCGGAGGAGCAGGCGGCGGGTTCGGTTTCCGGTGAGGAAGTCGGGACGCCGGAGGTCGTCGTCTTTTCGGATCCCGTTCTGGAAAACATGGTGCGCGAACAGATGGGCAAGCCCGAAGGGGACATCTCCATCGCCGACGCCGAAGCGGTGAAAGAACTTTCTCTCAGCATCGAGTGGCAGCCGGAGATTCCGCCCGGGACTCAGATCAGGGATCTTCACGGCCTTGAATCTTTTAAAAATCTGGAGTCGCTTGATCTGCAGTATCATGCGGTCACCGATATTTCCCCGCTGGTGGGGCTGACGAAACTCACCTCGCTGTCGCTGGGCGGCAACCCGGTGACGGACCTCATGCCGCTCTCCGGCCTGACCAATCTGACCTGGCTGACCCTGTTTAACTGCCAGGCGCAGGATTACGGCCCCCTCGCAAACCTGATCAATCTGAACGGGCTGCTGATGGAATACTCGATGATCTCCGACGCGAGCGTGCTCTCGGGCCTGACGAAGCTCATCCGGCTCAGCCTTGCGAATACTCAGGTCGGCGACGTCTCCCCGCTTGCCGGTCTGACCAGCCTGAGGGAACTGCGGCTGGCGGAATGCCCGATCACGGACTATTCCCCGCTTGCGGAAATTTACCCGCTTTTGAAGGATAAGGATTTTGCGATGGCGGCGTCGCTCTCGGAACTGGGGTTTGTCCCGGTCAACGACGGCACAGAATTGTCTTTTCAGTATGGAACAGCCGAGATCAAGGTTGGCCGTCCGGAATGGAATCCCTCGCAGGAGGGCGCCGAAGGATATGTGTTTTTATTTATGCCTCAGGAAAACGGAGGCGTGCTGGCGGTTCGCTATGTTCCGGACACACAGAAATATGATTTTAAAATAGATAATCTCAGCGGTGAAAAAACCGGTTATTCCTACGATGCGTAGAACGGCGCATACGATTTCGGAGACCAGACGCAGGAAGAAATCGAAGGGCTCCTGACGGCAGTGCTCGGCGAACCGAAAAACGGCGATTTGCTCGCCTCTCCCGTCACCAATTTTAACGAAACGATCATGACCGCTCTCGGCATGAGCGCCGACGTGCTGTACGCGCTGCCGGCCGGGGCATAAGACCCGCTTGCAGCCGCTCATATCCCCGTCTCCGGGCGGCGGGCCAAAAATCCGGGGTAGGAGACCGATCCACCCGAATCCATCATTTATAAGGAGGACCCGATACTATGGAAAAAAACAAGAAGCCGGGCTCCGTCCCCTATACGGGGCTGGGGCTGATCTTTGGGACCGCTCTTGGCGCGGCGCTCTGCATGATCCTTTCCCTGAATATTTTATGGGCCGGCGTAGGCACCGCGGTCGGGCTGATTCTGGGAGCGATCCTCGACAGTCGATAACTCACGAAAGAAGTCTGGTGATCTCATGCGCCTATCCCAACAAATGAGGCGCGGCATCCGGTTCGCCGCCGTGACCATGATCTGGACATGGGGCGTGCTGGCGGCGCCGGCCCTGCTGGGGCTTGATTTCGGGAACGCCGTCACCAAAGCCGCCTATGCGCTCGCCGGCGCCTCCCCCTCCGGGATCGCGCTGATTTTTGTGCTGCTCCCGGGCGGGAAGGATCGGGCCTCCTTTTTGCGGCGCATCGTCTGTTTCGGCCGCGCCGGCGCAAAGGAACTGCTCGTCACGTTCGCGCTGGTTCCGGCCGTGACCGTTCTCTCCGTCTTTGCGGCTTCCCTGCTCACCGCCTCCGCTCCGGACTGGTCCAAACTCCTCGCCTATTGCAGCGATCCGGCCGGGCTTCTTCTGTTCGCGGCATTTACACTGCTCTTCGGCCCGCTCGCCGAGGAGATCGGCTGGCGGGGCTGCCTGCTGGACTGCTGGAAGGACGGGGGACTCGTCCTCTACGGGGCCGGGATCGGCCTCATCTGGACGCTGTGGCATCTGCCGATGTTTTTTATTTCCGGCACCTACCAAAATGCTCTGCTCGCGCAAGGGGCGGTTCCGGTCGTGTGCTTCGCCCTCTCCACCACGGCGCTCGGCGTGATCCTTGGGGAACTTGCGAACCGCACCGGCAGCATCCTGGCGCCGATCCTGTTCCATTTTACGATCAATTTCACGGGGGAGCTTTTTTCGCTCTCTCCGGCGGCGGAGGCGGTCCGGACGGCCATATTTACGGCGATTGCCCTTGGGATGCTCCTCCGTGATTTTATTTTAAAGAAAGGCACCCGCCACCATGAAGCAGTCGGCCCTACCTGAACCCCGGCGGGAACTCGCCGCATTTTTTACGGCCGCGTTCTTCGTCTCCTGGCTGCTGTGGTTTCCCGCCCTGCCGGTGGGAAACCGCATTTTTTTCGCAGAGCTCCCCCATGATTTTCTTCTCCGGGCCGGCAGTTTCGGGCCGTCGGCTGCGGGGCTTCTTCTGGCGTACAAATTCGGGGGAAAAACGGAACTGCGCGCGTTATTAAAATCCATGTGGACCATCCGCATCCGGCCGAACTGGCTGCTGCTTCTCTTCCTGACGATGCCGGGGGTGTCGGCGGTCTCCTGCCTGATCGTCTTTCTTTCCGGAGGAAGCCTTCCGGAGCCGCAGTTCTCCCCCTGGTTCGTCCCGGTCGCCTTTCTGTACATCCTCGTGCTCATGGGGCCGCTCGGGGAAGAAGCGGGCTGGCGTGGATTTGCGCTGAAGCGCATGCTCACGCTATTTTCTCCGCTGAAGGCGGCGGTGCTGCTCGGAGGGATCTGGTCCCTCTGGCACCTTCCCCTCTTCTTCATCGAGGGAACGACGCAGAATCTTCTTGCCGGATTCGGCTTTCTGCCGGCATTTTGCTGCTACCTGCTTTATACGGTCATGATCTCGATTCTGATCACGCTCATTTTCGTAAAGAGCGGCGGCAGCGTACTCGCCGCGATTCTTTCTCACACGATGGGCAACCTCTCCCTCGGCTGTATGCCCCTGATCTTTTCCAAAGGCGGGGCGCTTCTTCTGCTTTTGGTGCTGGGAGGCGCATGCTTCGGTTTTGTGTATCTCTGCCGCGGCGTGATGCTGAACAGAAAAGTCTCGCCGTGAAGCGGATTGCCGGATCGCTTCGTCTTTTGAGTCCGCCGCCATGAAGCCTTTTGGCAATATTTTGACGGAAGATCTTGCATTTTGTAGAAAACATATTGTATCATAGATAATTAATCCATCCTTTATTTTTGCGGCAAAGAAGGTGATCGTATTCAGAATCTGGTCTACGCGGAGCTGAACGTCTTCTGCCTCGCCATCCTGCTTTTGATTTCCCTGAATATTTACCACCGCAGCAGCCTTTACCTGCCCGATCAGCAGTTGTATCTCGCCCTGATCCTCACCGATGCCCTGATCCTGATTCTGGATTCGGCGATGTGGTTGCTTGACGGCATGCCCGGCAGCGCCATCTCCCTCACCTATCCGGTCATCACCGGGTGCTATTATATCTTGAACCCGCTGATCTGCGTATTGTGGAACTATTATGTGGATTATTACATTCACAAAAGCCAGTCGCATCTCCGGAAGATCGCCTTCCCTCTGATGCTCCCGATCTTGATTATGATTATCCTTGTCATCATGAACGTCTCGGACAATATCCTGTTTTATATCGATGAAAACAACGTCTACCACCGCGGCCCCTAT
>Ga0208826_1001280_pt1 | contig 21681 bp, 17 predicted proteins | sample AD_UKC115_MetaG_FD_184451 | JGI IMG/M metagenome (GOLD analysis project Ga0208826, IMG submission 184451) | Active sludge microbial communities of municipal wastewater-treating anaerobic digesters from Hong Kong - AD_UKC115_MetaG (SPAdes)... | ecosystem: Engineered > Bioreactor > Anaerobic >...
TAAACGCCATAGCGCCGAGTTCAGCTTCCAGTTGCCCGCTAACGGTAAGGTTGGTGCTCCGGCCAAAGAAGTCGTCTTTAAAATTAATTTCCCCGTTTTTGTCTTTTGCTGTACCGTCGAGGGGCAGGGTGGTAACCCGAAACATTTCACCCGCCCCCTCTGCATCGCTGGCTGTAATGATGGGGGTATGCAGGTAAACAAATCCCCGGTCGTGAAAAAATTTATGGATGGCGAAGGCGAGGGCGTGCCGTACTCTGAAGACAGCGCCAAAGGTATTGGTGCGAAATCGCAGGTGGGCAATTTCGCGGAGAAACTCGAGGCTGTGTTTTTTGGGTTGCAACGGAAATTTTTCGGGGTCACTGTCTCCCAGGATTTCTATTGCAGTTGCCTTTAATTCAATTTTCTGCCCTTTACCCAAAGAGGGAATTATTTTTCCGGTGGCCTTAATACAAGCCCCGGTAGTTATCCTTTTAAGGGTAGGTTCATCCAGCAGGCCGAGTTCGGCAACCACCTGCATATTTTGATTGGTACTTCCATCATTTAAAGCAATAAACTGGTTGTTGCGAAAGGTTTTTACCCATCCCATTACCGTTGCTTCAAAATCTGTTTTATCGCTTTGTAATAATATTTTTATTTTAGTTCTTTTGCTAAACATAATATTTTAATTCTGGTGCGCAAAGATAGAATTAATGCGGGGTTGAGGAGATGATGAAAAAAAAAAAAGACGCTTTTGGGCGCCTTCTTTTATATGAACTGGATACTTTAACTGTTTAACATCAGGGGCATTACCAGCATCAGCAATTCTTCATTTTCCTCCTGCTCAGATGGTTTTATGATTCCAGCCTTGGTGGGCGTGCTGAGTTCTACAATAACTTCCTGGGTTTCGGCGCCACCTAACATTTCGATCAGAAATTTAGCATTAAATGCAATTTGCAGGTCTTCCCCATCGTATTGGCAGGCCATCCGTTCATTTCCTTCAAAACTGAAATCCACATCTTGTGCCGCCAGTTGTAATTCGTTGCCGGTAATGGTGAGCGCTACCTGGTTGGTGCTTTTGTTGCTGAATACACTGACCCTGCGGAGGGCATTTTGAAACGCCACTCTGTCGATGGTCATTTTATAGGGATTATCGGTGGGGATAACTACTTTATAATCGGGGAACCGGGCATCTATTAAACGACAAACCAACTCTGTTTGGCCATGGGTAACAAACAGGTGGTTTTCGGTGTAGGAAATGGTAAGTTCATCATCGTTATCCGGAAGAACAGCCTTTAACAGGTTTAGTGGTTTTTTCGGTACAATGAAACTGTCTTTTTTGGGGCAGGCCACATTGGTTCGGCTGAACCTTACCAGGCGGTGTGCATCGGTGGCCACAAAGGTGATCCCTTTTTTATCAAGTTCAAAGAAAACGCCCGTCATGGCCGGCCTCAGGTCGTCGTTGCTAACCGCAAAAATGGTTTTATTTATGGCTGTAAGGAGCCCCGAAGATTCCATGGTAAAGTTGCTGGTATCTTCGGGTTGTGGTTCTTTCGGAAAATTTTCGGGGTTTTCTCCCATCACCTTGTATTTCCCGTTATCGCTGGTTATTTCGACTCCAAAGTTTTTATCGATACTGAACGTGAGCGGTTGTTCGGGTATGTTCTTTAGCGAGTCGAGCAGTATTTTTGCAGGGATACAAACCCGACCACTGTCTTTGGCTTCAATATCTACCCGGATTTTCATGACCGTTTCCAGGTCGGTAGCTATCACGGTAAGTTTATTCTTTTCTATTTCGAAAAGAAAATCTTCGAGGATGGGAAGAACTGTATTTACATTAATAACCCCGCTGATCTGCTGCAATTGTTTAAGTAATGCAGAAGATGAAACTATGAACTTCATATGCGAATTTAAGATTAAGTGCCAAAGATAAAAGGATTGGGCAGAAGATGATTTGGGGATACCAAATAAATTTAATTTGGCTGAAAAATGGAAAATAAAAGGCGTAACTATCTTGGTGTAGAACAGGCCCGGGCTAAAATAAGGCAATATTGCAGCTACCAGGAAAGGTGTCATGCAGAGGTGAAGGAAAAACTTTTCAGCATGGGGCTATATGCACAACAAGTGGATGAATTATTGGCTGGGTTAATAGCCGATAATTACTTGAATGAGGAGCGGTTTGCCCTGCAGTTTGCAGGAGGAAAATTCAGGTTAAAAAAATGGGGAAAAATTAAGATTGCGAATGCCTTAAAATTGAAGCGCGTTTCGGCATACCTTATTAAGCAGGCGATTTCTGAAATTCCGTACGACGAATACACCCGGGTATTTGAGAAAGAAGCAAATGAAAAGTGGCGTTCCCTGAAAAGAGAGAAGAATATATTTAGTAAAAAGGCGAAACTGCGGAATTTCATGTTACAACGCGGGTTTGAAGTCAGTATGATAGGGGCGTTCCTTGAAAATCAGAATGCGGGGCCGGACTAATATTTCCTTAAAGCCGGCATTTTGAACAAAGGTTTTCCACAAATAATAAAATTGGTTAATAATTTGCAGTGTCCATTTCTGAAAGAGGGTAAATCCCCTGAGAATGGAAAAATGTAAGACCATATTTATTCTGGACGATGATGTTGGCTTTGTTCGCATTGTTTCCATTATTCTTGAGAGCAATGGTTACCGGGTGTTCAAAGATTATGAAGGAAATTATGAATTCCTGCTGGATAAAAATTTTCCTGATATTATTTTATTGGATTGCCGGCTTGGTCACAAATCGGGGGCTGAAATTTGCAGACAGCTAAAAGAAAACAGGGATACCAATTTAATTCCCGTAATTCTTTGTTCGGGAGAGTGTAATATTCGTGAATTAGCCAATTATGCCCAGGCCGATGATTTTTTGCAAAAACCGTTTGACCTCAACCATCTTTTAATAAAAATCAGGTTTATCCTCGAAAATCAGGCACTCGCCGCCAGCAACCCGTAATTTTGGGAGATGGCAGAATCCTTTATTATTTCCACCGGCACCAAACAGCAGCAATATGAATTGCTGATAGCGCAATTTGAAGCGGTATTGGATGAGGAAGCCGGACAGATTGCCAATATGGCGAATATGTGTGCGATGTTAAAGGAGCAGTTCAACTGGCTCTGGGTTGGGTTTTACCTGGTTCAGGAAAACGAGTTGGTGGTAGGGCCCTATCAGGGACCGCTGGCATGCACAAGAATCCAAAGGGGCAAAGGGGTTTGTGGAAAATCGTGGCAATCCGGAAAGCCCCTTATTGTACCCGATGTAAATCAATTTAGCGGTCATATCGCCTGCAGTAGTCTGTCGCAATCGGAAATAGTGATACCCCTATCCAAAGAGGGAATAATAGTAGCGGTCTTTGATGCCGACGCAGAAACGAGAAGTTGTTTTGATGAAGTGGACCTTCTGTATTTAGAGCGGTTGCTATGCTTACTTTAAGGGCTTGGGAGGCATATCTTTCCAACCCCATAAATAAAGGCAGGCATAGGTTCGGAAAGGCTTCCATTTTTCGGCCTTTCTTAAAATTTTTTCCGTAACGCGTTTTTTATTTCCCGGGTCATCAATCTTATAAAGCGTACACACGGCCTGCCGTATCCCCAGGTCGTCTACAGAAAAAATATCTTCCCGCTGCATCGAAAACATCAGAATCATTTCTACGGTCCACTTTCCCACCCCTTTAATTTGGGTGAGCAGCGCCATTAATTCTTCATTTTCCATTTTATGTAGTTGGCGATCGGTTAATTTGTGAAGTACAAAAAAATCAGCTACATTTTTTATGTAACCCGCTTTGGCGTTGCTAAGTCCAATGGATCGAAGGGATTGAACGGGGATGGATGCGATTTGAGCGGCAGAAGGAGAGGGAGAATTGAACAATCCAAGAAAGCGCTGATGAAATACGGCGGCTACCCGGGTACTTAGCTGCTGGCTCATTATAGAAAAACAAAGTTGCAGGGCTATATTTTTTCGCTTTTGCAAAATATAAACCTCCTGTTGTGCTATAATGGAGGCTAATCGTTTGTCGGTTGAAAGATGTATCCGGGGAAGGCCCATTAATTGAAATTAATAAATCCATTTGATAGTACTTCCATTAATACGGTTGTGCTGGCTGTTAAAGGATGCGCTGGGAGGTGTTGTTTAACTCCTGCAATTTGAATTTGTGTTTTTTTTAAGGCCTGGTGAACAAACTTTGTTTTTAAATAATCCTAAACAACATTTGGTATGTTTAAAAAACAGTTTCTTCGGGGTTGGAGAGTATTTATAAACCCGGGAGTTGGTTTATTCATTTTGCTGGGAACCGGAATTATTTTCCTGACATTTTTTACAGAAAACAACGCCCTTGAAATCGTAATTTCTGGAGTGGCCTCTATTTTTATTGGTATTGGAATAAATAATTTCACTACCCTCGAAACCCGAATCAATGACGAAAGGGTCATTAAACTTAAAGTGGCTCACGCATTGCAGGTATTGGATATGATCCGTGAAAAAGTTAAATCCATGCAGCAACATACACAGTACGGTGATACAGAAATGGGGAAAATAAATTTTACGGAATTAGAAAGCCTCCTTTTACTTTTACGCGCCTTACTTCATGAAGAAGAAAACCTCCACCCGTAGAATGTAATATGCCGCCGGAAAGTTTTTTTTGAAACGCGGACTGGTTAATTTTCTTTCGGTACCTGTCGTCATTAGAGAAAAGACCTGAATTCAGCAGAAAGAGAATCATTTATTTTACAAAAAGGAAGAATTGCGATTGAAATCATTGGAAACCTTAATGTTTTAGCAGAAATTTGCCGTTTAAACTTTTTCTGCCAACTACACTCCACGGGTCTTCTGTTATGAAATATACACACCTGATTGCTTTAATTTTTTTTTCGTTCTTTTTATGGGGAGGATCTCTTGCACAAACGTTTAATGGAAGTGGTGGTACGATCCCCAATATCGGGAATGTGTCTTTTCCCATTACCGTAGCCGGCGTAGGCACGATTGATGGTAGTTACGGACTGTCTTCGGTATGTATAAATTTAAATCATAACACCCCTAACCGCGATCTTGAAATCATTTTAAAAGCGCCGGATGGTACCAACGTGCCCTTATCAATGCAAAATGGCGCAGGAAGTAATTTTACAAACACTTGTTTTTCGGCTGCTGCTGCTACCTCAATCCGAAATGGAACGGCTCCTTATACCGGTTCGTATATTCCGGATGCCTACCTGGGGTCAGTCAATAATGGACAGAATGCAAACGGAACCTGGCGGTTGTTGATAAACGACCGTCGCAATAACAGCGGCGCTTCCACGCTGTTTACCTGGAGTATCACGTTTAGCAATATGCCGGCGCCTCCACCCATACCGGTTCCTCCCTGTTCTGTTACATTACCCGCCGGCACCACCTGTGCCAATGCCACCCCGATATGCGATTTTTCTGGGCTTTGCGGAAATACTACCGGCAATACGGTTAGTGATTGGTCGGGCTCCAATCTCGATTATTGTTTTGGGTTAGAAAACAATACGTTTTTAAAGTTTGTGGCTACATCTGCCAGTGCAACTTTTTCGGTTTGGGTTTTGGATTATACCGCGGGTAATTATTTAAACAGCGGGATTCAGATGATATTTTTCAGTGGCACCTGCAATACCGGCCCGGTTACGCCACTTGGATGTTATCCGCACATCCTTCCATTCGAAGATCCGTCGAAACCTTTTGCCAATATTGTTACCGCTACCGGCCTGGTACCCGGAAATACCTATTATTTGATGATTGATGGCTTTGCCGGAGATCATTGCAACTTTATTGTGGAAACAACCCAAACTCTTAACCAGGTTACAGTAACGCCGTCTGCACCTCAGATTTGTGAGGGAAGCAATGTAGCATTAACGGCTACGGGTGGCGGAGGAACGTACAATTGGACACCCGCCACCGGGCTTAGCTCCACTACCGGGTCAGTAGTAACGGCATCGCCATCCACTACTACTACATACACAGTTACCAGTGTAATGAATGGAGTTTGCCCTGCCACTAAAGACGTAACGGTTACGGTTAACAGCAAACCGATGGTTACTGTACAGCCTGCAGTGAGCCCGGTGAGTGTCTGTCAGCATATGACGGTACCTGCTTTATCAGTTATAGGAACCACTGCAACAGGCGCTTTAAGTTATCAATGGTACAGTAATACCGCGGCGTCAAACACGGGGGGTACCTTATTAACCGGGGAAGTTAACCAGGCGCTAACACCCCAAAACACAATAGCCGGTACGCTGTTTTATTATTGTATAATAAGTAACGCATCGGGTTGTGCCGACACATCAAACGTATCGGGCCCGGTTACCATAAAACCGGCACCCGCTGATCCTGTTGCCAGTATTACCCAGGCCATAACCTGTAGCGTTTCATCCGCAACAGTTACCATTAGCAGTCCGCTGGGAGTAACCTATCAATATTCTTCAGGAGGGCCTTATCAAAGTAGCCCGGTATTTTCCGGCCTGGGAATAGGGCCGGTTAACCTTACTGTAAAAGACCTGGTGAGTGGTTGTTTTTCCAATGTGGTTAGCCTTACGGTACCGCCGGCAACAGGGGCGCCCACAGCGCCGTCTTTAGCAATTGTTCACCCGGGTTGCGGACAATCGAAAGGAGATATTGTGATTACCAGCCCGCTGGGCGGGAATTTTCAATATTCAATTGGAGGTGCTTACCAGTCATCGCCCAGTTTTACGTCTATTAATTCGGGAACGTACCAGGTAACCGTAAAAGACATCACTTCGGGTTGCTTGTCGGCTATAACCACAGCAACCATAAACCCCGGGCTTACCACCCCAACCCTGCCCAATGCATTTGCATCGCACCAGCCGGATTGTACCAATACTTCAGGAACCATTGTAATAACCAGTCCTATTAATCCCAATCACGAATATGCTGTGAATGGTTCTTATCAATCGAGCCCTACGTTTACCGGGCTTACCCCGGGTCTTTATGTAGTAACAGTAAAAAATATTATTTCGGGTTGCGTTTCTCAGTCGGCTAATATTATGATTAATAATATTCCGCCACCCCCGCCTACTCCGGTAGTTAATATTACCAACCAACCTAATTGTACAAACCCTTCGGGGGCATTTACCATTACAGCGCCCCTGGGTGGATATACTTATTCAATAGGAGGAGCCTACCAGGCATCAGTCACATTTACCGGACTGGCTCCGGGCACATACAGCCTAACGGTTAAGGATGCAAGCGATTGTATTTCGGCTCCGGCCCAGGTAATCATAAATCCACCGTCTGGCGGGCCCGCAGCTCCCACCGCTTCCATCACCCTGCAACCCACTTGCAATGTGCCCACCGCTACCATTTCGGTTACGGCTCCTACCGGTGCGGATATACAGTATAGTATAGGGGGAGCCTATCAGACCTCTGGAATTTTTTCCGGAGTAGCCATTGGGAGTTATCAGGTTACGGTAAAGAATACCAGTACGGGTTGCATTTCGGCTCCCACTGTAATCAATGTACTGGCAGCTTCGGCGCCGCAAGCGCCTGCCGCCACGGTAACGGTGCAGCCTACCTGCAATATTCCCACCGGGACTATTGGTATTACCAGCCCATTGGGTGGCAATTATCAGTATAGTGTTGGAGCCTCCTATCAGGCTTCCCCTTCCTTTCCCGGCCTACCCCCCGGAACCTACCCGGTTACGTTAAAAGACAATAGTACCGGATGTATTTCCACATCCTTAACCCTTCAGGTAAATGGGGTACCGGCGCCCCCGGCTGATCCCGTAATTTCCCTGGTTCAACCCACAGATTGTGCGAGTCTGGGGGGAACCATCACCGTAACTCCGGTAACGGGGATGGAATATGGCTTAGACGGGATGTATCAACCGGGTAATACTTTTATTAATGTAGCTCCGGGGGTTCATCAAATTACAGTAAAGGATCTGGCAACTGGATGTGTTTCTCAACAGGTAAGCGCTACCGTTAATAATATTCCACCCCCTGCGGGAGCCCCCTCCGTTACCATTACCAGCCAGCCTACCTGTGCAAATAATGTGGGGTCCCTTACGGTAACAAATCCGGTAAGCGGTGTGTTGTATGGTATTGACGGGAACTACCAGTCATCGGCGTCGTTTGTCAATCTATCGCCGGGCACCTATCTGATAACCACTAAAACGGACCCCGGAGGATGTATTTCCCAACCGGCAAGTATCACCATTAACCCACCTCCCGGGGCCCCTGCCGCACCGGTATTTGATATCACCCAGCAACCCACCTGTACAGACCCTACCGGAGCTATAAACATTACTTCACCCATAGGAGCTAATTTGCAATTTAGTATGGGGGGGTCTTACCAGGTAAGCCCTATTTTCAATGGGCTTGCTCCGGGCACCTATAGCTTAACCACCAAAGATCTGGGCAGTGGTTGTATATCTGCTTCCAGCATATTGGTTATTAATGCTGTTCCGCTGGCCCCCACCGTTACAGGTTCCGTTACCCAGCAACCTACCTGTGCTAACCCGCAGGGAATTATAACGGTTTCTTCACCCTCTGGCGGGCAGTATGAGTATAGCCTCGGAGGTGCTTACCAGGCGGGAACTACATTTAGTGTGCCCTCCGGCAGTTATCAACTAACGGTAAAGGATATTAGCACGGGATGTATTTCGGTGCCGGTTACCATTATAGTACCAGCCGTAACCGGAGTTCCGGCCACACCGTCCATCCAAATATCCCAGCAACCCACCTGCCTTTCCGCATGGGGATCTTTTAATATAACAGCTCCCCTGGGAGCTAACCTGAGTTATGGTTATGGCCTGGGCTTCCAGGTTTCGCCGGCATTTTCCAATTTATCGCCCGGGAGTTACCTTGTTACTGTTAAGGATAATAGCACGGGATGTATTTCGGCGGGCGTGCAGGTGGTAATCAATCCGGTACCTGCTCCACCATCCCCACCCGGTGTAAGCCTAACCAATCCCAGTTGTACCAACACTACCGGGCAAATCAATATTACCTCGCCCCTGGGAGGGGGCTATCAATATAGTATCGGAGGCGCATACCAGGCTAGTGTTATTTTCCCATCCGTTGTTCCGGGATCCTACTCTATAACGGTGAAGGATAATAGCAATGGATGTATATCAGCCCCGGTAACCGCAGTTATAGGAAGTGCTCCGGTGGTTCCACCTTCGCCCGACGCAAATGGAACTTCGCGTTGTGGGCCGGGCACAGTGCAATTATTAGCAAATGGGAGTGGAACAATCAGGTGGTATAGTGATGTGGGTTTAACCCAGGAGCTGGCAACCGGGCCATCCCTGAATATTTCCATCTCGCAAACTACACCGTATTACCTTACTTCCGATAATGGAGGATGTACATCCTCTGTAACGGTTGTGCAAGCTATTGTAAAACCATTACCCCTGCCTTATTTGGGCGCAGATACTATTATTTGCCCGGAGGATAAATTGATTTTAAACCCCGGAAATTTTACCGGCTATGTTTGGAATACCGGCTCTACCCAGCCGTCTATTACAGTTTATTCCGGCGGGGTTTATCATGTACAGGTTACTAATACGGCCGGATGCCAGGCCACCAGTTCCATTAAAGTAACGGTGGCGGATAATTGTTCCATTGTATATTTCCCCTCAGCATTTACCCCTAACCGGGATTTCCTAAATGATGGCTTTGGTCCTTTACCCAAAAGCATCCACCCTAAATTGAAAGAATATAAACTGAATATTTATAACCGGTATGGCCAAATGGTATTTAGTAGCGCCGACCCATCCCAGCAGTGGGATGGCACATTTGGCGGTATGTATCTCCCCGGTGCATTTACCTGGTATTGTCATTTTACATTGAAAGGGAAAAAGCAAATGCAAAAGGGCACAGTGATTGTGCTTAAGTAAGCGAAAAAGAAAAGACTACTTGATAGGGTAATTCTGCAATCGGATGACTCCTGAAGAATTGTTATATTTTTTTCAATGCCTTTTTTACTTGTGGCACTACCACCGTGGCAAATAATTCCATAGAACGGCGAAGCTTTTTATGATCGAGGTTACCCATACTCATTTGGGCAAGGAAACGGCTGTGGCCGAAGAGTTCGTATTCGTACAGGATTTTATCAATAACCTGTTGTGGGCTTCCAACCATCAGGGCGCCTTCTTCGGACGCAGAAAAATAAAACGACTGCCGGCTGAGGGGTGGCCAGCCTCTTTCTTTTCCAATTCGGCTCATCACTTCGGCATAGGGAGGGAAAAACTCATCCAAAGCCTGTTGCGAAGTTTCGGCAATATATACATGGGAGTTGATGCCTAATTGAATTTCTTCTTTTGGTATTCCTGCTGCTATGGCCGATTGTTTATAGAGGTTGGTGAACCTTGCAAATTGTGCGGGAGCCCCTCCTATAATGGCCAGCGTGAGGGGAAGTTTTAGTTTTCCAGCTCTAATGGCAGAAGCGGGAGTACCGCCTGCTGCTACCCAAATGGGAATTTTTTTATTAAATGGCAGGGGATATATATGAAGTGAGTCCAGAGAAGGGCGGTGTTTTCCATTCCAGGGCCCATCCTGCTGTTCATTAATTTTAAGGAGCAGGTCGAGTTTCTCATCAAAGAGTTCATCATAATCCTGGAGGTTGTAACCAAATAGTGGAAAGGACTCAATAAACGAGCCCCTGCCGACCATAATTTCGGCACGGCCTGTGGAAAGCTGGTCGAGTGTAGCAAATTGTTGATAAACCCGAACCGGGTCATCGGAACTCAATACGGTAACGGCGCTGCTGAGTTTAATATTTTTTGTTAATGGAGCTGCAGCGGCGAGTATGGTTACGGGGTTTGAAACCACGTAATCTTTGCGATGGTGTTCGCCAAGCCCAAACACATCCATTCCCAATTCATCGGCAAACAGCATTTCATCAATCAGGTTCTTAATGCGGGAGTGAGTGGCTTCACCCATTGGGGTGCGTTCCTGCAATGGATAGCCGAGGTCTCCAAATGTGCAAAATCCAAATTCCATAATATGCGGGTATAGGAGAATAACAAGATTCAACCCTTGTGGTTTAAAAAATCAGGACCCAATTGTCCAACTCATCTCTCCACTTTTTTCATCTTTTAACTGAATACCCAGCTTTTGCAGGTGGTCCCGGATACTGTCGGAAAGCACGAAGTCTTTTTTTCCTCTTGCTGTTTTCCGAATTTGGACGAGCAGGTTGAGTAATCCGTTCAGTAATTTATCATCTGCATTACTAATGGCCTGTAAGCCAAAAATATCCTCCAGGAATACGCGGAAGTGGTTTTTCATATACAGGAGGGTATTGCCACTGATTGCATTAGCTGAAATATGTCCATCTTTTAGTGAATTTATTATGGGTACTATTTCAAACATGCTGGCGAGTACTTTTGCGGTACTGAAGTCGTCGTCTACAAATTCCTCAAATTCATCGAGCCAGGATTTTACTTTTTCATCTAATTCCTCATCGTCAGCGGGAGCACCTGCTGTGGCCGGAAGTTTTTTCAACGTTTCATAAGCCTCCCATAAGCGCCTGAAGGCTTTGTCGCTTGCGGCAAGCGCGTCGTTACTAAAATCGAGGGTGCTGCGATAATGGCTTTGCAGGATGAAAAACCGGATAGCCATTGGATGAAAAGGCTGAGACAATAAAGGGTGGTTACCACTGAAAAGCTCGGTAAGTTTGATCACATTGTTGTAACTCTTACCCATCTTCTTTCCATTGATGGTAATCATATTATTATGCATCCAATAATTTACCGGTGCAGTATGGTTGCAGATGGTGCTTTGTGCAATTTCACTTTCGTGGTGGGGAAAAAGGAGGTCCATTCCACCCCCGTGGATATCGAAGCGGGCGCCCAGGTATTTGGTTGCCATGGCCGAGCACTCAATGTGCCAACCGGGAAAACCAACACCCCAGGGGCTTTGCCAGCGCATGATGTGTTCCGGTGCGGCGGCCTTCCATAAAGCGAAGTCGGCTTTATCTCTTTTTTCTTCCTGTCCTTCCAGCTCGCGTGTGGTTTCCATTAATTCATCAATCACCCGGCCACTAAGTTTTCCATAATCGTAGTGGCGTGCATATTTCTTCACATCAAAATAAACCGAACCATTTACCTCGTAAGCAAATCCTTCGCGAATGATTTTTTTAATCATCTCAATTTGCTCTACAATGTGCCCGGTAGCTGTAGGCTCAATACTGGGTTCAATATTGTTGAACTTTTTCATGGCCCAATGAAACAGATTGCTGTATTTCTGAACCAGTTCCATGGGTTCGAGTTTTTCGAGTAACGCCTTCTTGCTCACCTTATCTTCGGCCTCTCTTCCCTCCTCTTCAAAATGGCCCGCATCGGTGATGTTTCGTACGTACCGGACTTTAAATCCCTTCCACTGCAAATAGCGGAAAACAAGATCGAATGTAATATAGGGCCGGGCGTGGCCCAGGTGGCTTTCGCCACTTACAGTAGGACCGCAAACGTACATACCTGCGTGGCCGGGCGTAATAGATTTAAAAAGTTCTTTTTTTCGGGAATATGAATTATAGATATGGAGTGCCATTATTTCGAAATAAAACGGTTATAAAAATACGGGAACTGTTGTATGGGAATACAAAAATCTCATCATGCCCGAGGGCAACAGCAGGGAAGGCAGGCAACAGGAGAGGGGAACACCGAAATCATGGCACTAAATTACTATTTTTCTTTTGAAACATCTGCGATGATCGGAAAATGATCGCTGAGGTATTTATCAACCCGAATGTACTGATCAACTTTAAATGCCGGATCCACAAAAATGTTGTCGATCCTAAGGGTGGGAGAAATACCGCTGAAAGTTCGCCCGGCACCCCAGCCTTTTTCCGTAAATGCATTTTTCAGGCCATTTCCAATTTGGTTATATGCATAACTGTTGGGGAGGTCATTAAAGTCGCCACACACAATTACCGGATATGGGCTTTTATCTATTTCCCTTTTTACGTGCTCGCTTTGGGCCATTCTTTTTAGAAACCCGGTTCTGAATTTAAACAATACGCTTTTTGATTTTTCGATGTCTTCGGAATTTTTTAAGGTGGGGTCGTCTATATATTTAAGATTGGTTTGTGTGAACCTCAACGATTGGAGGTGGATATTAAATACCCGGATAGTGTCTTTATCTTTTACGATATCAACGTATTGAAAGATGGAGTTGTAATTGTGCGGAAAATAAGAAACAGTCTTTTTATTTATTATTGGATACCGGCTAAAAGTGATGATACCAAAATGATGGGTATCATCAAAATCCACTTTGGAGTTATAGGAATAATACACCCAATTCATGTTTAGCTTTTTCACAAAATCGGGGAGGTAATTGATCGCGGGCAAAATAGAATCGCTGGCTACCATTTCCTGGAAACAGGCTATATCGGGCTGGTATTTATTAATGAGGTCAATCATTTTTTGTTTAACCTCCGGATGGGTCTTATGTTCGAGGATATCGAAATGGTTTACATTCCAACTCATTACCCGCAAACCCTGGCTGCTTTTTTGTAAATTAAACGAATGCGGGAGCCTGAATGGAATAAGGTTTTTAATTGGCCCCCACCCAAGGGCAATACATACAACGGTGATCCAGGCATATTTTTTCCGGGCGATGACCCAAATAATAAAAAACAAAACCAGGGCGGCGAGCAGATAAAAAGCCCCCACATTCAATATTCCGAGGTACCAGTAAGTAATGGGGTTAAACCAGCTTACATAACAGGAGATCAGAAACGCAATTCCAGTTAGAAGATGCAGCAAAATAAGAAAAGCCCGAAAGCCGCTTCTGAAATTTCCAGTCATTTTTTAAAGATATATCATTCGTAAATCCTGCCTGAAAAATTTATGCAGGCTGCATAACTGGAATGGCCTGGCAGGAAGAATTAAATCCATTTTAAAGAAAAGAGGAAAAAACAGGTATGATAAATACCACAGAAGGGTTATAGGTTTTCCCCTGCCTTGCGCAGGATTTGCTTTTCCTCTTCGGTAAGGAACTGGTAGCCCTTTTGATTTATTTTATCAAGAATCTCATCCACCCGTTCCTGGGTAATGATAGCCGTTTTATTATAGGGCTCCCTGTTTCCGTTATTATAAAAAAGTCGTTCTTTTATTTTTGGTTGGGGATTGCGGGGTTTGTTGGGGTTGAACAGATTCATCAGCCAGAAGTAAAACCGATTCATCCAAATACTAAGGTCATACCCCCGCCGCATCAGAAAAACAAAAGCAGCCCCCGTAGCAGCCCCTGCTACATGTGATATACTGTATGCAGCCGGCGCAGATGAAAACCCGGCCAGATCGATGATGAGGTAAATGGCCATTAGGATCCAAATGGGGAACCCGTTTCTAATATGGGTAAGCACTCTGAAATTAGGAGACAACGCCGTGGTGGCCATGGCCACTCCCATTACAGCGGGATTACTGCCCAGCATATACGAGTTTGCGACCCCGATGGTTGCGGATGGAAAAATATGGCTGCTTACAACAAATACAAATCCTCCGATAACGCCACTGTATAAAAACACAGGGATGAGTTTATCGTTGCCTGCCATAGCCTGCAACAAAGCCCCAAATACCCAAAGCCAGAGGAGGTTTCCGAGAAGCCGGAACAGCATACTTCCGGTTTCACTGAACATATAGGTTAATATGGTCCATGGTCTTTCGGAAAGCAGCGTGAAATTATTGGGTAGTCCAAACCATTCAATGATCTGGCCTTTAAAAACCGCAGCGGGTTGCTGAAAGAAATTATAACATACCTGGATGGTAAGAAGGAGGACAAAAAAAATCAGGATGATGGTTATTAATGCCACCAGGGCATTTCCATCATTTCCCAATGAAAATCTTTTCCTTTTCGATTTTTTATATTCACTATATCTGTCTACTTCTCCCATCGGATATAAATCGGTATAAAATTAGTAAACAACGGCGAAGCGTATGTTAATGCTTAGAATAAACTGCGTTTATTGGTTTTATTCCATATGAATACGATCAGGAACCCGATTACAGCCCCGCCAATATGGGCAAAATGGGCCACATTATCGCCAGCGGTATTTGAGAATGCGCCAAAAATGTCCAGCGCAATGAACCCCAAAATAGCCCATTTCGCTTTTACGGGAATTGGGATGGGTATAATCATGAGTTGTGTATTTGGGAAAAGGTAACCAAAGGCAGCCAGCACTCCCATTATGGCTCCGGACGCGCCTACCGTGCAGTTTGCTCTCAAAACCTGTTGGTATTGATCAAACATTTCGGGCGAAAGAACGCTGTGATCCACAGGCCAGTAGGTATAGGCATAGGATGCCAACTGGGTTAGCCCGGCGCCCAGCCCACAAACCAGGTAAAATATCAGGAAACGCTTTGGCCCCCAAACCCGTTCCATCATGGAGCCAAACATCCAAAGGGCAAACATATTAAACAGGATATGCATTAGCCCCCCATGCATAAACATGTGGGTTACCAGTTGGTAGGGCCTGAACTCTACCGACTTATAATGATGGAGGGCAAAGAGGTCGTTAATCCGGTTGAATGTTTCGAGGCCACCAAACAAAGACTGGGCTAAAAATACGAGCCCGTTAATAATGATCAGGTTTAAGACCACCGGAGTGGTTCGTTGAAAACTGTTTCCGTAAGACATGCGACAAAATTAACGGATAAGCCTTGCAATGGTTTAGAAAGATGGCTTTGGAAAATAATTTACGTTTTTTTTAATTGAAGGAGCGCCACACATTCAATGTGGTGTGTGTGTGGAAACATATCTACCGGGCGGAGTTTCAATAAATCATATTTTTCGGAAAGAATACCTATATCTCTGGCCTGGGTAGCGGTATTGCAACTTACATATACGATACGGGGTGGTTCAATCTCCATCAGGGTAGTTATTAATTTTTCGTGCATACCGGCACGGGGAGGGTCGGTAATTACCAGATCCGGTTTTCCCTGTTCGGCAAAAAAATCGGCATTGCAAATTTTAATTACATCCCCTGCAAAAAATTGTGCATTGGAAATATGATTCATTCCTGCATTTTCCTTTGCATCTTCAATGGCTTCTGCAACCGTTTCCACGCCTATGATCTTTTTTGCCACATCATGCAAATAAAGTCCGATGCTTCCTGTGCCACAGTACAGGTCGTAAACTGTTTCCCAGCCGTTGAGCCCGGCAAAATCTTTTACCACATCGTAAAGCCGTTTTCCCTGGTGGCTATTGGTTTGGAAGAACGATTTGGGGCCAATTTTAAAAGAAAGAGAGCCCAGTTTTTCTATTACATATCCCGGGCCAAAATAAACAACCGGCTCCAGATCATAAATACTATCGTTCCATTTGGGATTAATGGTGTACAGTAAAGTGGTAATGGACGGCACTTTTTCTAACAGGAAATCAAGCAGGGCAACCCGGTTACTTTCGTCTTCGTAATGGAGGCACAGGTTAACCAGCAGGTTTCCGGTGCTGCATTTTCGGATGATTATATTCCGTAGCCATCCGCTGTGTTCTTTGATGTCGTAAAAAGAAAGTTGATGTTGCAGGGCGAAATCCCGGATGCTGTTTCGGATGAGATTATTTACTTCATCCATTAAAAAGCATTCTTCAATATCAATTACCTTATCAAAAACGCCCGGAGCATGGTATCCTAATGCATTTTCCTGTATTATGAGAGCCGCCGATTTCACTTCTTCGAAAGACAGGTATCGTTTGTTGCTAAATGTAAATTCGAGTTTATTGCGGTAGGCGGTGGTTTCTTCTGATCCCAGGATGGGTAATATTTCTTTGGGTTCTACTTTGGCAATGCGAAGGATATTTTGAATCGCCTCCTGTTGTTTATATGCCAGTTGATCGGCGTATGGGAGCATTTGCCATTTACAGCCACCACAGGTGCCAAAATGTTTGCAAAAGGGAATCAACCTGTTTGCGGCCGGCTCAATCAGCGTCGTAATCCGGGCTTCGGCCCAATCCTTCTTGCTTCTTGTAATCAGCAGGTCAACCCTGTCTCCGGGGATGGCTCCCGGCACAAAAATCACTTTTCCTTCGTGTTTGGCAATTGATTTCCCTTCGGCAGCAAATCCGGTAATAAGGATATTATGCAGGGCTTGTTGTATTTTTTTTCTACGCACGCCGCAAAATTACCCGATATTAATATACCTGCAGAATGTTAAGGATTTGCAATATAAAAGTGCTGTAAAATACATTCTGGCATCAAATAATGATTTTAGATAAATTTGTACACTATTGTTTCTCTGATGAAAAAATTTTTTACGCTTTTAGCTGTGTCCCTTATTTCGGGAGCAGCCTTCTCTCAAAACACAGGTTACCAGATCACGGTTCATCTTCCCGGCTACACTTCGGGGATTGCCTACCTGGCTTATTATATGGGAAAAAACCTGAATGCGGCCGACTCGGGTGCCGTAAGCAATAAAGGGGTTGTAGTCTTTAAGGGAAAGGAAAAATTGCCGGGAGGAATCTACTCGATCGTTTACCCGGGGAAAGGGGCTTCGGCCGATTTCCTGATTGATAAAGACCAGAACCTAACCCTTAATGCCGATAGTTCAAACCTTACCCGGGTGGATGTGAAGGGTTCTAAAGACAACCTCAGTTTTATGGCATATAAGCGGTATGTAGATTTGGTTGGCAAGGAAATGATGGATGAGCGCGCATTGTATTCATCATCCAAAACAAAAGCAGACTCAGCCCTTCATGAAGCAAAATTTGTAAAATTAAATACCCGGTTAAACGAATTCAGGGATAGCATTATTAACGCACAGCCCAATTCTATTATGGGTGTTCTGTTAGCGGCTATGAAAGAGTCGCCCCTACCTCCCAAGAAAGCCATAACCCATCAGGATTCAATAGATAATTATCATTATTATAAAGCACATTATTGGGATGGGATAACTTTTATGGACGACCGTATTGTGCGAACTCCCTTCTTCCTGCCAAAGCTTGAAAAGTATTATCAGGAAGTAATTATTCAACAGCCTGATACTATTATTGCCGATCTCGACTATAAACTTTTACTTGCCCGCACGGCACCCGAAATGTATAAGTTTCTACTTAACTGGGCAACCGACGAGTACATCAGCCCCAAATATATGGGTCTCGATGCCGTGTTTGTACACCTGTTTAATAAGTACCACAGTAAAGGCCTAAGCCCCTGGCTGAATGATAAGCAAATGGAAACCATTACCCGCAGGGCCTATATGCAAATGGCAAACCTCATCGGCGAAAAAGCGGCAGACCTCAATATGGTTGATTCTACCAACAAACCGGTTTCCCTGTATTCGGTAAAGGCGCCTTATACCGTTGTTATTTTTTGGGATCCCACCTGCGGGCATTGTAAGGAAGAGCTTCCACATATCGATTCTTTATACAAGGCTTCCTGGAAGGCAAAGGGGGTGAAAGTTTATGCCGTACTTACTGAAGACCAGAAACCTGCCTGGGTGAAATATATTAAGGAACACAAACTGGGCGACTGGATAAATGTATATCAGACCAAAGAAATGGCCGATGCCGTTGCTAAAACCGAGCAGCCTTCCTTTCGGCAGTTGTATGATGTTATAATGACCCCTACCATGTATCTCCTCGATAACGATAAACGGATTATTGGGAAAAAGCTTACCTGGAAACAATTGAATGATCTGCTGGAAGTGAAAATCGCTTCTAAGCAAAACCATACCAAAAAATGAGAGTAAAGTTTTTATTGTTTTTGGCAGCTACTATACTTACCGGTGCCACCAGTTTCTCACAAACACTTTTTACATATGGTAAATATGCTGTTGGAAAAGATGAATTCTTAAGGGCGTATAATAAGAACAATGTGCCAGTTGCCAATAAGGAGAAATCGTTGAGGGATTACCTTGATCTATACGTGAATTTTAAATTGAAAGTACAGGCAGCGGAAGACATGAAGCTGGATACCCTTACCCAGTTAAAGGCGGATCTCCAGAATTTTAGGACCCAGGTGCAGGATAATTACCTGAATGATGAGAAAGGCCTGGCGATGCTGATGAATGAAGCGTTTAATCGTAGTCGGTTAGATATGCATGTGCTTCATTTTTCCGTTTCCATACCGGCAGGCTCAACCCCGGCAGATACCCTTCGTGCATTCAGGGCAATTAATGCCCTGGAAGCATCCCTCTCCAAAGGCGGATCGGATTATGAAAAGCAGGCGGGTGAAAATCAGGCAAAGTATGCCGACCTGGGGTTTGTTACCGTGTTTACGCTCCCCTATAGTTATGAAAACATAGTGTATAGCCTTAAACCGGGGCAGGTAAGCCTTCCCGTTAGGTCGAAAACCGCCTGGCATATTTTTAAGCTCGTAGAAGAAAGGAACAGTATCGGAAAATGGAAAATTGCACAGATTTTGTTTACCTATCCTCCCCATGCCGGCGATTCGGTAAAACAGGCAATTATGAAACGTGCCGACTCGGTGTATAAGCGCATAAAAAATGGAGCTGATTTTGGTAAGCTGGCCGAGCAATACAGCGAAGACAGGTTTAGCTATAATGCAGGCGGCGAACTTCCCGAGTTTGGAACCGGTAAATATGAGCCTTCCTTTGAAGAGGAGGTGCTGAAGTTAAAAGCAGACGGAGACATTAGCGAGCCCTTCACTTCCCGCTTTGGAGTCCACATCATAAAGCGGCTTGGCCATAGTAACCTGCCCGACAAAAGAGACGACCCGGCGCTCCAATTTGAACATAAACAAAAAGTATTGCAGGATAGCCGGGTAAGTGAAGCGAAGGAAAAGTTTACCCGCGATGCCATGCACGCTACAGGGTTTAAGCTTACCCATAAAGTAAAAGATGCAGACCTCTTCCGGTTTGCGGATTCTGTGCTGCGCGACCCCACCGTAAATAACTCCGCAAAGTACCCCATCAGCAAAAAAATCCTCATCAGCTTTGCAGCAGGGAAAAAAAACGGGGAAGACTGGTTGAATTTTGTACGAGATTACAAGGGAAATCCAACGCTTTATCAACAAGAGTCTGATAAGGGGCTATGGGAAAAATTTCAACGGGTATCTGTATTGGAATATTACAAGAGCCATCTGTCACAATACAGCGAAGACTTTGCTTATCAAATGAAAGAATTCAGGGATGGTAACCTGTTGTTTGAAGCCATGGAACGGAATGTTTGGGATAAGGCGGCCACCGATACAAACGGGCTTAAGAAATATTATAATGAACATAAAGAAAAATACAAATGGCCCGAAAGCGCCGATGTGATACTGGTTACCGCTTCTGATGAAAAAACGGCAAAGCATTGCGTGAGCCAGTTAGACCAGGGCAAACCGTGGAAGCAGGTATTAGAGGAAGGAAATGCGCTGGTTCAGATAGATAGTGGCCGGTATGAACTCAATCAATTAGTTGATTCTACAATAAGAGAGAAGCCAACTCCTGGCAGTTATTCTAAATTTACAACCAACCAGGATGGTTCGGTAAGCTTCACCCGGTTTATTAAATTATACCCTGCCCGGCAACAGCGGAGTTTTGAAGAAGCCCGGGGGCTGGTGATTAACGATTACCAGGCTGTTTTGGAGCAACAATGGATTGCCCGGTTAAAGAAGCAGTACCCGGTAACCATAAACGAAAACGTATTTAAGCAGTTGTTGAAATAAGAAGCGAATTTTTTATTCGGCTATTCTTCCCCGTTATGAAAATAAACGCGAATACTAAATGCTATTTACTACATTCGCAATAATGTGCGGGCGGCCCAGGGTGTAATAATGCAGCACCGGTACGCCGGCCTTTTTCAATTCTTTCGATTGGGCAACCAGCCATTCTTCTCCTACTTTTTCTACCTCTTCATCGTTTTTACATGTAATAATTTCTTTGGCCAGATCGCTGGGAATATCGATATGAAAAGTTTTGGGGAGCAGGGTCAATTGCTTCTTGCTATAAATAGGTTTTAATCCGGGGATGATGGGAACAGTAACGCCCATATCGCGGCAGGCTTTTACAAAGGCGAAATATTGGGAATTATCAAAAAACATTTGGGTGATTATGTAATCTGCGCCGGCATCCACTTTAGCCTTCAGGTACAGCAGGTCGCTTTGCATATTGGGCGCTTCAAAGTGTTTTTCGGGATAGCCCGCCACACCAATGCAGAATTTCGTCTGGCTGGTATTTTTCAACTCCTTCTCCAGGTAAAGCCCGTTGTTTAAGTTTACCACCTGTTTTAATAAATCAATAGCAAAACGGTGTCCTCCGGGTTCTGGCTCAAAACTGGATTCGCTTTTTGGGGCATCACCTCGCAGTACAAGGACATTGTCAATACCCAGGTAATTCAGATTAATGAGGGCGTCTTCAGTTTCATTAATGTCGAAACCACCGCAGATGAGATGCGGTACGGTATCCACATTATATTTATTTAGGATGGCGGCACAAATAGATTCGGTGCCCGGCCTTTTCCGGACTACGATTTTATCGAACGTTCCATCCGGTTTCTTTTTAAAAACATGTTCGCTTCGGTGGTACGTTACGTTAATGAAAGCGGGCTTATGTTCCATCAACGGGTCCAGGTGCTGGTAAAGGGATTGGATACTTTTGCCTTTCAGCGGGGGAAGGATTTCAAAAGAAATAAGCGGTTCCGTGGATTGACGGATATGATCAATTACTTTCATCAAAAAAAATTCCAGCAAAATTAGTTTAACTGCCTAAGAAAACCATACTCTGATCCGGTTATCTTAACAGCAAACCCTGCGTAAAAATGCAGCATAACCGTATTTTTGT